>Ga0194060_10000197_pt1 | contig 42794 bp, 25 predicted proteins | sample SepL225m_MetaG_FD_163427 | JGI IMG/M metagenome (GOLD analysis project Ga0194060, IMG submission 163427) | Anoxic zone freshwater microbial communities from boreal shield lake in IISD Experimental Lakes Area, Ontario, Canada - Sep2016-L222-5m | ecosystem: Environmental > Aquatic > Freshwater >...
GCCTTCGCGTTGGTGCATTTCACGCGCATGGGACAGTCGTTCGCGCCTGCCTGCGCGCTACTTGCCGCGAGCATCAACCCGCAGATGATCGCCGGTGCCATCGTTCGCACGGCAGTCCCCGTGTTGCGCGTCATATCGATCCTGTTCGTTTTCATGGTCTCTCCTCTGTTCTGAACACCGAAAAGCGCCCTACACAGCTACCTGCTCCACGATTTTTGGCCCAAGCAAGCCAGCTCGTGTTCTAATGATAGCGGGAAATAACGCTCTTTCGTACATTACGTATTCCGCAGACTCTACCCTGTGCCCTGTTCAATGAAAACTGAATACTTCTTCCGACTGCTACTTGCTCTGGGCGTGTTTCGACACGGTTAGGCGCTTGTTCTGCTTGTCGTACATCAGGATATGCGTCCACGGGGCATCCTTGCCGTTAACGGTGATCGCAACGGCGTTCTGCCCCGCCCCATCGTTGAAATACCGCACGTCAGCCACCCTCTCCCGTTCCGCCTGCGGTAACTCCTTGATGTAGTCGTTGTAGTCGGTGATGACGACCTTATCCGGAAGCCCAGCGGTCGCCTGCCAACCCTTCAGCTCCGCGGGCACGGCGCTGGCGGGCTCGGCAGGGGGGGGCGTCGTTACTGCAACGGGCTTGGCGACACCTTGGGGCAGGGCGACCTCTTTGATGCCGGCGTACGGGTATTCCGAAACGGTCTCCCAGGCAATCTTGCGCAGAAGCTCCTGCTGTGCGTAGCCGTCCTTCGCGGCCTGGTCAGCGCTATCCGGCGGCGGCACACCGGCTGGCGGCGGGATCCGATAGATCGCGGCAAAATGGCAGTAGGCCGCCAACCACGCGACCGGCATCCCCGGATGAGGCATGGCGTCCTTGAAGATTTCCGATTGCCGTTTGATGCCAGGGAATTTATCCGCCACGATCAGGGCACGCAGCTTCACCATGGCGTCTCCGACCGGCACAATGAACACTGCACGCTTCCCAAGTGCCTGGTTGATGCCATCAACACCCCCCTCTCGCGCCTTGCGTATCTCATCGGTGTCTTTTTGCAGTTGGTCAATCTTTGTGGTGTCGTAGTCGTCCTTGGTCTTGATTTCATCGCCCTTATTGCGCCATCTGGCGTCCCCAATCGGCCAAGCTGCCTGATAATAGAAACGGAAGTTCGCATTGGACTTCAGTCCCTGCTCCACGATCTTAGCCACATAGCTGTCGATCGGCTGGTGCGTGCCGTACGTCCAGACATCGACTTCGCCATTCTCCAGACGTTGCTTGGCCTCCTTGGTTCGATCAACCTGCCCCTGAATCCCCGCTTCCTTGGCCAGTGGAAACAACAACTGAGGCCACACGCTCCAACTGTTGCCATCAATGACGATCCGCACGCCCGCTGGCGGTGCATCTTTTCCAACGGCGTTGGTTGACGTTCCTCCAGTCGCTGTTGCCGGCTCCGCGCCGATGACCGCCGAGGCCAGTGTTCCCATCAACAGTGCCGCAATCCATGATTTCCGATTCATACTTCTCTCCTTGTCGCACTCATGTGCATGGGTATTTCCCCTTGTTGCCATCCTTAGATTAACCACTCTCCTACTTCTCGGCCAACACGAAACGCGGGTACAACTCCGGCCGGAACGGCCACGAGAGGCCTGGAGCCAAAGTCGGTCCGCAGCGCATGCCCTTCTCATCATCACCGTCACAGACCATGACATTGAAGCCAAACGTGTCGCCTGCCTTCAGGCCGAGCGCGGCCAGGGGCAATCGCAACCCATAGCGGGTCGTTTTGGCCGTCTCATCGCGTGTCACGGAACCGTCTGCGGTCTTGAGCAGGGCATCACTTTCGCCAGCGAACTGGTGCAGAGCAACCCCGTTCGTCGTCAAAGCCAGGGCCAGGTTCCAGTGCGTGCCCTTCGGCGTGATCAATCCCAACTGGATGGCATCGCCATTCCAGATACTGTCGCCGGTTTGCGTGTTCAGATGGCAATCGTCCGTCGCCTCGACGCCCACACAGACCGCCTCGCCGTCCCAACCCAGAAACACCTTGGCGCTTGCATCCGCAGGACCTTGCCAGAGCGCATGGGGCTGACTCTTGATGATGCAACGGCTGTTGACGGGAGACATGTCCTCGGCCGTATCGAGAATGGCCAGGGGTTTGCCGCATCCGGTGGATACCTGGCTGGCCTGAAGCACTCCGCCGAGGCGGGCCAAGGGTCGCACAAGAGAGGCATCGAAACGGACGGGAACATTCGCCGTCAGAGCGTCCCCTTGCGGGCCTGAACGTACCGCACGCCAGCCGGCAAACGGTTGATCGTGCCGGTCCCCGCCCACCACGAGTTCGTTCATACGACCCGCCGTCAACTGGTGTTTCCGGGAGTAGTAGGCGAACCCCTTGCCGTAAGCACCCTTGAACACCGTGGCGTTATAATCCTTCGGCCAGTCTGCCGGCAGTTCAGGCAGACCGCGGCCGTGCGAACCCGCGAACGTCACCCCGGCCGGTTTGCAGAAGGAAACCAGCCGTTCATACGTGTCCGACCCATTGATGTCAGACAGCCCCCAGTAGGACAACCCGATGTCATTCGGGCTCGGATAATCTGCTCCACGCACGGCCTTCTCGAATTCCAGTTCCGTCATCGGACGCAAGCCCGCCCAGGCGGCGACCAATGCTCCGTCCGTCCAGGAAAGCCAGGGGCAACTCTCCTCCGGCGCGGAGGCGGTGTAGACATGGTTCGACGCTTCGCCGACACGTTTGATCGCCACGCCCTGATAGTTGGGATACCAGCGCCCTTTGGCTTGGGCCGCAGTCAGCGTATTCAGGAAGCCCGCGACCATGGCCTGCGTGAAGTAAGGCATCTTCATGGTGTAGAACCCTGCATAGCCGTTTGGGAAAGCGGCCGGAATCTCGCCCATGTCCACCGGCGCGATACCTCTGGCCCAGAGTTTGCCTTTCTGCCTGCCGGTCGGAATCGGCCCGGCGCTGGTCACCCGATAGGGCGGGGTAGGGGCGCCCTCACCGTCGTCGGTATAGGCGTAGAAACTGTTCAATTCCGTTCCCCCCGAGCCCAGGAAAAACGGCCCTTCGCCCACATAGGCCATTTCAATGCCGAAGGCGCGGAGGGAAGTGTTCAGTGTTCGGTGTTCAGTGTTCAGATCCACCACGGCTGTGACTTTCCGCGCCGCAACCTCGCCACGACCGTCTTTTGCGAGCCGCACGAACATGCCGACAAAGCCATCAGCGCCGGACGGCACGACGAACTCCAGGGGCGTGCCCTCGCCCGAACTGTACCCGGCAGGGTTCACCACCCTATCGGCAAGAAGCCGCAGGGGTTGCCACCCGGACTTCTCATCGGTCCGAACCTTGAAGAAGATCCAAGCCGCGTCGTGGAACCTTCCGAACCGGTAAGCATTGGACCAGGCGACGTCGAACGTCACCAGCGCCGTCTTCCCGTCGCGCGGCGCCACACTCACGTTCTCAACTTTCAATCCATCGGCGCGGGCCATGGCGGTGACCAGCATTGTGCCCAACACAAGCATAAGTATCGTTTTGTGCATCGTCTTCCCCTCCGAACACTGAATACTGAACACTGAATCCTGTCTACCGCGCCGCAGGCGCGGTCGTAGCCGTCCTGACACAGCGAAATCCCTGTGCGAAGTGTCGCATATTGACGTAAATCCACGCCTTGTCCGCGATAAAGCGGTTCGATACGCGATACGCCTCGTTGCCGCCCCAGAGGCCGCCATGGTTGCCCTGTGACAGGCCCCCACCACGCATGCCAAAGGCGATCGCCTCCCAAGGCGATGCGCCGCCGGCGCCATGGTCGCCCGTGAACGCACGGCCGGTACGCAAACCGACAGGAACCGCGCTTTCCACCAGGTTTCCGGTCAAGTCCAGAATTCCCCAATACGAAGCCCCGGCGCGTACGCGGTCACTGTCCGGCACGGCAAAGATACCCGCCCGCACAGGGCCGTCCAGTTTCTCATTGGTTCCCATGGAAGGCGCATTGCCGCGCGTCCCGTCAGGACCGTTTGCCCCCTCCCAGGTCACGGTCTCCTCAGGCAGGTCGGCATTCTTGAGCGTGTAGGCGCCTCCTTTCGGAGCGCCGGCGATACCGTCTGTTCCCCAGGCATATTCGTCCGGCACGGGCAAAAGAGGACCGCGGCAGGCTTTCTCGAATTCCAGTTCCGTCATCGGCCGCAGCCCGGCCCAGGCCGCAAAGGCCGCGCCGTCAAAATGCGAAAGGAAATTACAGGCCACGTAAGGCGCGCCGGTTTCATATACAGCCGGTTTTCCGGGCTTGAGCAAGTTGCTTGACGCGGTCAGGGTCTCCCGTTTGATCACCACCGGTTCGGAGATATCCGGAACACCCGAAACCGCGATCTTGATTCCGTTCCGGTGGGCATTTCCGGGCTTGTCGGGAGAATTCATGACGAGGGTACCGGCTGGCGCCTCGGGGCCCTGCCGTTTCGCTTGTCGCTCCGTACGCTCCAGTTGCTGCGCGTAGGAGAGTGTGTTGAGGAAGTCCACGTATTGCTGCTGGGTGATTTCCGTTCGCATGCAATAAAACGCCGCGTAGCCCTTGGGGAATTTTTCGGGAAGCGACTTCGTAAACCGGCTGTTGAAATCATCGAGCTCCGTGGCATTCATGCCCGCGTCCCGATTGCCAAGACCCGACTCCTGCTTCCCGCCAAGACGCAAGGCCTTCTCGCTTTCGATCCGGATTGGCTTGCTGTCTGCGCCCGCCGAGAACTGACCGGATACGCGATTCGTCGAACCGTCGCCGACCCAGAACGCGCATTGCGGCACATAGACCATGGGAATGGCCAGGACCTTGACCTCGACGCCAGCCAGGTCGGTTAGTCCGTCCGCGTCATGCCGCCAGCGAAGCCTGATGCCCTTCCAGGCGTTCGGGCCACGGCCAGGGGTGCTTCTATAGACAAACGCCCCGACGCCGCGCTTGCCGTCATCGGTCAATCCCAAATCCACTGCCACGTTGGACGGAACCGTGTGGTGGGATGCGTCCGTGTCGAGTGTCGCATGTCGCCAGGACAGGTCGCCCGGCTTGTGAAACTTCACGAAGACCCAGGCCGCATCCCAGTTCTCCAACGTGAGCGGCGTTTTGCCGCCATGCTGTTCCGGGGGTACGTCCCACGCGGCCCGCCAGGAGTGGTCCCAGGCGAGATCGAACGCGATGGAACTCTCTCCGGCCGTCGGGCCATCGGCCCTCTTCACGTTCTCGATCCGGATCGGATCCGCCTTGCCCGTGCCCTTGAAACGGTCGTTGGCGAAATCGTCGGCAAAGGTATACACCGCACCCGCCAACACAAGCGCCAGCGGAAACACGCTAATCGCGATTCGTCTTCTCATGGTCTCTCCTGAACTGGACACTGAATACTATGCATTGAACACTCTCTCACTTCCCCGCCTCGGCCGGAGCAGTCCGAACTCCGCGCCAGACGTCATAAGGCGACCCGTCAACGATTGCATTGCCGCCCGAGATCATTTGCGCCGCGGAGATGCGACACGCAGGGTTGCGATACTCGTAGCCGCCGCGCATGCCGGAGCCGACGCCGTCGTCCTGCGGCCAGTCCGCGGGCAGCACCAGCGTGCCGTTGCCATGCGTTCCCTTGAATCCGCGGCCCTTGGCATTGCCAACCGTCACCGTATGCTCGCACGAAGCCTTCCAGCCGTTGCAATCCTGCATGCCCCAGTACGAACTGTACTTCAGTTCGTACCCCGTCTCAACCCCCGGATCGAGTGGCCCGCGCGACACCTTCTCGAACTCCAATTCGGTCATGGGCCGCAACCCCGCCCAGGCCCCCCACGCCGCGCCTTGCGGCCAAGGCGCCTGATCGTAGAGGTAGTCCGTTGCCTCCCCCTCAACCGCGGGGGTGAATCGTGGTGGCGTTCCCGAAGGGTTCAATTTCCCCTTTTTGTGTTTCGCGACCAGTTCCGGGGAGATCGTGTCGAGAAAGCCGGCGTACTGTCCGAACTTGATTTGGCCCTTCATGCAATAGAAGGCGGCATACCCATTGGGGAAGGTTGCCGGAATCTTGCCGCCGTCCTCCGGATACCCTTCTTTGCCGCCAGCCCAGAGTTTGCCTTTTTGCCGCCCTGTCGGGATGGGACCTGCGCTCGCCACTTTGTACGGTGTTTCGCTGTTGAGGCCATCGGTGTATTGGTAAAAAGCATTCGCATCCGTGGCATTCAGCCCCAGCAGGAACGGCCCTTCCGGCACATACACCATCTCGAGGCCGAAAGCGCGGAGTTCAGGGGGGAGGGTTCGGGGTTCAGGGTTCAGGGGGACCTGTGAAACCGCGCCTGCAACCGTGGAAGGTTGAACGTTCTGTTTCCATTCCACCACCACCGTGATCCCCGTCGCCGTTACCGTGCCCTGACCGTACTCCGCGCGCCGCACGAACATCCCGACAGGCCCGCCTTCGTCATCAGGCACAATGAAATCCAACTTGGTTCCGCCCTCCTGACCATAACCGGCTGGATTCAACACATGGTCCGCGACCAATCGCACATGCCGCCATTCCGTCGAGCCCTCGGGCTTGGCCTTGAAGAACATCCAAACCGCATCGTGACTGACTTCGTGTCGCCAGGAGTTCCTCCATGTCAGATCGAAACTGATCGTCGCCGTCTTGGCGTCACGCGGAGTCGCCTTCACATTCCTGATCCGCACGGTAGCGGGGCCATCATGATGGCCTGCCCACGCCGGGCCAACCGCCAGCAGGCCAGTGCACAACACGCCCATTGCCACAAGATCGCGCATCGCCCGCGTCCTGATGCTTCGTTTCTGTTTCATCGTTTTCTCCTCCAGAGGTGGATCTTCGACAAGGAGGGGAGCATGAGGAATTCGGACGGGAAGGTCAAGATCTGGCGAAGACACGTGAGAGGCGAATGGTTTGGTCTTTTAATAACCGGGCTTTCATGAAATCATCCGCTCTGTGGCCCGTGACGACGGGAAACGATCAGTGAGATAATAAGGACTACGATGGCCGGCCTGCTTTGGATGGTTGCATTTCTAGGGATCTGGATGGTGACGCCGTTCATGGGTGAAGGCGTTGTCGCCTTTCGCGAATTCCCCGGCCGTGTGTTGATCTCCCTGCCTTACTTATTCAGCGCCTTTGCCGTCATGGGGGCAGTTCTTTTTATCGGGTTCAGTGCGGCCCAACATCGTGGCAGTGCGGGGCGGTTCGATCGGATCAACGCCTGGCTGAAATGGCTGGCGCTGTTCCCTGCCTTGGGTCTGCTGGGGCTCTCGCATGCTCCGCAGTTTGGAACCCTGCTCCACATCTTCGTTTCTCCTTGTATTGTGGCCGCAGCCGTTGCGCGGGACTTCAGCACCGGGTCCGTTGCGCGGTGTGATCGACGCGGCTTGGATTGGGCCCTCCTGTTCACCCTGGGAACCGTCCTTTTCTGCTTCCTCGGGGTCTGGGTGACGAAGACGATTGGCGAGCATGGCGGGGATGAGGGGCACTATCTTACCCAGGCCATGAGCCTGCACGATGATGGCGATCTGGACCTGCGTAACAACCTCGGCGAGAACGTCCCCAAGGAGACGTTCGCGATGGCGCATATCAGTCCAAATTCGCGGAACGGAAAATGGTATTCCTATCACGTGTCTGCCCTGTGTTTCCTCCTGGCCCCAACCTGCGGTCATGGGCTTTACGCCCGACACCTCGTGCTTGGCCTCATCGCCGGTCTGGGCGTTGCGGGTGTCTATCTGCTGGCTCGCCTGCTGGGTGCAACCCGGCGGGGAGGCTGGGCCGCCACCCTTCTGATGGGCGGCAGCACCTTGTGGGGGATCTATGCATGCCGCGCCCTGCCGGAGATCTTGGGCGGGACACTTGCCGTTTATGGATTCGTGGCCATCGCCCTGCTGAGACAGCATCCCGTGCGCGCCCTATGGCTGGCCATCCCCTGCATTGGGGCACTGCCGTGGGCCTATATCCGATTCATCCCCCTGGCGCTGACACTCGCGGGTCTCTACGGTATCCAGTGTCTATGTCTGACCCTCCCATGGCGGCAGCGGTTGATCCGGCTGCTTGCGTTCGGAGTCATCATTTTGGCCGTGTGGACGCTCTTCTTATGCAACCAGTACCGGATGTTCGCCGGGGGGATGGCCCACCCCGTGCCTAACATGCTCATGGCCTGTCCCGGGGGATTATGGGGCATCCTCACATCGTCCCGGGGCATTCTGGTGGCGTTTCCCATCTTCATCTGTGCGCTGCTGGGCGCGATCGGACTGCTATGCCATTCGCGACATCGTATTCCAGCCCTCGGGGTGCTGCTCTGCTTCCTGAGCATCTGGCTGACCTCCTGTTCCGTTCCGGACTGGTGGGGAGGCAGCACCTTGCCGGGACGTTTTCTCATTGTCACCGTGCCCCTCCTGATGGGGACGCTGGCCCTGGTTTTGGACGTGGCCCCGGCAGGCTTTCGCTTTGTGGCCTTCTATCTCGGACTCTTCTCGATCAATATGTTCAGCTTTCTGCTCTCGGTTTTTCCTGACGTCCGCGGCTTGTTCAGCCCAACCATCGTTGGCGACTTTCACTTTCTGGTCTCGCCTTTTCCCCATTTTCTTACGGCTGCCGGCGAGGCCTTCCCGTGGCTCGTAGTGGTGGGCGCCGTGCTCCTGGCGTTCCTGTGGCTTTGTCCGCGTACTCCCGTCGTTTTGCAATATGTGATCATTGCCGTGACCGCCGGAGCGTTCTTCTGGTGGCGTATTCCGCCTGATACCGCCAATTTTTATCCCCTCTGGACGGCGCAGAAGTGGCAGCGTGCCCCCTCCACACGGGCCTCCATGTGGGCGTGCGGGGATACCTCGCATCCGCTGCCCCTGCTGGATTTCTCCAATGTCATCAGTGAGGGCCGCTGGCCGCGGACCGCCAGGGAAGTGAATGGGGTCACCGCGAAGCAAGTCAACCTCGACGGCGTGGTCTCGTATCCATTGATCCCGACCAACGGCTGGGAGCCTCACCCTGAGTATCGGTGGGCGACGCTGATAGATCCCTTTCCGGCGGGCAGGCATGACTACGCCCTGCGGATCCGGGCGCGGATCACGGGGAATTCAGACGTTGAGTTCGTCGTTCGGGAGGGGGGGCGAACCTGCGTGGCGAAGACCTTGAAGGCCGGCACAACCCTGGTCGAGGAGTTCGCCTTTCCGGTTCCGAACAAGACCCGCCTCTTTGTGCTGATGCGGTTCACCGACCCCTCGGAGTCCAGCCGATTCATCGTGGACGAGTTGACGGTCACGCCGTATCAGGCATCCCTGGCCCGGGCCGGCAACCTGACGGTGGGCGGCCCGCTGAACAGAGACGGGACAGGACATCTGTTAAAATAATAGAAAGATATAAGCTGGACGATCTGCATTCCTATCCCATCTACGCCGCGCCCCACGTCCTGCGGAGGCAGATCCCTCGCGGTTGGTTCCGACGCCAGCACGACCTATGCCGTCTGCCTGAACACGGCTTCAGCTTCCTGCCCGCACAAACCGCACGATCACGATCCCCGATCCGCCCTTGCCGCCGCCGGCGCCGCCGCCGCTGCCGGTGTTGGCTACGCCATCGGTGGGTGGCACCTTGTTGGACGATCCTTTGCCGCCCACGCCCGAGCCGCCGAGTCCGCCAGGATAGTCGCCGTGACCGCATCCGCCGCCACCGCCGCCGCCTGCATACCATTTGACCGTTCCGTCAATGGACGAGGAGATACCCAGGCCGCCGGCTGCTCCCGCAGGTGTCCGGTTATCCAAACTGGATTCGCCCGCGCCACCCGCACCGCCGCCGCCTGCGCCACGATAGCATTCACCGTAGCCGTCGCCGCCAACATTTCCCTGGTGGTACGATAGTGCCTGTTGCCCGGCAAACATGATCGGAGGAGTTGACTTGCCGCCACGCTTCAAGGGCGGCTTTGCCAACGCATGGCCGCCGCCACCACCGGACCCGCCGTCGCCACCATCCTTCCCATAATCGCCACCGCGGCCGCCACCTATGGCGGTCCAGCAGATCGCCGGACCATTAAGGGAAGAGCGTTCGCCGTTGGTCGCAACCCCACCGCCAGCCCCGACCACCACTTGATGCGCGCCATTCAGGCTGCTGACCATACCCGTGACCACGCCACCCGCGCCGCCGCCGCCACCACCACCGCCACCGCCACCACCGGCTACGATCAGGTAGTCGGCCGGACCACCTGACACCGTGAACGAACCGTTATTCGTGAAGGTCAGCACGGTCCAGCGCACTCCCGCCGCATCGGCGTATTCCGAAACCACCCCGCCCGTGACCAGCAAGGGCACCGGTGTTCCGATGGTCAACGCCAACGTCTTTGTGTAAGTCCCCTTCGCGTTCATGGCCGAAAGCAGAATCTTCATGGCACCCGTCTCCTCCGGATAGCCGGAGATTACGCCGCTGATCGGGTTCAGGGAAAGCCCTTTGGGCAGACCGGTCGCGGTGATCGCGTTGGGACCGTCCGAGACTGTGATTGCATAGGAGAAGCCAATCCCTTGCCATATGGGCGCCGTCGAGGGACTGGTGATGACCGGTGGCTTGACGGCGGTCAGCGGGGCAGCTGCCGCGCTGACGTAGGCCGACTGGCCGTAGGGGTTGGAAGCTGCCACCCGGTACTGATACGAGGTCCCGGCCTTCAGATGAAAGCCGTCGTCTGCATACGAGAAGGCATTGGCCGGCAGGGTTGCCAGCAGGATCCAGCTCTTCCCATCTGTCGAACGTTCGACCGTGTAGGCCGTCTCATTCTGAGCCACATCGGTCCACCCGAGCTGGATCCGGCGGGTGCTCTGCGCCGTGGCGGTAAAGTCGGCTGGCGCGGCTGGTGGCACCGGCTCGGTCCCGGCGCCAGGGATCCAGGCCGGGCCGCCAAGTTCGTAGGCACCCACGTCAGGCGCGCCGATCGCGCCATCGGTGACCCCGGGAATCACCACGCCAGCGTTGATCGCGGGGGAGTTTGTCGCCAGTCGGAAATCCAGGCCGCTGGTAGGTCTGTCCGGATTGCCGACAAAACCGCCTGCCACCAGGTTGTTCGTCAGGGCGTGTACGGTTGAGGCCTCGAACGCCCGGTTGCAGAGGTTGTTGTAGATTTTGCAGTCATGGTCTTTCTTGGCGTCACCACCCCACAGTGGCTTTCCAAGTTGATTGTTCCTCGTCCTGAGCCAAATGGTGTTGTTGTACGCTTCATGCCGCACGCTGGGAACATTCCAGCCAAATCCGTAGTTCACATCCCAGATCACATTGTGATGCGAGCGGAAGTCCGCTGTTTCATTGTCCCAATAGATGCCGCAGTTCTGGCCATAGCCGCCGTGTTCCCTATAAATCCAGTTGTACGCAATCTCCGTGCCGCTACCATTGACATTCCAGCAATTGAAGGCGCCGCCATCCTCCGTGCTTTCCATAAAATCGGACAAATCGTTGTACAGCACCCGGCACTTCGTATAAGTGGTCTTGACGGGCAAGGCGTTCTTACTCTCGTTCCAATTGACAAAGCTCCGGCCAATCCTGCGCATCGTGTTGCGCTCAATCAGATGGCCGCCGCATTCGCCACCGACGGGAAAGAAATCAGCGATATAGATGCTGCCGAAGTAACTGCCCATGTAGATGTCCGTAATGACGCAATTGCGCACTACATGATTGCGACCATCCAAACGCACGCCTGTGGCCGCATAGGCGATCTCGCACCCTTCGATGCGGTTGCTCTCGCCCGAAACATACACAGCCGCACCGGCCGGGTCATCCCGCGTGGTTCCCAGAACCGCGTCGCCCCGGCCATTCGGCATCAAGTAGAAATGGCTGGAATAAAGATGCCGGCCGTTCTTGAGTGCGCAGCGGCTCGCACGGTTCATGGTAATACCCGCCATCATGGTGTTGATCTGGGTGAAGACCACATTGGTCAGACCCGTCATGTCAATGACCGTCGTCCGTTTCTTCGCATACACGGCCATCTCGGACGGATCCACGGCACCGGGCGCCATCAGGTAAAGCCGGCCTGCGGTTTCATCCAGAAAGAACTCCTTCTCGTGATCCAGCGCAATTTTGGCGCCGGTAAGAAAACCGTGCGAAGAATTAGGGGGGCTGAAGAACATGTCACCCCAATCGGTCCGTTCGCTCTTGTTGGTGCTGAGGGTAATCCTGTATGCGCCGCCCGTGGCCTGAGATGAGGTGATGAGCGCACTCGCGGCAGACCAACCGTTGGGAGCCCAGTATATGGCGCCCTTCCAGGCATCAGTTCCCCTTTTTGCGCTATCTGGCCCTTCCTGGAACATCGCCTCATTGTACTGCGAACTGCTGTATCCGGGCGCAGTCGAAACCGAAGGCCCGGCGGTGAACACCGCCTCATTCTTGCCGTACTTGACGTAGAACAGCCGCCCCTCGCGGCGAACCGTAGCCAGTTGCTCCTTGCCCCCGATGTTCGGCTCGCGCGCCTCGATCATCAGGTCGCCATCCACCACCACCTGGTTCATGCCCGGGACTTTCATCCCCCAGATACACGGCGCCCAGTAGATGCCGTCGCCTTCATTCGACCATGGACCGGTCACCCGATCACCGCCGGTGATCGTCGGCTTCTCCTCGCCCGGACAATTCCGGAACGTGATCGGACTGCCATCCTTGCCCGAGTTCTTCGGCTTGACGGATTCACAGTATGTGCCGGGCTTGATGAAGACGGTATCGCCTGCCTGCGCCACATCAGCGGCCTGCTGGATGGTGGGGTAGGGGGCCGTGGCGGAGCCGTCCCCGCCTTTGGCCTGCCCTGAGCCAAGTCGAAGGGCCGTGCCGTCTACGTAGTAATTGGCGCCCTGCGCCGATAAGCCCAGGCCCAGCGCCAGAGCAGTTGCGAACATGAACTGTTTCATCTGCATCCTTCTTTACTCCTTCCCGTCTGAACACTGAATACTGACCTCTGAACACTCCCCCCTACATCCCCGCCCTCACAAACCTTACAATTACAATCCCAGCGCCGCCGTTACCGCCTCTTAATCCTGTTCCACCGGCGCGGCAGCCGCTCCCCCCGCCGTCACCTGTGTTGGGCGCGCCATCTGCGCCACTGCCTTTTGTTCGGCGGCTTTTCCCGCCTGTGGCATAGGTAACCGCCGTGCCTGTGCGCAAGACTGAGGATATCCCCTGGCCGCCTTCCTGTAGGCCGTTGTTGATTGCATCCGCGCCTGCGCCGCCAGCACCGCCGCCGGAACCGGAGTTTTTGCCGCCGGCATACCCCTGACGCGGCGCCCATGCCGCAACACCAGGCACGGGAGCGCCCAAGCCGGCCTTGCCCGAGTTGTTTACGCCGCCGCCGCCGCCAGCGCCGCCATCGCCACCGTTCCCCCAACTAACGCCCGCACCACCGCCGCACGTGCGCAGCACAACCTGCCCCCCGACCGTGTTGGTCACATACGAGTCTTCGCCGTGCGTTCCATTGCCTTCACCAGCGACCGTGGAGCCCGCGCCGCCCGCACCGACCTGCACCGCGTAAGTCCCGCGCGCCAGCATCAGCGAGCCGCGGAGCAACCCCCCGGCGCCGCCAGCACCGCCACCTTCATTATGGATCGATCCGCCGCCACCACCCGCGACAATCAGGTACTCCACCGGACCACCTGCCACTGTGAACGCGCCATTGTTCGTAAAGGTGAACGCTGTCCAGCGCACGCCATTTGAGTCCGCGTATTCCGATACCACACCGCCCGTGACCTGCAAGGGCGCAGGCTTGCCGATGGTCAGCGTCAAGGCCTTCGTGTCTGTCCCTTTCGCGTTCGTAGCCGAAAGCTGAATCTTCACCGTGCCCGTCTCCTCCGGATAGCCGGCGATCACGCCGGTGATCGGGTTCAGCGAAAGCCCCTTGGGTAGACCGGTCGCGCTGACCGCGCTGAGACCGTCCGAGGCTGTGATCGCATAGGAGAAGGCAATCCCTTGCCACGCAGAGGCCGTTAGTGAACTCGTAATGACCGGCACCTTGACGGCGGCCAGCGGGGCAGCTGCCGCGCTGACGTAGGCCGACAGGCCGTAGTTGTTGGTGGCGGCCACCCGGTACTGATACGACGTCCCGGCCTTCAGGTGAAAGCCGTCGTCGGCATACGAGAAGGCATTGGCCGGCAGGGTTGCCAGCAAGGTCCAGTTCTTCCCATCCGTCGAACGTTCGACCGTGTAGGCCGTCTCATTCTGTGCTACATCGGTCCACCCGAGCTGGATCCGGCGGGTGCTCTGCGCCGTGGCGGTAAAGTCGGTTGGCGCGGCTGGCGCCACGGGCTCGGTTCCGGCGCCGGGGATCCAGGCCACCCCGCCGAATTCGTAAGCACCCACATCAGGCGCGCCGATCGCGCCATCGGTGATTCCGGGAATCACCACGCCGGCGTTGATCGCGGGGGAGTTGGAGGCCAGCCGGAAGTCCAGCCCACTGGTCGGTTTGTCCGGATTGCCGACAAAGCCGCCTGCCGCCAGGTTGTTCGTCAGGGTAAGTCCTTTGGCGGGCTCGAACGCCCGGTTGCAGAAGTTGTTGTAGGCCTTGTTGTCCGTTCCGCCATTGAACCACAGCGCTTTCCCATGAGGGTTGCGATCGGTCCTGAGCCAAACCGTATTGTTGTACGCTTCATGCCGCACGCCGGGAACATTCCAGCCGAACCCGCACTTCATGTCCCAGAGTACGTTGTGGTGCGAGCGGAAGTCCGCAGTCACGTTATCCCAGTAGATGCCGGCGTTCGCGCCATAACCGCCGTGTTCCCCATAAATCCAGTTGTACGCGATCTCCGTGCCGCCGCCATTGACACTCCAGCAATTGAAGCCACCGCCGTCCTCCGTGCTTTCCATAAAGTCGGACAAATCATTGTACAACACCCGGCACTTCGTATAAGTGGTCTTGACGGGCAAGGCGTTCTTACTCTCGTTCCAGTTGACAAAGCTCCGGCCAATCCTGCGCATCGTGTTGCGCTCAATCAGGTGGCCGCCGCACTCGCCACCAACGGGAAAGAAATCGGCGATGTAGATACTGCCGAAGTAACTGCCCATGTAGATGTCCGTAATGACGCAATTGCGCACGACATGGTTCCGGCCGTCCAGACGCACGCCCGTGGCCGCATAGGAAATCTCGCACCCTTCGATGCGGTTGCCCTCACCCGACACATACACCGCCGCACCCGCCGGGTCGTCATACGTGGTCCCCAGCACATTATCGCCCCGGCCATTCGGCATCAGGTAGAAATGGCTCGAATAAAGATGCCGACCGTTCTGAAGCGTGCAGCGGGTCGCACGGTTCATGGTAATGCCAGCCATCATGGTGTTGATCTGGGTGAAGACCACGTTGGTCAGACCCGTCATGTCAATGACCGTCGTCCGTTTCTTCGCGTACACGGTCATGCCGGACGGGTCCACGCCGCCGGGTGCCATCAGGTAAAGCCGGCCAGCCGCTTCATCCAGGAAGAACTCCTTCTCGTGATCCAGCGCAATTTTGGCGCCGGTGAGAAAACCGTGGTTGGGACCATTTAACACTTCCCAATCGGTCCGTTCGCTCTTGTTGGTGCTGAAGGTGATCCGGTATTCGCTGCCCGTGGCCTGGGACGAGGTGATGAGCGCGCTCCCGGCGGACCAACCGTGGGGCGCCCAGCAAACCGCGCCTTTCCAGACATCTTTCCCTCTTTTTGCCGCATCAGGCCCCGCAATAAACATCGCTTCGCAGTAGATCGAGTTGGCCAATCCGTAACCGGTCAGAACCGAGGGCCCGGCCGTGAACACCCCATTCGTCCTGCTGTACTTCATGTAAAACAGCCGCCCATCGCGGCGCACTGTCGCCAGTTGCTCCTTGCCCGAGATATTCGGCTCGCGTGCCTCGATCATCAGGTCGCCATCCACCACCACCTGGTTCTGGCCAGGGACTTTCATCCCCCAGTTGCAGGGCGCCCAGTAGATGCCGTTGCCTTCCTTTGTCCAAGGCCCGGTCACGCGGTCGCCGCCGATGATCAAGGGCTTCTCCTCGCCCGGACAGTTGCGGAAGGTGATCGGACTGCCATCCTTGCCCGAGTTCTTCGGCTTGACGGATTCACAGTATGTGCCGGGCTTGATGAAGACCGTATCGCCCGCCTGCGCGACATCAGCGGCCTGCTGGATGGTGGGGTAGGGGGCCTTGGCGGAGCCGTCGCCGCCTTTCGCCTGCCCTGAGCCAAGTCGAAGGGCTGTGGCGTCTACGTAGAAGTTAGCTCCGCGAGCGGCCAAGCCCAGCCCAAGGCTCAGACCCAAAACACAACCGAATGATAAACGTTTCATGCGCATCCTTGTTTCTCTTGTGTTACCAAACTCTTTGCCCACGGAAATCAAATACACTAACAATGTTTTTAAATAATGCCTGCTCTTTATTCTGCAGCCGCAATGCCCCCCCCGTTTGCCTTCGTCAAACGGCTACAGAAAAGAGAGCCACTGCTCCTTTCTTCTGTAGCCGTCGCACAAAGGGCGACGGTGCTCGAAACGGTGAATAAGGGCAATCCGCAGCCCGCATGTGCCTGCGCCGGGCCACAGTCCCGACGCTACTGCTATGTCCCCTGTACCGCCGCGGCTACGTCCGCGGCGGTTTCCCTTCCATCACGCCGCGTCAGAGTCGCAGCGTTACTACGTTCAGTGTCACAAAGATCTGACTTCTGAATACTGAAAACTGAACACTTCCTTCTTCCTCACTCCTTCATCACCGCCTGCACCTCGGCCGGCGACAGCGCCGTCCGGTAGATACGGAAGTCGCTCAAGCAGCCCTTAAAGAAGCGATTCATATCCCAGTACCCCAATCGTAGCGCCATGCCCCGGTTCGGCACAAAAGTGCCTTTGGCCGGAGCCCGGCCTTTCTCCACGCCGTCCACGTAGATGACATTGTTCGAGCCATCGCAGATCACGGCCACATGCTGCCACTGGTTTGTGGCCAGTTGCACCGAAGGCGTGCCGCAGGATTCCCGCTTGCCGATGCCATAGTTGAACGCGTAGCGGTTGGTCGCACCACCATCCTGCTGCATGGACAGGCCGCATTGGCCAAGCACCGCGTCATTGCCGGAATTGGCAAAGATGTTCGCGCAGATCCGCTGCTTCGCCGCCGGGTTCACCCACAGCGTGATCGAGAACGGCAGGGCCAGATCGTCCAGCGTGGTGGGCGTTTCCAATAGGCCCCACTCACCGTTAAAGCTCATGGCGACACGTCCCGTTGCATTTGTCCAGGTCGGCCCTTTCAGCTTGCTCGCCCAATTATTTCCAGAAGCATCGGCGGCCACGCGCCCCTGTCCCTCGTTCAGCTTCCACCAGGCATACAACCCCTCATACCGGAACTTCTTGCTGGTCGCCGCCAGCACATTGGGCTTACGCGCCAGATCGCGGATCCCCTTGACGGCGATGGAATACTCGCCGCGGGCCAGCGGCGTGGTCGTCAGAGTCACGGTCGTACCATCCGATTCCAGCTTCGCCGCCACCACTTGGAGTCCGGATGCTGCGGTGTAGTTGGCAATGGCTTCGGCATCTTCCTTCTGCACCGGTTCGCTGAATGTAACCACCACGCGGTTGGTCTGACCCGGCGCGGAAACCGTAACCACGGCGGGTGCAACCGTATCCACCGGCGTCACCGTGATGATGCGCGGCACAACATCCGTCCGTCCCTGTGCGTCCTTGATCTGCAAGGCGACCGTATACGTTCCGGCCTTCGCATAGGTGTGCGCAGCCGTGGCGCCTTCTGCTTTGGCGCCGTCACCGAAATCCCAGGCGTACGAGACGATCTTGCCGGCAGGGCCCTCTACGGATGTTGCGTCGAAGCGCACCGGCAACGGCGTTTCGCCCATGGCAGGCTCGGATACAAAGCCCATGGGATCGCGGAACGGCGGGGTGATCACCAGATCCGTCCGGCGGCTGGCCGGGGTCACCAGCAACTTCACGAGCTTGTTGCTCCGAATGGACATCTCTACGGTTGTGTCATCCGGCGCCTGCCTGCGGTAGTCCCCATCCCACTCCGACGGCCAGGACTTGAAGAGGATAATCTTCTTCCCCTGCGGCTCCATCAGACCCCACTCGTCGGTACGGAACGCGGCGGCGGGCAGCCCCTCCTTGTTGTAGAGATTGTGCTCCTTTGGGGCGCAACTGTAGGCGTAGCGCACGGCCACGGGATGGGTCACGGCAGAACTCGAAACCACCACGTCGGAACCATCAATGACCGCATCGGCCCAAGCCCACTGCTGGTCGTCGCCGCAAATCGCGAACGGACGCAACTTGCCGTCCTTAATTTCGACGGTTGGAGCGCGCCCGACCTTTTTGCCGACCATCAGCCCGCTCCCCACATGATCGAATCTCAGGCGGATTTTATTTCCCTCGATTTTCAGTTCCCGGTAAAGCGGGCCGCTGACCACCAGATCCGGCTTGCCGTACAGATCGCGCAGCGCCCAGCGCGCCAGGCGCTCGCCCACATCGAACTTGTTAACCGGGTGAATGCCGCCACCCACATCGATCGTCACGGCCATGCCGGTGTTTGTGATTTGCAGGCTTTTGAACAGCTCCATGCGGGTAATTTCCAGGCCTCCGCCATCTTCGCCATCCGGCTCACCCGACGGAGGGGCGCCGCTGGCACCCCCTAAGAACCAATCACTGGGAAGCTGCACAAAGTAGACGGGGAAGTTGCCTTGATTCCAGATCTTGCGCCAACCGCCGATCAGGGCCCGCATCTCACGATAGTAGCTCGTGTCGCCGCCATTCCATTCGCCCTGGTACCAGAGCGCGCCCTTGATGCCATAGGGGGCCGCGGGTCTTCCTTTGGACAGATGGACCGCCGAGAGTGCGATGTGATCCGGCTGCCGCATCATGACTTCATAGCCACCTTGTAGCTTCAGCCAGGGTTCCAGTTCGAACCCCTCGGGCGGAATGGAGGCGGCAATGGGCGTGCCGCCAAAGGAGATATCGATCAGTCCCATAGGCACGCCCGTTTCCTTCAGGAGGCGCCGAGCAAAGTAGAAACCGGTGCCAGTGAAGGAAGAAGCCGTGTTCGACGTGCAGACCGCCCACGCACCGGCCACATCACTCCGCGGCTTGCTGCGCGAAGGGATATTGGTGGTCATGAGGCAGCGCAGGAGGGGAAAGTCGGCGGTGGCGATATCCTCCTTGGCATCGCAGTCTCTCAACGAGAGCCCCATGTTCGACTGCCCGCCGCAGAGCCAGACGTCGCCGATCAGCACGTCCTGGATCGTGAGTGTATTCTTGCCGGTGACGACCATCTCCTGGCCGACGGTATTCATCTTCATGGCCGGCAACTTGAGCATCCACTTGCCCTGCGCATCAGCGTTGGTCGTCGCCTGGGCGCTCCCCACCTTGACCGTCACCTGCTCACCCGGTTCCGCCGTGCCCCAGACCGGCACAGGCAGATCGCGCTGCAGCACGGCATGATCGCAGAAGATACTCGACAATCTGACGTCGGCCTGAGCCGACAACAGTCCCAGCCCGAAACTCAGGGCCAGAACACAACCACGCGACAACCGTATTGTACGCATTCCTGTTTCTCCTGTTTAATTTCAGCCAAGCCCGAGCCCCGCCACTTCCGGCCGGTGAACCCCTTTCGGCTGGAAATTCAGACTGTTGCATATTCCCGCAAGTTCCGTACAGAAATATATGATGCTCAGCCACATTTCCGTGCCCTGCAGGCCCGGAGTGAAGCCCGGTTTTGAAGCGTCATATTCCAGCTCAAAACTGAACCCCTGATTATCAACCCATTTGGAAAGTGCCCGCCTGAGGTGACGGGAAGCGACCTCCTTGATTTCAGCGCCTCTATAGTCAGTCTGTTTGCTGAGGAGCCAGAGGGGGTGAATGAGGTCGAGCGTCATGCATCCGTTGCCACGGTCTTCACGGAAGATCGTGGTGTTCCGGGCATGCGCCAATACAGAATCAACAGCCTCCTTCACACAGGGAAGCGGCTTTCCAAATTGGGCATAGGTGCCCCGGGTAAGCCGGTAAAATCCATTGACCGGCTGGACCAGTCTTTCTTCAGCCGTGGGTTTTCCCCATAGCCCCAGGACAGGGTCCACATGGGTATCGAGCCATCCCCAGAGCGGTTCGAGCCTTTTACGCGAATGAAAATACTTGGCATTGAAATAGGCGCCGGTGCCGAAGGAATCCACCCAGTCTCCGCCCTCCCAGGCGTTCTTATCCCATGGCAGGGTGTCGAGGGCCTTGAGAAGGGACTCTGTGCCCATGGCTTCAACCGCGCTCACCGGATAGCGCAGGTGTGAACCGAGTGTTTCCAGTGCATATCCGACAGCCAGAATCGGATAGCGGCATGCCTGGCGTTCAAGAGTTGGAATCGTGCCTGAAGGCTGGCTGGGGTCAACGAAAAGGCCGCTGTTGCTGTCTTGCGTGTTCTGCAAGGTTTCGAAGAGTGCTTCCCGTGTCTGAACCGGTGGGAGCGTTCCGAACATCGCCGTGATTTCAACGGCATCACAGAGAGGACGAAGTGCGGCGGCTCCGCCAGGCTGATCAACATAGTTCTTCCCGTCAGAAGATTCGCACCGCTTCAACACGGCCGGAAGCTGGGCTCTCACCTTCGTTTCAAACTTTTCCAGTATTCCTTCAATACCGGACACACTGTGCCTCGGCTTCCCGGAAGCCCGGCGGTCGCGGATGACTTTGGCCGGATTGCCACCCACAATGGAATATTCCGGAACATCCCGGGTCACCACCGCCCCTGCCGCCAGAACGGCGTGGCTGCCGACGGTCACACCGTCAAGCACGACCACATTGGCACCCACCCAGACATCGTCGCCAATAGTAATCCCTTCTTCAGTGACACCCTGTTGATGAATGGGAATGGAAATGTCAGCGAAGGAGTGGTTCGCTCCGGCCAGCGTTACCAGGGAGGCAATGCGAACCCCGTTTCCAAGGGTCACTTTCCCGTGGAGGCTTGTGAACGGATTGACGGAGCAGTCTTCGCCGATGGAAATCGTGCCGCGAACCAGGGCATTGGCGGCAATATAACTGCGCGCTCCGACTTTCAGTTGATCCGTGAAAACCCGTGCTTCAGGTGAAATAAAGGCTTCAGGGCTGATCTCCGCTCCGCATTCTGCCGCTAAGTTTGAGTGCAGCGCAGTCTGCTCATCCCGGACTTCAGGGGAAAAGGGGAAGCCCACCCAGGGGAGGTAATCGATCTTTCGTGATGGGGAGTTCATGGTTCATTGACCCTACCGGCTCCCGATACGCTCACCGCTCCCGGGATCGAAGAACCGCGCCCGGGATATACAGACAGACGGTTCGATGGTTTCGCCGATCTTCAGGGGGCGGTGCGCGTCCATGCGGCAGACCAGCCTGACGTCGCCGATACTCAGGTGTACATACGACTCCGATCCCATCTGCTCGATCACCTCCACCCCGGCGCGGAGGCGCGGGGCATCGGGGATGCTTTCTGCCGAGGGCGAACCGATATCCTCCGGACGCAGGCCCAGCGCCACGGGCTTTTCACGAAAGGCCGCCAGCCCCGCGCGCGCTTCGGCCGGGATGGGCAGATGAAAACCGGCGGATGCCTCGAAATGAAGGGACTCGCCCTCGCCACGCACCGTTCCCTCGACGACATTCATGGGCGGCGTACCGATGAAGCCTGCCACGAAACGGTTGACCGGCTGGTCGTACAACCTCAACGGCGTATCCACCTGCTGGATGATGCCATCTTTCATCACCACGATGCGCGTCCCCATGGTCATGGCCTCGACCTGATCATGCGTCACGTAGATCATGGTGACGCCCAGGCGCTGATGAATCTGGCTGATCTCCATACGCATCTGCACGCGCATCTTGGCGTCGAGGTTCGAGAGCGGTTCGTCAAACAGGAAGACGGCGGGCTTGCGTACGATGGCGCGTCCCAGCGCCACGCGCTGCCGCTGCCCGCCCGAGAGCGCCTTGGGCCGGCGCTCAAGCAGGCTCTCCAGCCCGAGAATCGCCGCCGCTTCGTCCACCCGCGTGGCGATCTCCTTGCGCGGCATACCGCGCAATTTGAGACCGAAGGCCATGTTCTCCTTCACCGTCATATGCGGATAGAGCGCATAGTTCTGGAAAACCATGGCAATGTCGCGATCCTTGGGCGGAACATCGTTGACCACGCGGTCGCCGATCCGGATTGTGCCGGAGGAGATCTCTTCCAGTCCGGCCACCATTCGCAGCACCGTGGACTTGCCGCACCCCGAAGGGCCGACCAGCACGACAAACTCGCCGTCCGCAATCTCGGCGTTGAATTCCCGGACGGCGGTGACCTTGCCGGGGTAGACTTTGCTGACTTTTTCAATAATGACTTTGGACATGGGAACCTCAGTATTCAGTGTTCAGTATTCAGTGTTCAGAAAGAATTCCTCGATTGATCCATACACCGCAGCCTCTTCGCGAACGCGAGCGTGATCAGAGCCCTGAAAAGCCTCGGCTCGAATCATCATGCTCTGAAGCATTCGCCCGATTTCTTGAAGACCTGCGTTTATCTCCTCAGCCTTCGAGCCGTTAAGGTATCCGCAATCCACAGATGTTTCGATCCAATGCTGCGTCTCGTTCTGCTCGCCATCAGCGTCTGAGAGTTTCGATACAAAATGATTTGGGTATCGCCGCTTTGCCCATGCTTCGTCAATCTGCGCACCAATCGAGCGCGATGATCGTCTGCTCTGATCAATCAAGGAATAGTTCTCTTCCTTCGGATACGACTTTGTCACATCAAACACCATCTTCGCAGCTACCCGCGCTTTCTGATAAACAATCAGCTCCCGGAATCCTCTGGCAAATGGATTCTTCTCCATCTTCCTTCCCTTTCTGAATACTGAACACTGAATACTTCCCCCGCCACCCTCATTACTTCATCGTCGGCAGCACAATTCCCTTCAAGATCACCTTCTGGCACAACAGAAAGACCAGCAGCACAGGGAGCGAATTGATCACGAATGCCGCCATGACCGTATAGGGGGCGGCGGCGGTCTGCGAGAACTGATAGGTCCAAACCGCGATGGTCCAGATGCTGGGATCCTGGCAGACCACGATGGCCCATTCCCATCCGTTGTAGGCGGCGAGGAAAGAACCCAGCACGCCCACCGCCAGGATCGGCTTGACCAGCGGCAGCGCGACGTGGAAGAAGATTTTTGTTTCCGAGGCGCCGTCAATCGTCGCCGCCTCGAACAGCTCCTGCGGCAGCGAATCGAAGAACCCCTTGAGCATGAAGATGGACATGCCGCTGGCCGCGCCGGGCAACAGCAGCGCGGCAAAGGTGTTGAGCAGCCCCAGATCGCGTAGCAGCAGGAACCCCGGAATAGCCGCCACAGCGGCCGGAAATGCGCTCGTCGCCAGACAGAAAATGATGATTTTCTCGGTCAGCCTGAGGCGGAACCGGCTGAGCGCATAACCGGCCAGGGGATTGACCGTCAGATTGATCAGAATGGTCAGGATAACCAGAATGAGGGTGTTGGCTACGGCGCGCCCCCGGAGAAACAGGTAGTCGAAGACGGCACGGTACCCGCCACTGACCTGATCCCAGACCAGCGCCCATTCATGATGATGGAAGGTGACCAACGCCGCCTCACGAAAAGGGAGGCGTAACGCTTCGATGCCGCCCAGCGAGAGCCCGTAGGCCTGGTTCACGCCGGCCAGGGTCTGGTACTTGACAAGCGCCAGCTTCTGAAACCCAATTTCCGGCAGCGTGTCGCGCAGCCGCCAGGTGGCGACGGGGACCTGTGCGCTGACGAAATCCATCCAAACACCGGCCAGAGGCACCGCCGGGACCTCCCCGGTCAGTTCGACTTCGGACCATGAGGCGGCGTCACGCCATTGCGGATTGTCCGCGCGCATGAGGCGGTTCATGTAGGACGTGTTGTGAAAGCGCTCCTCGAGAAAGCCCGCGAAGGCGGTGCGTTGCGCCGGCGTGACCGTGAAGGCCACATGACGCAAGGGGAGCCGCTCATGCAGAAACTTCTGCCAGACCTGTCGCAGTATCTCCGGGGCGGGGTCAGGAACGGGGAAGGGGAGTGCGTGGAGCTGACGGTAGTCCGACATGCCCAACTCCTTGCCGGCGAACTCTTCCCAGATATAGGCCAGCGCGGCGGGGCGAAGGAACCCGGCCGTGGCGGCCGGATGCGTCAGGAAACGCGTGTGTCGGCCTTCGCGGTATTCCTGGCGGAAAGCGAGCAGATCGCGGTACCGGACATCGGCCAACGGAACATAGGTGCGTTGATCAATGGGCTCGCCGCTCCACTCACTGGCTTCGACCTTGGCAAAGGTGTCGATGGATATCTCCCAGGCGCGATTGAGCGCCTCCAGCGTGCCGTACTGGCGCTGCAGGAAGGAGCCCACATAGCGCTGGTCGTAGGCCAGGACGGTTTCGCGCAGGTCACAGGCCTTGGCATACTCGCCGTAATCGCGGGCCAGCGCCTCATAGTGGGCGAGGGTGGCGCGGTCGTTGAGCGTGGCGAGTTCCGCAGCCGCCCAGGCATCGCTTTCGCCGCGCGCGTCGCCAATCTGCGTCCAGCTCTGCCACCCTGCCGGGAGTGACGGGAAGGTGCTGCGAAGCTGGCGGATCGAACCCCGGTGACTGGGCGGGTAATAGCCGCAGAGTACCCGCAGGAAGCGGTCGGAACGGTTGATCAGAAATCCGGGCACTGGATTGCGCCGGTCAAAATCGAACGAGTTCGAGGCCGAGCCGGTCAGCATGATGCAGAACGGCGCGATCATGGTCAGGCCGCCGAGGATCAGGCCGGCATAGATCAGCAAGAGCGCGAACCGCCCCTTTCCTGATTTTCGCTCCACTGTGTCGATGATAGGCATGTATACTCCAAAGTATTCAGTCAGCAGTATTCAGTGTTCTGAGCCTTCTTCTCTCCGGTCTGAATACTGAACACTGAATACTGAACACTTCCCCACTCATTTTAGTCATCCCCCTTGGCCTGGCGGAAATCCACCTGCCGCAGCAGGCGCAGCTGCAGGATCATGAATCCGATCAGGATGCCGCCCAGGATCCAGGCATAGGCGGTGGCGATGCTGAAGCGCAGGTTGACGTAGGCCTCCTGCCAGATGGCCATGCCCATGACCATGGTCTCCTTGCCCGGTCCGCCGAAGGTGAGCAGGAAGATGTTTCCCATGCTCTGGAACGTGGCGATAAAGGCCCCTACAAAATTAATCAGGATCAGCGGCATGATCGTCGGCAGGGTGATGTGCCGGAACTTGCGGCGCATCCCCGCGCCATCCAGGCTGGCCGCCTCGTAGAGGTCCTCGGGGACGCTCTTGAGCGCCGCCAGATAGATCAGGCTACCGATTCCCGCAGCGGCCCAGACGCCGGGGAGGATGACGCAGGCCATCACGGTGCGCGGGTCGCCCAGCCAGTCCACCGGCACAAACGTCTGCCCGAAGAGCCCCCAGACCCAGCCCAGGAATCGGTTGATCGTTCCCTGCGCACCGCCCACGAACATCTCCTTCCAAAGCAGGGTCACCACCAGCGCGCTGGTCATTTGCGGCAGGAAGAAGAGCGTCCGAAAAAAGACCTTCAGACGGGGGGCTTCGGCCAGCATGACCGCCAGCAGAATGGGCGTGAAGAAGGCCAGCGCCAGGTTCCAGAGCACAAAGCGAAACGTGGTCCAGATGTAGTGGTAGAAGTTTGGATCGAGCATGATGCCGATAAAGTTCGTGAGTCCGGTGAAGGTGGTCTTCCCGACGATCTTGTAATCCTGGAAGGCCATGACCATGCCGCGCAGCAAGGGGTAGTAACTCCAGACCAGGATGGAGGCCAGTGCCGGCAACAGGAGGAGCCAGGGCAGAAACCCCTTGTAGACACCCGCCAGACTGGCTTTGCGCTGCAACTGCCCGCGCACGAAGATACCCAGCAACAGCACAAGAACTGCGGCCACGATGGCCACGATCACCCGGGCCCGCGGACGGTAATGATCCAACTCACTGGCCGGACGATCAAACATGATGCCGCTGTTGGCGTCGCGTTCGAGCCGCTGCAGCGCCGCCGCGTAATCGAACTCCCGGCCGGCAGGGCGCAACACCAGGTCAATCACCTCGCGCTGGTAGAAATCACGAAACTGGACCCATTTCCCCATGAACGGCTCGACCACTTCCAGGATTTCGCCACGGTCAATCTGGTCCCACATGGCGATGTATTCCGGCGCCGCCTCCTTCAGATAGTCGCCAAAACCAAGGCGCTTGAGCTCGCGCGGGTTGAGGAACTTGGCCTGGCCGGCAGCCACCTTGCGGCGGATGTTCTCGTCGTTGCCTTCAGGACTGCAGACCAGGGTCATGACATTCCAGACCAGGTCGCGGTAGGCCTTGCGCTCGGCCTCGGTGGCGCCCCCGCGACCGAGCACATCCTTGCCCATCATGAAGAAACAGTTCGAGGCCTGAAGCACCGGGCGCTGCTTCTTCGTCATGCCGGGAAAAGGCAGCATCCCCATGTCTTCGGGTTGGATACCGAGGTTCTCAAACTCCGTCATGTCGCCCGACCAGAGCGGGAACATCCCCACGTCACGCCCCATGCGGCGGATGGTTTCCATCATGTCGTTGTAGGGGGTGACACCAATCGAACCTTCGATAACGTCATCCTTGGAAACCGTCAACCCTTCGCCATTCACTTCGATCTTTCCGGTGGCAATTGCTTCAGCAGTGAGTTCCACCGGCTCCCCGGTGCGGGGATGGCGCATCCACGGCTGCCAGCGCAGGCGGTGATAGAGGGCGATGGCGGCCGTACACTCCTTGCTGGCGATATTGCAGCGCCACGCGGTGGGACGCACATTCGACAAATCCTCGCCCGTTTCCGGAACCACAAACCGGGTTTCCTGCTCGTTGAACGTATGAACCTTACCGGTGGTGGGGCTGACCCGGTCCTGCACCACAATGCTGGACTCCGTGGTGGCAATCCAGGGCGCGAAGGACCAGCTTGCACACGTCAACTGGAAGCCAAAGGCCTTCTTCCCGGGGTCGTAGAGTTTCCTCGCCCAGTAGACCAGTTCGTCATAACTGTGCGGCGGCTTGGCGGGATCAAGCCCGGCGGCGCGTAGCACCCGGTAGCTGTAGAGAATGCCCACATAGGTCCCGCCGCTCCACGGCAGGGAATAGGGGATGCCATCCACGGTGACGACCTGCCGATAGATGGGCTTGAGCGTCTTCCAACCCGCCCACTTGGCTTCGTCGTCGTCAATCTGCCCGTTACGATCAGGCTGCCCGTCCGGACGCACCTTTGGGGTGCCGTCAGCGCGCACGCCATCCTGGCCGATCCACTCGGTCAGCGGATAAGCCAACCCCTGTTCGACAGCCTGCCGGATGTCCGTCTCGAAAATATCCGGACCGACGTTGCCCGCCATTCCCATGGCCAGACTCGCCTGCATGCCACCCGGCAACGCAATGCCGCTCCACTGCTTCAAGCGCACCTGGGGATTGTCGCTCAGGAAATCGCGCAAGTTCTTCGGCAGGCGCTGCTGGACGTTGTAGCGGCTCGTGATGGTGACGGCTTGAACCGGACGGGGAGCCTCGTCACCGCCACGCACGCCGACGGCAGCGAAAGCCATGACGATCCCACTCCACAACAGGCGGGCGATCGCCCCGTTGGCTCTTTTCCGTGCAACTTGCTTCATATCGGACATGCTTATACCCTATAGGCGTCCTGAACTCAAACGGCAAGTGACGGGGATGCATCGTCGATTCGGATTCGACCGAAAGTCCTGCCCGCCACCGTTCTCATGCCAGCTTTACCGGGCTCCGCCCGCAGGCCTCCTGCTCGCCCAGCCACGTTGCCACGGCGGCGCGCTGGGCATCCGGGCCGCAATCATACGTGAGCAGCATCGTTTTGGCGGACGGAATCTCATCGGCCAGATAGGGGTTGCCAAAGGCTGTGATCACCAGGTTCCGGATCCCCGGCAGCGCGGAGTTCCAAAACTGGAATGACAGGGGTCCCACCATCCGTACCGTCCCGGCCAGGCAGTGCGGCACGATCTTCACATTCACAAAAACCGCCTCGTAGTCGCCCTTGCGGGCCAGGGACATGTCGTTGCAGGCGTGGTCCACCACCAGCCCACGGCGGCGCAACTCCTCATCCACCACCGTCAGGTCACGGTAGCGCTCGCCCTGATCCTGTCCCAGGCCGGTGCCGCTGTCATACTTCAGCGTGATCGTCAGCACTTTGGCGCCCGGCGCTAAGCGCAGCGGAACGAGCCCGGCCATATTGCGCGACAGCGTGGCCGCCTGGTCCGCAATGGCGCGGGAGGCGCTCTGGTAGCCGGCCAGTTCCTCCTCCGTCACGGCCGGCACCGGACGCCGCGTCTCCAGCGATCCGAGCCGCGCCTTCATGGTCAGCACGCGCCGCACGGCGTCGTGCAGCCGCTCCTCGGTGATCACCCCCGTTTCCACTGCGCGCTTCAAGGCGGGGAAGTCGCGCTCCGGTTCGCAGAAAAGCACCACATCCGAGCCAGCGGCGATATTCCTCACCGCCAGTTCGTCGCCCTTCACATGGGAGCCAATGCCGATCATGGGGATCGCATCGGAGACCAGGCAGCCGCGGAACCCGAGTTCCTGCTTGAGGAAGTCAATTTGCAGGCGGCGGCTGAGCGTGGCCGGAATCCCGCCGACAAACCCCTCGCCGGGATCCACGCATGGCAGCGCGATGTGCCCGGCCATGATGCTCATCACGTCCTCGCGGATCACGCGCTTCCAGACCTTACCATAGGTCTTGCGCCACTTGGCCAGGGAGAAGGAATTGACCGTGGTGCAGATATGCTGGTCGCGGTCGTCCACGCCGTCGCCGGGAAAGTGCTTGGCCGTGGCCGCCATCAGGTCGTCGCGCTGCATGCTGCGGATCACCGCTGCGGCCAGGCGCGCCACGCGCTCCGGGTCGTCGCCAAAGGAGCGCACGTTGGTGATGGGATTCATGCGGTTGTAATTGATGTCCACGACCGGGCTGTAGGTCCACTGCACGCCGGCCGCTGCGCCCTGTCGGGCGGCGGCGCGCCCCATGTTCTCGGCGAGCGCTTCGTCGTTCGCCGCCCCCACAGCCATCTGGAAGGGGAACTCGATGCCGTCCGGAATGGCCGGCCCCGCGCCGTGCTCCAAGTCGGACGCAATCAGGACCGGCACCGGCGTGCGTTTGTCCAGTTCCGCGGTCAGCGCGCTGATCTGCGCCGACGGCCAGTCGTAGACGAACAGCGACCCGAGATGGAACCGCTCCGTGGTCTCCACAATGCGTGCCGGATCATTCCGCAGGGTCGGCGTCAGTACATCCCAGCAGAGTAGTTGCCCGATCTTCTCATCCAGCGTCATGCGCTGCAGCCGAGCCTCCGCCGCGCGTTCCAGTTTCCTCCAGGTCGCTGTATTCATCTTGTCACTCCTCTTTCCGGTATAGCCTTCCAGATCGCCTCGGTGCCGCCGCGGCCAGTTCGATATTCTACGGTTCTGCTAGTTCACGCGACGACCCCACTCCATGCGCCGGATGCGCGCAATCTCACCGGCGCGCGGCAGCGGCCAGGCAACCATGTAAGCCACGTGCTCGAAATCGGGGAGCGGCGCACCGTTGCTGTCGCGGAATTGGTCGGCCGTCAGCCGATGCACCCCATCCTTCGGGTTTTCCACCTTCCACTCGTAGGAAGCGCCTGCGACACACGAAAGGCCCGGCCAGGCGCACCCCTCCAACTCCACCAGCAAGGTGTCAGTACCTGGTGGCGGACGGGATTCGGGGCGGTTCATGCCAAAGAACAGGAGCGACAGTCGCCTCTCGCAGTCGGAACGGAACGTCAGTCCATTCCCGTCAATCACCACCTCTCTCGCCATCGATCCGGCAGCCTCCGCTTCAACCGTATACTGAAACCCCCAGCCGTCCAGCCGGTCAGGTTCGCCGAATAGCACAGGGTCCGCCGTTACCGTTGCACGGGGCATACTTAGACAGATTGGCGTGGAGCTAAGCGTCAGGCCCGTCCGCTGATCGGTGAAGCGCACAAAGATCCACGCGTCTCCGGTAGCGGCAAGATCGCAAGCCAATCCCCCGCTGTCCAAACGCCGCCACGCCTTGTGTTCGCCCCAGCATCGCAAGGGGTGCGGGGCAGAACCGAAGCTGGCCCACACGGCCAACTCATCCATGTTACCTTCGGTCTCGACGCGAACCGAGCTATCGCCCGTGGCGACCACCCGCACCGGCGGCGCCTCGGGGAGCGGCGGCCCGCCACGCAGGTGGTGGTCGAACCAGGCTTCCATCGCCAACCGGCTGCCGACATCGAACCCATGATTCACATTCGGCGTAAAGTCGCAGCGCCAATCCATCGGGATCGACGGTAGCAGCTGTGCCGCCGTGTCGATTCCGCCGAAAAAATCATTCGCGCCGTTGAGGTGCAGCACCGGCGCGCGCTGCGTGTAGGCATAACCGGCCGGCTCCAGACAGCGGCTCCACTCACGCCGCACAGCCTCCGGCGTCCGGCCCCACTCGGCGTTATCCGAATGCCCGGGAGAATGGAGACCGCCGGTGCCATAGATTGGCACAGCGCATTTGGGGATCCCGTCGGTCCCATTCACCAGCCACGTAATAAAGCCGCCCACGGAGATGCCATAGATGCCGATGCGCTCGCGATCCACCTCGTCGCATGCGGCCAACAGTGTCAGGCAGCAGCGTGCCGCGCAGGCCCCGAGAAACGGGTAGGTATGCGTCACGTCATGGCGCGCACACGTCACCAGCGGCTCGAAGGCGGGCGTGATGGAATCCGGGTAGGAGGTGCGGGCGGGCACTGTACCCCAGAACCCCCAGTCGAACGTCATGGCCGCATAGCCGCGCCGGATGTTGTAGAGCAGATTGGCCCGGCTGGCGGTCTGACCTCCGCCGTGAATATGCAGAATAGCGGGGAAGGGGCCGTGTCCATCCGGGAAGCCGACGATTCCATACGTACGCACCGGTCCATCCGGCAGCTGAAACGTCGTCATCCGGAACGGACGCAGCGTCACATCGGCTTCCACGACCGGCTCCAGCCACTCCAAGTCAAAATGTGATGGATCCGGACAGAAGTTACGCAACGGATTTGTCATAGTCATAGGAAACCTTTCCGATCATCTTCCACACGCCACTCATCCTGCCAGTCGAGATACGCCATTTCGCCGTCGAAGCGCACCGGCAGCCAGACATAGTCTGACGCCGTGCGCGTGAATGCGATTGCCATGGGTGTCCAGCCATACCTGGCCGGGCCGGATGCTGGTGTACATTACTTTCTTCCCTCCGCCTCGATAGTCCGAGTCGGTGGTGTCGAGTGAGTCGAATCATTCGAAGCGCCCGATTTCGTTTCCGGCCCGATTTCCCTTACGCCCTTGCAATCCGGATACCCGGTGCAGCCCCAGAAAGCTTTGCCCGCATTCTTTCCGCTTCGGGCCTGGCGGCGAGCCATGGGCTTTCCACATTCCGGGCACCCCGGCGCATCCTCCTGCTTCGATCTTGCCGCCATTCGAATGCCGGTCAGCTTCTCCCGGAACCCACCCTCTTTCGTAAATGCCTCCCCTTGCGATTCCAATTGGTGGTTGAGCATGTTGATCACCCGCGCAATCAGAATCAGCAGCGCATTCGCCATCACTTCGTCATTTCCGGACTCCAGCCACTTCGCGAACTTCTTCTTCTCTGCCAGAATATTTGCGCAAGCATCGTGCACCACATCCTCGCTGTAGTCGGCCTTGTTCAACCGCACGGCATACACCGCCCGCGATTCAGGAGTATCCTTGCCCCAGGGAAGCTTCTCCTGCCTCAACAGCCAGTTCAGGTAATCGCCCGACAACTCGGCCAGACTGGATCGCGCCACGTCCGTGAGCTTCATTTCAGTCTCTTTGGAAGTCGCCCGCCGCGCCGAGCCCTCCGCAATGTTGGCGCAGCCCGACCGGGCCGCCTGCGTCATCTGGTCGAACTGCCGGCCGCAAGGGTCGTTGCTGCGGTTGAGAAACAACCCGCAGAACTTCTGTGTGCCAAGCTGCACAATGTTGGCCAGGATCCACGAATCCAGCCAGAAATACCCGCCGGTGCCGCCAAACATATTGAGACTCCTTTCTTTCTTCGAGAGAATCGATTCATTCGAATGATTCGATTCGCTCGATTCTTTCGATCCACTCCCTCTCACTTCTTCCCTGCAACCGCGCCCCAGATCGCCTCGGCGATGGCCGCCATGCCCGCATCGCCCGGGTGCCCGGCCACGTCGCTGTTCTCAAACTTCTGCTCGGACCGCGCATGGTTCTTTTCGTCGGCATCCAGGTGGCTGATATCCACAAAGGTCCCGCTCAACTCGGTGCAGACCTGCTTCAGGATGCCGTCCTTGACCTCATCCGGCCAGAAGCCGCTGCGCACGTAGAGCGCGGGCGTGCCGTTTCCCTTCACCAAGACCAGCAACTCCTTCACGACAACCTTAAACCGGTCCTGCTCCGCCTGCGTGGCCAGTTTCGGCACATTCTCGGAAATACAGAGGAAGACCGTGTCCGCCTGGAAAGCGGCCGCGTCCTTCAACCGGGCCGCGATCTGATAGGTGGCGTACTCCCGCTCGAATTCGGCGATATTCTCGATCCGCGCCTCCGGTGCTTTGCCGCCAGCTGCATGGGTGAACCGCTGCAGCAGCAAATGGACGTAGTCCTTCTCCTGCGCACTGGCGGCCATGCCGAAGTTGTTGGTCCAGCCAATCTCCGGTTTCGGCGGGTGGCGGGTAATGCTGTTGCCGAGGAAGAGGATCTTCCTGAACGTTAAACGTGTCGTGTGCATATTCAGCTTTCCTTCTTCGCTATTCGTCTTCCATTTCCGCAATGGTCTGCGCCCATGCATTCAGCGTCAGGCACTGTGCTCGCGTGATTTGGCCCCTTACTCCGCGTAGATGCTCTTCATCGTCCAGTTGTTCTGCCAGTCGACATTGCGCGCCCAGTCCTGGAGGCCGCACTGCTTGAACAGGTGCCACTGCCCGTTCCAGAAGCAGAGCCCGTTCGGGTCGTTCATCGTGCTTTCGGGGCTGACGAAGTGATAGAGCGGCCGGAACGGGTCCGCAGCCAGCTTCCGACGCGACTCCGCAAAACGACGCCACAACGGGTGGTCGCGCAGTTTCGCCTCCTGCGCCACCAGCGCTTCGTCTTTCATTTTCTTCATACCACCTCCGCGCGAGGGTCGCCGACAGAGGCGGCGTAGTAGAGTGGCATGAACGTCAGCCGCTGCTCCGGCCGACGTGCATACGTACCTGAATAGAGCACGACTCCCTCGGGACAATTTTGATAGTTGTTGAGCATCAGGTGCAGACTGCGCAGGCTGCCGCCTGCACCGGACTTGACCTCGACCGGTACGATCCGCCCGTCGCGAACCGCCAGGTAGTCCACCTCGGCACTGCTCCCGCGGGTCTCTCTCGCCCAGTAGAAGATTTCCGAAGAGTGGGATGCGATCAGTTCCTGGGCGACGAACTGCTCGGCCAATCTTCCCCGGTAGATGGCGAGAAGGTCGTCGTGCCGCAATTCCATGTCCACTGGCACCTGGCAGAGGCTTTGCATGAGCCCGATGTCGAGCATGGCGGCCTTGAAACGCTTCTCGTTGGCGGTCGCCCGGAGGGGCAGCCCAGACGGATCGGAGGACGCGATCTTGTGAATGACGCGCGCCTTGCAGAACAGCTCGAAGGCCCGGCGATTGGTGGGCCCGGAATGGTGCTCGTCCAGCCGCGTGTACTTGATCTGCTCGCCGACCTGACGGGCCACGCTGAGCAACACGGTGTCGAGACAGGCGTGATCGACGCGCGGCGCGTACTTGGCAAAGTCGTCCCGGTACGACCCGATGATCTCCGCCTGCACCTTGAATGCTTCCACGAGCGAACCGGTTTCGCGATACACCTGGACGCACTCCGGCATGCCGCCGACGAAAAGATAGGTCTTCAGTTCCTTCAGTAACTGCCGTTGCATGCCTTCATCGACTTCGGACGGATGCCGGGCCGCACACTCCGCCGCAACCTCGTTGCCAATCCCCAGGAGGTATTCCCGAAAAGTCATGGGGTAGATGTGCAGGTACTGAATCCGGCCCACAGGCACGGAGACCTCACCCAGCGCAAACTCAAGCAACGATCCGGCCGCAATCACATGCAGTTCGGGCATCTGCTCGTAAAAATAGCGCAGCGCCATAATCGCCCGCGGACAGGCCTGAATCTCGTCTAGGAAGAGCAACGTCTTTCCCGGCAGGATACGCACACCACTATCGAGTTCGAGGTTTCGGATGATCACCTTGGGGTCAAGGTTATCGCCGAAATGCACGTGCAGATCGCGCCGCTTTTCGAGATCAACCTTTACAACCGACGCGAAACCCGTGGCAGCCACATGTTCAATTAACCACGTCTTTCCGACCTGCCTGGCTCCGCGCACGATCAACGGCTTGCGACGTTGCGCTGAGGTCCACTTCCGCACCTGTTCTTGGGCAAAGCGATCCATTGTTACCCCACTTTTAATGCTCTAGACGTTAGAAAGTCAGGTCACATTACTGCTTGTAGCGTTAGAAAGTCAAGCATGCCATCACCAACAGCCATCCTTCCCTGTCGTCATCCGGTTATTCTCCTGATAACGGTGCTGTCGTGTGAATGTGCGCCTCTTCCTTGGATCCATCCCCCCATCTGCGTGAATCTGCGAAATCTGCGGACAACACATACAACCCAAAAACTCACTTCTTTCCTGCCACTGCGCCCCAGATCGCCTCGGCGATGGCCGCCATGCCGGCGTCGCCGGGATGAATCCCCACGCCGCCGTTCGCAAACTTGCGCTCCGACTGTGCGGCGTTTTTCGGATTACGCGACAGTCGGCTGATATCGACAAAGGTCCCGCCCAACTCCGCGCAGACCTGCTTCAGGATGCCGTCCTTGACCCCCTCCGGCCAGAAGCTGCTGCGCACGTAGATTGCGGGCGAGCCACTCCCCTTTACCGTGTTCAGCAACTCCTTCACGGCGGCCTTGAACCGGTCCTGCTCCGCCTGCGTGGCCAGTTTCGGTACATTCTCGCCAATGCAGAGGATCACCGTATCCGCCTTGAACTCAGCCAGCTCCTTGAACTTGGTGGCGATCGGATAGGTGGCATATTCGCGCTCGAAGTCGGCGGCATTCTCGATCCGCGCCTCCGGCACCTTGCCGCCCGCCGCCTCAGTGAACCGCTTGATCAGCAGATGGACATAGTCCTTATCCTGCGAACTGGCGGCCATGCCGAAGTTGTTGGTCCAGCCGATCTCCGCTTTCGGCGGGTGACGGGTAATGCTGTTGCCGAGGAAGAGGATCCTCCTGCCAGCCTGGTTGGTTGCGCCGGTTGAAACATCGCCGGCATGAACCGCGGTACTTGCTGCAATTGTCGCCATGATTATCATCCTTCTGATACGTGAGCGTGTTGTGTGCATACTTGATAAAACTCCTTCTGGTTTTGTTGTCCGCTGATTTCCCCCTCACTTCTGCTGAAATAACTGGTTCAGATTCATCTCCCCTGAATGGCCTTGGGCTCGTAGGGTTCTTTGCTGATCAACTGGCTGCTCATCCCACCGTCGGCGAGCACGTTCGCACCTGTCATACTCCGGCTGCGGTCGCTGAGCAGGAAGGCCGCCAGCTCGCCGATCTCGTCAGGCTCGATCACACGGCCGATGGGGATTTGTGCGCGCCAGTGTGCGAGACATTCCCGGCGGCTCGGCGCTGCGGCCATGATATCCTTCCAGATCTGGGTGTTGAGCAAGCCGGGGGAAATGGTGTTGACGCGGATGCCCCGCGCAGCCAGTTCGACGGCGATGCTCTTGCCCATGCCAACCACGCCCCACTTGGCGGCGTCGTACGGGCCGGACCCCGGCAGCACGGCCAGCGAATGAACGCTGGAGATGTTGATGATACTGCCTCCTTCCGGTTTTTGCCGCAGCATCTGCCGGCAGACGTACTGGGTGAGGAAGAACACCGGTTTCAGGTCCACGCTGATCACCCGCTCCCAGTCGGCCTCGGTGGTGTCGAGGAACGCTTTCGCGAAATTCACCCCGGCGTTGTTCACCAAGCCGTCAATCCGTCCGAACCGCCGGACGGTTTCGGCGACCAAACGCCGCAGGTCGGCATCCACGCGCACATCGCAGGCGACGGCCAGGCCGCGCCGACCGCATTGCCGGGCCACGCTTCGGGCCGCTTCGGCGCGGACATCCGCCACAACGACGGCGGCACCCTCGCGGTGGCAGACGCGGGCGAGACCTTCGCCCAGTCCGCCGCCCGCGCCCGTAATAATGATGACTTTCTTGCGTAATAACATAGACTTCACCTCTCCCTATGCACTTGTCGTGTGCGTAAACAGCTTTCCTTAGCTTTTCCTGAAGAGAACCATCAGCGTACCGATTTGCTTTCGATGATGGAAGTCTTCTTCAGCCACTCAACCATTTCATCCTTCCAGCTATTCCAATGCGGTGCGCGACAGTAGCCCATCTCGTGACCGCCTTGCTTCACCTTCACGTACTCGGCTGGCACCTTCCTGGCCTGCAAGGCATCATAGAAAGCCTGGCTATTACTAGGCGGGGCGACGTTGTCATCCTGCGCGTGGGCCAGGAAACATGGGCATGTATTCTCCGTCACCTGCTTTTCCGCCGAATACCGTTGAATCATTTCGGATGTTGGGTTCTTTCCCAGCAAATTCTCGCGTGAACCGGCGTGGGTGTTCGTTCCCATCGTGATTACCGGACAGAGCAGGATGGCAAAATCGGGACGGCAACTCATACGCTCGACGGGGTCGTCGGACTTTGGATTCCCGTCGTCAAAAGAGGTGGCGGCCGTGGCGGCCAGATGACCACCGGCTGAGATCCCCATGACGCCAACCCGTTTCGGATCGCACTTCCATTCTTTCGCATGATAACGGACATGTCGCAGCATGCGTTGGGCGTCCAACAGCGGGATTTCTCGGTTGCCTCGCGGCAGCCGGTATTCCAGGACGACCAGCGTAACGCCGTACGGTTTCAGCAGTTCAAACATCGGAGGCGCATCGCCAAGGTTGGCCAGGCCACCGTAACCTCCCCCGGAACAGAAGACCACTACCGCGCCGGACGGGTTGGTAGGAGTCATGACCGTAAAGTAGGTTGTTTCCGTAGATGGTTTGCCGTTCCCATTCGGAGCCGCATGGGGCCACAGTAACATACGTTCGGATCCTTTCGCTGAGCCTAGTAATAGAGACAGGAGCACTACCATTGATGCAGACTTCGTTCGAAATGGCTGACTTCCGGGACTGCTCGTTCGGTTCTTTGTGCTCTTCATAATCCCGAAACCCCTTTCGTGTCCGTTTGTCCCGCCTTGTAGCCCATGGTCTCCAGTTGCTTATCAAAATCAGCCGGCAGGTCGGCCAGCGGTTTGTCAAGATTCTGCCCCGCATAGTTGAGCAGGTTCCGCAGCAGGCGTTCGGCCACGGGATCACTGCCGAGATTTTCGCGAATGTTCAGGCCGTTGGCGATGAAACGCCCGGCGCCCAATTTCCAGACGCCGAGATGCAGGCCGGAAAGGTAGGGGCTGCACGTGTTGATTCCTCCACAGACCGCCTCATCCGGCGCATCACTCCCCATGAGACATTTTCCACCCACCGGCGCGATGGTTCGATAGAAGGTCCAGTCCATAAGTCCACCCGCAGGCAACCCCTCAAACAGCGGATGGCGGCGCACCCAATCGTCCCGATGATACAACCCATTAACCCACCCTTTTAACGAATCCGTCTCGGCCAAGCGCCCCTTGTTCGCCAGCGGCAACCAGCAGAGATTTGCGCCCTTTTCTTTGTCCGGCAATGCATCATCAACCAGCGTCTGCAGAGTCAGGAAGACAACCGTCGAACCGCGAGCCATACGCGAGGCCAAATCTTTGAACTGCTCCGCATTCCTGGCCGCTTTGCCGACAACCAGAATGGTTTCGCGTTTCTGCAGCGGCTGTCCCGCCGCCACGGCGTGAAACGCGATCCCATGCTCCTTCAACCACTTCTCCAGTCCCTCGTCCTTGCCCCAGATCGCGATATCGGCCTTCACCGGCGGCATTGTCGTTGGATCGTCGACAAAGAACTCGACCGGCTGTCCCTCTGCCGCCGCGCCTGAAACGAAATGTGCGGCCAGGCGATAGCGCCCCGCCGGACCATTGATCGGCACATTCGCCGCCAACACCCCCAGCGCAAAAGGCGGATTCGCCTTGGGATCGCTGATGGTTACGTTGACCTTCTTCTTGAAGACCGGTTTCTGGTCCGGATCGAAGAGGACGACTTCCACTTCGTAGACGCCCGGTCGCAGGACATCCTCATTGGCCAACACCGCTTCGATCCGCACGGTGCCACCCCGGTAAAGCTGGGAGGGCTCGGCGAACAAGCACCAGCGCAAGGGCGCCCAGCCATCGCGCATCGCATCCAGGATGCCGGGTTTGAGATCCCGGAACATCGTGATCAGGCCCTCGCCACAGCCCACCTCATCAAACAGGCTCGTCATGCTGTAGCCGATCAGGGCGGGATTGGAACGTAGCGCGTTCAAGCCCAGTGTTCGCTGAGCTGCGTTAGCCGATTGGCAGGCACGTAAGTAGTCTTCCGTCCGGCCGAAGATCTCCGCCAAATGCCAGCGCTCCCAGTCGGCCAGGAACTGGTCTAGGCTTTGACGGTAGTATTTTGCATCCATCGCGCCGGTCGCGCCCAACCGCTCGAAGTTGCGGGTCAGCTTCACCAAATCGAGCGCGCTGCCGATTCCGTACTCCGATATGAAAAGCGGCCCTTTGCCGCCACGCAACGTCGAGATCGTACCGGGCTGATGGGGAACAAGGGGATATAAGTGCTTATCCTCAAGGTTCAGTTCATCCCAGGCCTGTGAACCAGGATTGCTGAGGCTGCCAATCTTAGACTGGTGGTCAAATCTTCCGCCATTCAGGAAACAGACGCGCGAATTATCCAAGGCACGCACCTTGGGCAGGACAGCCACGGCGTGCTGGAACTCACGGGAATTACCCGTCTCATTGAGGAATTGCCACATCGTGACGCTGGGATGGTTCCGGTCTCGCCGGATAACACCCAGCAGCGAGCGGTCAAATCGTTGGTCGCCCAGACTCGTGTCCTTGGGATAATGCCAGGTGTAGGTCCAGGAGACCATCGACTCCTGCATGATCATGATCCCCAGCTCGTCAGCCAGTTCGAGGTTGCAGCGCGGTGCGGCAAAGGACAGGTAGCGGATAGCGTTGAACCCCATCGCCTTGGCATTAAGAATGTCTTTTCTCAGCATCTGGCGATCCCGGGCGGAATGGATTAAGACCGGCGTTGACCAGACGATGAGCGCGCTGCGAAGAAATATCCGTCGGCCGTTCAGCCGGAAGCAACCATTCTCGTAACGGAAGTCTCTGAACCCGATACGGTCCGATCGTTCATCGACCGAAGCCGTCCCCGAATCTTTGAGCTGCGCCGTCACGCGGTACAGCATGGGATCGTCCAACTCCCACAATCTGTGTTGCGGCACATGGATCGTACCCGTCACCAGCGTGTCGCCGGCAGGGACTTCCTGCTCCTGGACAACCTCATCGATCCGTTCACCGCCCACAGCCGGGGCGACAGACAGGGCCAGCCGCACGCGGACTTTCCCGCTCCCGGAGTTGCGGACATTGACCTGCACCTTCACATCGCCGCTCTTCCAGTCCCCATCTGCGTACAGATCCTCGATCCGTACCGCCGGCGCGACCAGCAGTTCCACTGAATCGAGGATTCCCCCGAAGTTCCAGTCTGACCCAGGAACTCCGCCCTTCGGGCCGTTCGGCGTCTCCTGCTGCACGATCCCATCAATGCTGGTCGCCGTGGGATGGAGCACGCGCACGGCCAGCACGTTGGTGCCCGCGCGTACGGCCTCGGTGGCATCCAGGACAAAGGGCTCATCGGCGGCTTCATGGGAACCGACAAGCTTGCCGTTCACCCAGACATCGGCCTTGTAGTCCACCATCCAGAACCGCAGCAGGTACCGGCCGCCGGGAAGAGGGTTCTTCGGTGCCTCGAACTCCTTCCAATACCACGCCAGCCCGGCGTAGTTGGTAAATATCTCCTGAATCGTACAGGGCACCGTTGCCGGCTTCGCCTCCGGCCGGGGCGCTTCAAACCACTTCTCATCACGCCCCTTGTTATTTGGATCGATGGCAATTGTCCAGTCCGGCCCGTCGAGCGTGATGGTTTGCGAAGGTGTGGTGGTGTTTGGGGTCATGGGCTTTCCCTCATACTTGTTCGTTTTGGTATCCTTGCCGCTGACCGCGACAGAAGAGTCCGCAGGCGCCGCTTTCTCGGCGCCTGTGGCCCCATTGGCCGTGACCAACATCAGTCCTGCGAGCACCGCGCCCGCCATTCGTGCCACTCCGTGTTTGCCGCTCTGTGTGTGTTTCATAGTGTCTCCTGTCCTTTATGGTTAGTGAAGGTATGGTTTCAATACATCACAACCACCTGGACCTTACCGGTCAGCTTGTCTAGGCGTACGAGTTCCCCGGCGGCGTCGAACGTCTTCCACGCCTTCCCGTTAACCGTCACGCTCTTGATCGGTGCGGCTTGGGGATGGCGCAGCTTGAGGAGCACGGACTGGGGCGGATTACGCGCTGGCAGATCCAAGCTTGCGCTGATCCGCCGGTGATCCACGTCGGAGGTGATCTCATAGGAAAGCGGCCCGAAATGCGTTGGCGCGGCTTTCACTGCAATCCGCTTGCCTTGTGCCAGCCAGGAACGCTCCGTGCCGGTGGCCAGTAGCAGGTCGGCGCCCTGTTCCAGCACGAGCGCGTCGCGGACCAGGCGCAGCACCGCAATCGGAGACCAGAGATGTTGCCGGTCGCCCGAGGTCTCCGACGCGCCCGGTTTCGGCCCGCGTTCTTCGCACCAGGAATAGAGCGGCGTGCCGTGGTTCAACACGGCGTACAGGTAACGGGCCGCGGCATCGCCGTTGCCCCGGACCAATTGCGCCTCCGCCACGTTGTCCAGCGCAATGGCCACCCACATGCCGTTCGTCATCCACCCGGTATTCATGGGGATGCCGCCCGGGCTGATGTTCGACTCCATGAACCGCAGCGTTCCGGTGATCAGCTCATGCTCCGGCGCGAGCAGACCGCAGGGGGTCATGGCATTGAGCACGCCCCAACGGCTTCCCGACGTCTTGTTGGCCACGCCGGGAATCCACCGGTAGCCATCCGCCTGGATCGCCCCCTGATCGAGCGCCCGCAGCAGGTCTTCGCGGCCGGTATCATAAATCTTCTGCAACTCCGGCAGATCCGCTTCGCGACCCAGGAGCTGTGCCGCCTCCACGGAGAGTCGATCCGCATACACGGCCCAGATGTTGTGCGGCAGGAAGATGCCGTTCTTGTCTTTGTCGTCCATCAGGCCGCAGTCGCCCATGCCGCGGGGCATCAGGCCGTAGTTGACGGGCTTTTGCCCGTCTTTCAGCACGCGCGTGCCCTGACGCTGCTTTTCCTGCCAGCGCGAACTGGCCGCCAGGCGCGGGTAGACGGCTTCCAGGTAGGCGCGGTCCCGAGTGAGGCGGTAGTGTTCCATGGCGGTCCACGACTTGAAGCCGGAAGTCCCCCACATGGTTTTGGTCCAGCCTTTGGGCTCCGTCCAGTCGCCGTCCGGCTCCTGCAGATCGAGCGAGACCCGATAATGCGCCACCGCCTCCGCGTGCAGCCCGAACTGGTCCAGCGCCACGGCCGCGATGCCGCTCTCATAGGGAAAGGCGCAACGATACCACTCGGTGCCCGGGCAGCACCCCAGATAGCCCTGCGCCAGGGGTTCGCGCATGATAAACACATCGGCGAGGCACGCCTGGAGCGCGTTCTGGACGCCCGGATCGGGAACCTGGAACTGCACCACGCGGCTTAGCAGACTCTTCCACGTCTGCACGGCTGCATCGAACTCCGCCTGCCAATCGCGTTGGCGCCAGGCGGGCAGATCGGCCACGACGCCCCGGTATGGCCGCACAAGCCACGCGACAACAGTTTTTCCGGGCGGCACTTTCCAGGTCGGAGCTGCCGTTTTGGCATCCGTAGTGCCAAATTCGTCAGCGCCGACGACGAAAGCCAGCGTCCGATTGCCAACCTTCAAATCTCCGCGCTCCCAGGCCTCCGCTCCACCTTTGATCACGGTTCGATTGGGGGATTGCAGCCCGATGCGGATTACCGTGGTGGGCAGCGCGAAGCGACGCTCCTGTGCGCTGGCATTCACCATTTCAATGCGCACAATGGCCGCATTCGAGCCACCTGCCACCTGCAGGCGCAAGGTCCCCTCGCGGGCTTCGTAGACATTGTCCAGTGCGGGAAGCGCGCCTTCCAGCCTCCGCCAGGTGCTGGTGCTGCCGGCAAGCGGCTGCCCGTCCCACGGGAGGGCGCTGCATTGGTACTTGCCCCATTGCTCCACGGTACTGGTGCTGCCGGCAAACGGATGCCCGTCCAACTGGGGAACCATTTGCAGTTCCCAGGTCGACAGCGTCGGACGAAAGATGCACAGTGCGATCTTCGTGAGGTCGTCGTCTGTCCACGACATGCACAGACTGCCGGGCTGCAAGTCAAGCAGCGTCTTGTGGCTGCTATCCGGCACTGCCACCGTGAGACGGTGCGGCGTGGCGAAGGCATAGGAGAAATCGACCTGCGGCGCAGGTGGCTTGTTGCCGGCCGAAACCTCGCCGGCATGGGCGAGAGTACTCACTCCAATTGTCGCCATAATGATCATCCTCCTGATACTTGAACTTGTTGTGTGCATAACTGATGAACTCCTGTTTTCCTGCCGTTTCGGTGGGCATGTCCACCGATCTCCCACGTTTTCGAAACCTTAGCCCCGGCCCGAAGGTCGGCCAACTTCTCACTTTCTGTTCTTAGAACTTATCATGGGAAAGTATCCTGCG
>Ga0194060_10000198_pt1 | contig 42751 bp, 39 predicted proteins | sample SepL225m_MetaG_FD_163427 | JGI IMG/M metagenome (GOLD analysis project Ga0194060, IMG submission 163427) | Anoxic zone freshwater microbial communities from boreal shield lake in IISD Experimental Lakes Area, Ontario, Canada - Sep2016-L222-5m | ecosystem: Environmental > Aquatic > Freshwater >...
TCAGCCAGATTGAAATGTACTGGTAGAAGCAACCGTTGCTGATACAGGACAGTTGCGCTGGTGGTTGTTAGGGTTTGGCGGCAGGATTGAAGTGCTGGAACCACAGGGTTTACGAGAAGAGTTGAAGAAGCAGGCAGTGAGGATGATGGGGCGGTATGCGAATGCTCCTGTATAGCTGGTACTATCAGGGTGAACTCAGTTATCCCATGCCTGTTGAGCGACTCTTGCTGGCTCAGCAGCCGTTGTCACACCCGTCAGATGGTTCTCGTCTGATTGCTGAACTACTCCACAATAAATCTGAATGGCTTACCGGTATCGCTTCGCCGACTATAGTAGCCTTTAGCATTGACTATGAAATTGAGGCGGAGTACTGGGAGCGTCGGCATATCCAGATGTTCAGCGCCACAGGTGAATATTTGGGAGAGGATGTAGGACCACGGCGTTTTTTCGGCAGAGCGTCAGAAACGCTCCGTTATCAGTGTGGTGACGTTGTGACCTGCCTGACAAGAGGTGCGACAATTGAACTCCGCCAGGGAAAAATCCTTGGTGTTCCGTTTCCACCGGAACGGGTGGAGAAAATTGCTGCTGATCCATACACGGCAACTCCGGATGATTCAGATGATACCTATGCCGTATATTTTGATGATAGCGGGGACTTCAGCCATGATCATCTGCCGGAGTGCTATATTTTAGGACGGGTTTTGGTGTGATGTCGGTTGACAGAAAGGGGCACCATACAAAATCTGGCGCAGCATTAAAGGAAGTGTTGCGCGATTCGGAGGAAGCATTGCATGCGGTGAAGATGATGAGGCGATATGATGAAGAAAAAAGCTGAGTTGATACTTCCCAGAGACACTGCGATAAAATTGGTTCAAGACAATCTCAGTTTGTTCAAAAATAAGCCAATTTTTGAAATATCAGAAACAGGTGATGATCTACTACGCTTCAAAAAAATAACCCGCCACATTTACTGGGTAATAAGACAGTCGGGGTCAATTGCTGTCTGTGCCGATTACCGTAACGAGTTTTACGACGTTGTTCAGGAATTTGATTTAGTTCCTGAGCTTACCCGTGCAAGGCGCTTTCGCTGCGGATTGTGTCGAACATGTCCGGGCGAAGCAGTTTCAGATCCACTTCCTGAGTACGAATCCATAGAACAATTATGGATGGAACATTGCCTGAAACCGCTTGCTGAATGGACTCATGAAAACTTTATTGACGGGGCAAATCTCTGTTTGTGCCGAAGTCGAGGTTGTACTGCCGCATTTGTCTGTAGTTCAGAAAGTCAAAAAGAGCGGATAATGGGACGTAGGGATTTTTTTAAAACAGTGCCGGTAATTTTAAAGCAAGGCCGTACAAGCAAAACAAATTCATAGCGACAATAATTGTCGCTTGCCTGTGCTACGTTCCTTTCAATACTATTGAAAAGGGGCTAACATGGATGCAATTTGCAAGGCGGATTTCGAAAAACGGGAAAAAGCACATAATGCTGCGGTAAAAGCGGTTGAGGATGCCAAAAAGAAAGGACTGTCAACTAACGGAATAATTATTCCAGAGATTGGTTATCACGACATCTATGGTGTCTGGTTCTTTGGAAATCTGAAAGAGATTGTCCGACAGATTGGAACCGAGCGTTTTGGTGTTGATCTTGGCAAGATGATGCATGTTTTTACCGATGTTGAGCCGAAGAAAATCGACGATGGGATTCACGATATTACTGTTTATGGCAACCAGTGCCGGTTATACAAATGGATGGCGCAAGGATATCATCGTGGGCTGGTAGTATTGGTGGTGGATCAACTTGGAAACAGAGATGCAGAGGTTTACCGACAGAGTGGGACATGGTCGTGGATGTTGAATGTTAAAGTAGGTACTACAGAATAATTGAAGCATAAAACACTTCATCTTTGCGTTCAAAACATATTTTCGGCAATAACATACATCGTTTCAGGAGTGGTCTCTTGTTCACAGCAGATATATTATTATCACCATTCCCAATAACCGACGTAACTCCAACTGAAGAATGGGCATTCAAAAAACCCGTCCGTGGCGATCATATTCGTGTTAGCAGAGGTATTTATAATCATCACGGAATATATACCGATGAAGACGAGGTAATCCATTTTTCCTCAGAGGACGACGACAACATTCTTGGCAGCGACAATCAGGTTTTGCAAACAGATATTTCTGGCTTTCTACGTGATGGCAAGTTAGAAGTCAAAATTTACACCGAAGAAGAAATTGATGACCTCTTTCCAGTTGAAGATATTGTTAACTGGGCACGAGCTTGTTTAGGCGATGAGGGGTATCATCTTGTATTTAATAATTGCGAGCATTTTGCAAATTACTGTACTCTCGGACGGCACCATAGCGGGCAGGTAAGCCGGTTTCTGAGAGGAGGGAGAAATGGTATGGGATTGTGGGATCGAGTAAAAGGGGCCTGGGATGGTTTTTTTGGGAATGGAGGTTCATCGCGTAGTAGTTCATCAACGACAACAACATACGAGCCTGACAAAGTGCGTGTTGCCGAAATTGAAGCCAGCGTGAAAGTTAGACTGGCCGGAATGGAACAGGATCGAATAAGGCTTTACACTGATACGCAATTGGAACTTGCAGAATTCAACGCGAAGATGGAAGCTGCAGTGATTGAGGCACGAGCACGAGGAGAACAGGCAATTCAGCAGTCAATGCTTGAAATGATGCGCGAAGCAAATATCTTGGCTGAACAAAGACTCAAATTGATTGAAACGGCCGGTCTGGATGTCATAAAGCAGATAGATGGCTATTACGATCAACTTATATCTGAAATTGACAAGGATGATTTTACTTCAACCCAGCAGAAGATACCAAAGTTACTTGAAATTCTGAAGCAATTTGAACAGGGTACACCAGAGCATACGATCTATTTTTCTGAAGTACAGGACTACAGAAAGCGACATAACGATTTCATTACCGAACGAATGAAATCACTTCATGCTCGCCAGGCCCAAGTACTGACCTCATGTATAACTGGTAAAGAACAGATTAACTCTCATATTAATCTTTTGGTTGAAAAGCGGATGGAGCAGATAGGTATGTTTGGACAGGCGCGGCAGCAGATGACTCTACCTCCGGGACAAGAATCGTTGCAGATTGGGCAACAAAAACAGATAACTGAATAACAGAATTAAAACTTTAGTATTTTTTCAAGGATATGAAATGACGTTGCGAAAGAACGGACAAAGAGAGCAATGGAAGGAAGATCTGCTGACTTTTTATGAGGAAAGATATAGATTTCTGTTAGATAACGGGATCAGCTTTGTGAGCATCTGTAACAAAGATATTTACGAAAAGAAAATTTCAAATAAAGTCTGTAACCCCATTCTGTTAGTGGCTGAGGTGCCAGGCAAAGACGAAGTTGATTCAGGAGAACCTCTCACTGGTGAATCTGGTGAAAATATAGCAGAACTCATCAAGATATCAAAACTAGCAAATTCAATGTTTGTGAAGACAAACTTGTTTCCATTCAGAACATTTACTATTAATGCAAATGAAAATAGACCACCTGATTCGAAAGAAATTGAGAAAGGAATGCTGCTTTTAGAGCATGAGATTTCACTTGTAAAGCCCAGATTGATAATTTCATTAGGTGAAATTGCTTGTTATGGTATTAAGAAGCTTTCAAAAACTAAAGCCAAATTTAAATCACCAATATCTGATATTTCTATAGGCTCTCATCGCTGTCAATTCTTATCAACATATCACCCATCAAACATTAATTTCAACCAAGCCACTAGAAAGAATAGACTAATTTCTGATTTCAAATCTCTTAAGACAACAGTAGAGGACAACTTATGAATTTAATATCAACTGAGAGCTCTAGAGAAAGTATATTGATTCAGAAGAGTGATATTGAGCAACAACTATCAGAACTCTCCGATATTTTGGACGGCCTCGGCAACCCAGCTGTAGCAGAAAAGGTTGGCAAAATGGAAGTCCAAAAAACTGAGTTAGCAAGTAGGCTTTGCAGGCTGTCGTCTGAAATTGAGAGCACAAAAAATGATATTTCAAATATTTCTGATAAGATTACACAATGTTCTGGTGGAATTTCTCAACAGTTACTTGATGCAATAATTAATCAACAAATATTCTTCATAAAAAACAAACCCAAAATAATATTTGATAGTCATACAGGATATTTGTTTCCAAATCCTGAATATTTTGAAAACATTCCTCAGTTGTACGGACCAGACGTAGAAATTGCAAAATTTAATTCCGACATATCGTCTATAGATGGCATGATTATAGAGGGTTATAGTACATGGATTTTACCTGACAACAAAAATATATTAAAATATTTCAAACAGTCATTCCACATAATAGATAACTTTGCGACCGATAAAATTTCTCTATGGTCTCATAACTATTCTAATTTAAGAAACAATAGGACAAGGCATTTTATATCAAGTCAGTCAAAAAGAGAGAATAGAAATTATACCAACTATCTTACAGATCTTTACTATGAAAATTGGTTGAATTCTAATGACCCTAGATTTACAGAATCAAAGAGTGATAAAGCTATTTTATTTCCATTTAATGATCGGTTTTATTCTGTAGATTTTGCTCTTGGAAATAATGTTTTTACTCCCCAAGAGCGTGCACAAAAAATTCTGAACATCTTTATCCAAGAGGGGTGGATTCCTAAATTCGACGATGAAGAAATCACCAAGCTCTACGAAAGGATGTATGTGATACGACCTGCTCTAATTCAAACACTTGTTAAAATACAAGAAAAGCTTGCTGAATTGCCGCCACCCAAGCAGGGATTTGCCGACGGTATCGATTTCGCTGAGCTGATCAAAGGGTATGACCTTGCATCAATCCGCAGTTCTCTGGTTCGCTATCATGCCGAACTGGTGCGCTGGTTCAGCGAACTTTTGACTAGTCTGGACGACTTTAGCCGCGAGCAGTCGCCGTTGCTGGCTGAGGCGCAGACTGTGATAGACAGCCTACGCGACACCATTAACGAAGATGATGGTCAGGATACCGGAGAAAAGATCCTCACCGAACGGGCACAATATCTGTCGAAGCATCTTGATTTTGGCCTGGAATCGCTACAGGCCGAGCTGGTTGCCTTCAAGAACGAAGCGATGACAAGCCGCGACACTCTGACATCTGCCCGCACCCTGGCCGACCTGCGCCAGATAGAAAAACAGGAGCGCCCGGATTTTTACCTGGTTGCCGAACATAGCGCCGAGTTGATAAAGCTGCGACTGCAAGGTGTGGACTGGTTCCGTGAACATAAGGAACTTGCCACCATCCTGATTGAATTGCATCAGGAATGGCGCAGTGACCTGCACACCTTTGAGCATACAACCTGCACCCATTTCATGGAGAAGTGTACCGGTGAATCAATTGATTCGGAAAAAGGTGAAGCGTGGTTTGCCGAATGGCGGCGTGAACGGCTGCTGGCAGAAGAACACCTGCTGCCAATGATGCGTGCTGGAATTGAGCGAGTCGTGCCGGTAGAAATCGTTGTCGAAACTGTCAAGCTCCTTAAATCATCTATTCGTGATCAGCTTGGCAACTTCTTTTATGACAAGCGGATTGCTCTACATCAGAAATTCGCCTTTGAACCTGGTGGTGAACTGCAGGAGCGTTTCGAGAAAGAGTCTGCCCTGGCGGCAATCAACAGCGAATTTCAGAAACAACTTGAAGAATTGATTTTCAAGATTGATGGAACAGAGGGCAGGCTTTTCCTCGTCCGGTGGGCAAAGGATTGGTACGACTCACTAGTAGGCGACGTGCTGGCATTTATCGATAAGGATGAATTCCATGAGCGAATAGCCCGAGAAACCCTTGACGGCTTCCGCGCTATGAAACGTCATACACTGGAAGCATTCTTGCTGGATGTGAAGGCATACGCCGTAGCGCGAGAAGAGAAGGACAAGGAGTGGAATTCACTGCTATTCAGAATGCGGTCGGATTTGGCAAAGAAAAATGGTAGCGCAAAAAAATAGGAAGAGAGTCAAAATGCCAACTAAAAAAACACCAACTAATAAAGCACCTGTGAAGAAGGTCACAAGCTCAAGCATTTCAACACAAGCTTCAAATAAAGCTATATTGAAAGTGTCAAAAAGTTCGACTCCATTTCTTGAAGAATTTTATGGTACTAAGTCAAAGTCAATTGCTACAAATTCGTCAAAACAGGAAAAATTGGCAAATCTTGTAGATTTTAAGAGAATTATTAAGACGTATGATGTTGATTCAATAAGGAGTTCTCTTGTCCTCTACGTGACTGAATCCATTCGTTGGTTTGACGGACTGCTAGCGTTGCTTTCAACTTTGTCAAACAAGCACCGTGTACAGATATCTGCTGCCCAAAAGCTTACAGGTAACCTTTTAGCGGCTGGAGAACATGATGACCAGCAAGTATTGATAGATCGTACTGAATATCTGATTAAGCACCTAAACTTGGGCATGGATGTATTGCAAAATGATTTATTAGCACTGAAGTACGAAATCGTTGCATTGAATGATACACTTTATACTGCAAAGTCTCTCGATGCATTATGCGACCTGGAATCTAGCAGACGTCCTGACTTTTCTCTGATTGCTGAACATTCTTTTGCTATGGTCAAGCGCTATTTACAGCAACTTGACTGGTTTCTGGAACACCAGAAGGCCATTTCATCACTTGTTACATTGCATAATGAGTGGCGTGCTGACTTTCATTCATTTGAGCATACAACTCATGCACATTTTATGGAAAAATGTCGCCACAAGAAAATTCCCAAACAAATTTCTGAAGCATGGTTCACGGAATGGCAACATGAACGGTTGTCGATTGAGTCGCATTTGCTTGCACTTATGAAGGCGGCAATTGATGACAAGGTAATACCGGTGGAGTCAGCTATCAAGGCAGCTACACTGCTTAAACTAAATCTATGCGATAAGTTCCATGATTTTTTTAGCGACGGTAGAATTGACCTCCATATAAAATTTGCTCTTCAGCCCGGCTATGAACTCTTGGAGCGATTCGAGAAAGACGCTGAGCTTTCCCGTATAAACGCTGGATTTCAGAAGGCTCTTGAGGATCTAATATTCAAAATAGATTCAATTGAAGGCCGACTGTTTTTAACTCGATGGGCTAAAGACTGGTACGACGCTTTAATTGGTGATGTTATAGCTTATATTGAACGGGGGGCGCTGCTGGAGCGTGTTGCAAAAGCAACACTTGAAGAATTCCGAGCCATGAAACAACGTAATCTTGAGGCGTTTTTGATAGATGCAAAAAGCTATGCAGAAGCTCGTGAACAGAAAAATAGTGAGTTCAATGAGCTTATGTACAGAATGAAGCAGGATTTGGTCGCTTTAGACTTTCCGAAGGCTTCGAAGAAAAAGGGAAATGCTTCCGTAGCGTCAATATGAACTTAGTTCATCCAGTATAAGTGAGAGACGATCAACAAATTTTCTAACGTATTTGCATATTCTCAAGCTTCCGCTATCGGATTTACATAAAAACGGAGCCACTTCTTGCCTCTCTTCTATCCTCTTGTTGATTTAACCAAACCTCCCGCCATAGATAAGCCCGGCGATTTCGCAGAATTCAAGGTACTAAAGGCGTTGAATTCGCTTGACGATTCCTGGCATGTTTTCCACGGCACAGAATGGCGGACAGTTGATAAATATGGAGAACGGGTCGGTGAAGTTGACCTTATTATTTTCCACCCAGTTTTCGGAGTTATGTTTGTTGAAATCAAGGGTGGAGGCATAAAGCTGGAAGCAGGAAAATGGTTCTATCAGGACAACTACACCGGTGAAACAAAAGCTCCGATGAAAATGTCACCGATTGAGCAGGCAGCTCGCAGCCGTTATTATTTTTATCCCCGCCTTGAAAAAACGATGCTTGGCAAAGGTATTCTAAAGCAAACCGCCTTCACTCACACTGCCTGGTTTCCCGATGTTGAATGGAATGCACCGCTTCCCCCTGAAATACCGAATGGCTCATTCCTGCTTGATTCACGACACCTTGAAAAACCTGAAGTTGCCATCACCTCAATATTACGCCAATCATGTTCACATCCGGAAAAATGGACACAGCGTGAAATAAACACTCTAATTCAGATAATCGCCCCTGAAGTTAATCTGTTGCTTCCCCTTGGTACCTTACTTGATAATATTCGCGAACGTCTGTTCCGAATGACTGACAACCAGGTTGAAACATTACGGTTACTGCGAACAATGAAACGCTTGCTAGTGGAAGGCTGTGCCGGCTCTGGTAAAACTCTCCTTGCAGTAAGGTTGGCACACGATCACTTACTACAGGGTAAAAAGGTTCTGTTGACTTGCTTCAACAAGAATCTGGCGGCATATCTCACTGGTGAGTTTGATGGGTACGATAACATTGATGTACTTAATTTTCATGAACTGGTGAGGAAACGATGCGAACAGTATGAAGTCCCCTACGATGTGCCGATGGATGTGGCATTACGTCCTGATTTCTTCCGTAACACCTGCCCGGAACTGTTGGAACAGACGCTGTGCATGGATGATATCCGCTATGACACAATCATTGTAGATGAAGCCTTTGACTTTCTTGATACATGGTGGATTGCGCTGGAAGGGCTTGGAATTCCTGTTTGCTCTCTCTATGCTTTTTACGACACCCATCAGGGAGTGTTCAACTCTCGCGAGGATTGGCAACCACCATTTGCAGCGGAACCTATCCACCTGGAAATGAACCTGCGTAATACTCGCCCTGTCGGTGACGTTGCTTCCCGTCTCGGACAGATGAACGGCAGTTTCTGCTATGCCGTGGATGAAGGGCCGCAACCTGAGATTATTTACTACACTTCCGTCGAAGAGATGACTCAGCGAATTTTGAAAATAATCACTGAACTGACCGGCAAGCGGAAGGTCAAGCCGGATAACATTGTATTGCTAGCTCCTTACAAACATACCAGCGAGCAGGTTGGCCTTGGCGATATTGTTAGCCGGAATCCGGCTCTGTTCACTACAGAAATGTCAGCCATTTCTTCTGGTAAAATTCGGGTGGGAACCATACAGGCATTCAAGGGGCTTGAAGCGGATGTGGTTATATTTTGCGGAGTGGATGGTAAACTTCGTGCCTGCAAACCTGCCAACCTCTATGTTGGAGCCAGTCGAGCACGATCAATGTTGTATTTGCTGCATGATGCGGCTTTTGCTATTTTGTGAGAGTTCAGTATGCTATGAGACAAAACCGCTTCATGATCAAATCGACCGCAGCTAACTTTCTCACTCAATATTTTTCAATCTGAAGAAGTCAAGTTCAGCAATTTCCTTGAATTTGTCATAAAACGACTCATTGAATTCACGCAGGTATTTTGCTACCGCCTCGTTACCAAGCAGTCTTTTCAAATATGCCTGCATAGATGTTATGTCTATCATTGCTGTTCCATACTGCTCCTTCAATGAGCCTATTTCCGTGGACAAGGCAAGACTCTCCTCCTCAAGACGAGCCTGTCGCGCCAGTATTGCCGGAGTTTCTTTTTTTGGTTTGCCTCTATTGACGAGCTGATGTGAGGGTGTTGCTTCAAGAAGTGCCTTGGCGTAGTTGGAGTTGAACTTATTCTGGTCATTCATCAACATGGCGGCGTTAATTTGCCGAGGCGCTAGCATTTTTCTCAATACCTTGAAAACCGGTTCCGGCACGACCTTATCCTTAAGCAATTCGACCGCCTCCGGGCAAATGCCTTCAAGTAGATTCTTCTTATTCCTGATTGTGCCGATATCAAGATTCAGGGCACGGGCGAGCTTTTCTTCGGAGACTCCTGACTGTACGGCTTTCACAATCATGCGATGTTCTTGAATTGCTGTAAGTCGATTGATGTATTTGTTGTAGGTATAGGTCTCGTCATCAGTGGAGATCAGGCAGAAAACGCGCTCCACCCCCAATTCCTTCAGAGCCATTATACGCACATGCCCATCGAGTAGAAGATATCCTTTTTCTTTCTTAAACGGAGCGACCACGGGGGCTTCAATCAATCCCACTTCCCGTATGGAGGAAAGAACCTGAGAATACTTTCTGCATTTTCTTGCAGTAATAGAAATGGTTTTTGTGGGGAACAGTTCCTCCACGGCAAGTTCAATCAATTTTTCCTGGAATCCCTGCTTAATTTTGTTTGCCATAGCCGCTACCTTTTCAGAAGATCAGTTACATGCTGGGGAATTTCATTCATGCCAACGGCTTTCAGTTGATTGGTAAAATGAATATCCTTCAATAACTGGCGAAGGGCAATGGACGTGTAGTCCAAAACATCCTTGATATAGTTTGATTGAGCCAGTAACCGCTTCTTCTCCTTTGCTTCCTTTTCATAGACAGCAATCAAATCTTCTGCGGAAATTTTGGCATGTTCACGATTTGGACTTGAAAGACTTTTGCCGTAATGTTTACGCCGGGAAATGATTCTTTGCGCATCAACAAGTTTTTTCCCAGTCAATGCTCCCGATTCATACGCTTCTGTCAAAGCCATCTGTACGGCTGTGTCATCTTCCGAAGCTATTTTCTGCGCCTGGTATAAAGGGATTCGTCCTTTTTCCACTGCGTTGACCAGGTATTCCTCTCCCTGTTCGAGTAAGCGGATGATACCGCGAATATAGTCTTTACCAAGATTGGTCTTGGCCGCAATGGCGTCATCCTCGTAACCTTGGCTTTTGAGATACTTGATGCTTTGAAGAAGTTCCAAGGCATTACCATTACGCCTGGCGATATTCTCCACCAGACTCATAATATGTGCATCTTCTTCGCTTACTTTGCGAACGACACAGGGGATTTCCGTTTCTCCAGCAGAAATATATGCCTCAAGCCTGCCCTGTCCACACACCAGATCATATTTTTTGCTGTTTTTAGCATTATTTCTGGGAGATACCGTTATGGGCCTTTTCAAGCCGATGCTTCGAATGTTTTGCCGTATTTCTTCGGCAATAATTTGATTGCGTACCCGTGGATTCAAGATATGAATATCTTCAATGGGAATAAGCGCTATTGACCCATGCTCCATGTTCCACCGCCTTGTCGAGAGAAATGTTAACGCTCAAATTCAGCAAATAATCCAACGTATCAGTACGGAAGCTGTCCAGAAACCCCACATTGTCCTCCAATAGCTTTATCTGCCCATGCGAAAATTCCAACGCAGGCAGGATATAATAATCGTGGATCGCTTCATTGCGGGTGTCCATGCGTACCGCAACGGTTATGTCGGGACGAAGCCCGTTATCAAAACGGATTTTCCAGCGCCGGGTTCCGGCTGGCATGGTAAAGCAACGGCTGATGACAACCGAAACACAAAGATTGTGATTTAATTCCAACAGGCAGTTTTTCTGATCTATGGGAATTTTTCTACCGCAGAGGCTTTCTATGCTGTGAACAACGTCAGCTACAATTTCGGCATGGAGGGCGCGCAACCGTTGGTTGATGGCAATATACTTATAGTCGTGCTTCGGGGCATAACCGATCATCTGATAGACCCGCAGAAGTCCGCCGAAACGATTGCGGATCAGACTGCAGGGCGGCAAGAAATCAGCTTCGTCAATAATTAGGGCCGATAGGCGCCCTTTCTTGACGTATAAATCCCGTAGCCCCTGCAACAACTCTTCGTCGGTGGTCTTTTTGTTCCGCTCACGGTAGATCCCCTGGACATTGCAGAAGTGCTCCATATCCACTACAGGTTCAAAGGCACGTTCCTTGCGAACCCATTCGCTTTCCGGATTCGGCTTGGCTCTGCTCTTCATCTTGCCCGATGTGCGGTTGAATAAGTTGTTGCCGACATATTTTTCATTGGTCAGCACTTCACACACAGTTCCGCGTGTCCAAGACCGGCCGAAATGGGTTTTCACTCCTTGTGCGTTCAGCTGCATTGCAATGTCTGTTTCGCTTATTCCGGCAATGAACTGGTCATAAATCCAGAGTACAATCTGACATTCGTCATCCGGTCCCGGCATCAGAATCACCCGTTCGGTGAGCAGGCTTTTACGCTGTCCCATTGCCAATTCCTGCTTGGGTCTGCCAGTCTCGTCCAGCAACATGCGCCGAAGCCCAAAGCCTGCCACACCTCCCTGCCGGAATCCTTTCGCTACCAGGTTGCATTGTCCTGCCCACACCTTCTGAGAAAGCTGGCGGCAATAGTCACTGGCGCTTTCATCTTGAAACAGGGTCATAATACGGTCAGCAATATTGTTGGTTAACGTAAGAGGCTTTTCGCAGGACTGACACACCACATTTTTGCGTTCCAGTCTCATCCGGTGATACTCAGCCTCTCGGCTGTCTAAAAACCTTCCCCAACGACTTGCATCCAGATACAACACAATAGTGTACGCATTGCGTCCCTGCTCGACATCATCAATCAATGCCTGAAATTCTTCCCGCCTTTCAGTTATTCCGCTAACGCCCGGATCAACATAGGTTTTGACAATTTCAATGCCGTATTGAGCGGCGTAGGTACGTATTGCCCGTTCTTGGTTTTCCGGCGACTCAATCTGCAACTCTGTGGACATACGGATATACATGGCCCCCTTCAGGCGAAGGCTCATCATTTGACTTGGAGTATATGCCGTTCCCGTTTGCAGCATTTTCCGTGTATCTCCTTGTTACACCTCAAAATATACGAGGAATACTTTCAACCAGGAGGCGGCGTATGTCCAGTGAGATTTTGTGGCAGATTTGCCACAAAAAAAAAGATCAGCAATCGAGAGTTAAAGGAAATAATTGTGAATATGCTGCAAGAGCACGGGATTAATATCAAGCAAGCTGCAAGTGATCTCGACATTTCTGTCCACCGGGCACATAACTGGTATTATAAAAAAACAGGAATGACTGCTCTTGATTTGTTTTGGATCATGCGAGAGTATGAGTTTGTCAGAAAGGCAGTTGAAAATTCAATGAGGATCGAATACCGATGAAATAGCCACCAACAGCGAAGACATTGCCACCACCTGTCGATTTATCCGTGCCATATTCCCTACCTCAACCCTGGCTGACCTCTACGATCCCCTGAGCATGTCGCCGTAACTGGTCAAGGCCCATCAGACTCTTGATTGGGCTGCTGATGCCACCTACGGCAAAATCACATTAAAGGGCTAAGCTGAAAGGGTGGTGTTTCTGTTCGAGCGCTATCAGTAGCTGACCGTTCCGGTGGAACTGGCTGAAAATGCGGTAGAACGAGGCGGGAAGAAAGCAGCCTTATAAATCAGCAGAACTGCACTGGGTAATCGGTTGTTTTGTGTTCTCCACATGCTTCAAAAACACCTAATATTTTTATTGACAAATAATTTGGTATTATGGTACTTATTTGCCAGTTTAGAAAATCGAATATACACTCTCCGAGCCGCAATCGCCTAAAAGGGTCACCTCATGGCATGCAGCCTATGGGTTCCGCTGGAAACGGCGCCGCCTCCCTTTTGCAAAGGAGACCCAACGGCACGGATATTATTCTTGACGTCAAGGGGCCTTTCCATCCAGGGAGGGCCCCTTACTTTTTTTGGAAGTACCGCAGGCAGGTATCAAATACAACCGAATATACACTCTCCGAGCCGCAATCGCCTAAAAGGGTCACCTCATGGCATGCAGCCTATGGGTTGCGCTGGAAACGGTGCCGCCTCCCTTTTGCAAAGGAGACCCAACGGCACGGATTTAATCTATGACGTCAAGGGGGCCTTTCCATCCAGGGAGGGCCCTCTCGCATTTTCGGGAAATAAGGAGCGGGCTTATTGATGAAGCAAAATGTATCCATCCGCAACGCCACTCAGTGCGACCTTGAATCTGTTATCGACCTGGATCATGTCAGTACCAAGGAAGCAAAACCGGATTATTGGCGGGGAATATTCTCTCACTATGCTTCAGACAACAGAAAAGACCGATTTTTTCTCGTTGCGGAAAACAGCCATGCTGTCATTGGCTTTATTATCGGAGAGATACGTGCCTGGGAATTCGGTTCGCCCCCATGTGGCTGGGTGTTCGCACTTACTGTTGCTCCACATGCACGTGAAATGAACATAGCAAAACGGCTGTTTGATGAGATATCGGGACAGATGAAGCATACAGGTGTCTCATTGGTCAGAACCATGGTCAGCCTTGATGATGCAGAGACGATGTCGTTCTTTCGCAATATGGGGCTGCGGACGGGTAAATACATTGAACTGATAAGTCAAATCTAGAAGGCATTACAAAGGAGAACAGATGATATGAGTACCAAATCGGTAAAAGAAATTGTTGCCTACTGTCAGGAAATATTCGAAGACCTGAGCTTTTCCAGGGCGCGCGCATGGAAAGAGGCCCAACCGGGGCGCAAAGTCATCGGCTACATGCCGGTCTATGTCCCGCGTGAAATCATCCACGCAGCCGGCATGCTGCCTCTGGGAGTTCTTGGTGGAGGGGCGGACATGGAGGTCATCCATGGTGACGCCTACTACCAGAGCTACATCTGCCGCATTCCGCGCTCAACCATCGAACTGGCTATTACCGGCAAACTCGACTTCGTTGACGGCATGATGTTCCCTTCCATCTGTGACGTCATCCGAAACCTGTCCGGCATCTGGAAGCTCCTGTTCTCGGATAAGTATGTCCGCTACTTTGATACTCCCCAGAACTTCGAAGACAATGTCGGCGGAGTCTTCTACTCCCAGGAACTGCGAGAACTGAAAGAGGGATTGGAAAAGCTGGGCGGCTGCTCCATCAGCGACGAAACACTCAACAATTCCATAGCCCTCTACAACGAAAACCGCGTCTGGGTCAACAAAGTCTACGACTTCCGCTCTGCAACCCCCTGGCGGGCCCCTTCGGCCGAAGTCTACCTCCTGATGCGGGCCGGCATGGTTCTGCCGGTCGAAGAGCATACCCAACTGATGAAAGAGTATCTGGCCGCAGCCGAAAAAGAAGATCTGCCGATGCGCGACAACTGCCGGATCGTCATGACCGGAGCGTTCTGCGAGCAACCTCCGCTCAACCTGATCAAATCCATTGAACTCTCCGGCTGCTACATCGTTGATGATGATTTCATGATGGTCAACCGCTGGCTGCAGAAGGAAGTACCTACCAGCGGTGATCCCATTGAAAACCTGTCCCGGGCATTTCTGCACTACAGCGCCGAAACCGCTGCCAAATATGAAGTCAACCTGGACGAAAAGGGGAGCTACCTGCTCGATATCATCAAAAAACGGGGTGCTGACGGTGTTATCTTCGCCTCCCCCAGTTTCTGTGACCCGGCACTGCTCGATCAGCCGATGATGGTAACCCGGCTTGAAGCCAACAAAATCCCCTACATCACCATGCAATATGCCGAAAACTCCGGCCAGATGCAGCCGATTCGGGAACAGTCCGGCACCTTCGCCGATACAATCAAATTATGGAGCCAATCATGAGCCGTCAGGACATCGCCAAACCGAAAGAAGTGATCAAATCTCACTCTCAGGAAGTCCAGAAAGAGATGATCACCCGCAATTATGACAAAATCACCAGTGGTAAGGTCAAGGTTTCCTCCACATTCGTTCCGGGCAACCTGAACGAGCTCCTCATGTGCTTTGACATCGCCAACAACCTGCCGGAGATCAATGCTATCCAGAACGCCATGCGTAAAAAATCGGGCGAGATGATCATGGAAGCCGAACGGGGTGGTCACTCCGAAGACGTCTGTACCTACGTTAAAGCGGATATCGGTATGATGGCCAAAGGGAATATCGCCCCCAACGGTAAACCATTTCCCGATCCGGATGTCCTGCTGCTCTCCTACACCGGTTGCTTCACCTTCCTGAAATGGTTTGAACTGCTGCGTGAGCAGTACAAATGCCCCACCGTTATGCTGCACGTTCCGTACGCTGCCGATGGTGCACCAACCAAAAACATGCGTGATTACATTGTCAAACAACTTAAAGAGGATGTCATTCCGACCCTTGAGAAGATCTCCGGTATCAAATTCGACATCGACCGTCTGCGCGGCTACCTGCGCAAATCGGTGGCAGCCGAGGACGATCTGGTCTGGATGCTGGAACAGTCCAAGCGGAGGCCCTCCCCCATAGATTGCTACTTTGGCGGCGTTTATTACATGGGGCCGATCTTCACCGCCTTCCGCGGTACCGATGAAGCTATCAACTATTACAAGCTGCTGCGGGCAGAAATCGAAGAGCGCATCAAACTCGGACTGTGCGCTCAGAGTCCCGACGGAGATATGCCTGAGGAGAAGTATCGCCTGGTTGTTGAAGGCCCGCCCAATTGGACCAATTTCCGCGAGTTCTGGCAGATGTTCTACGAATTTGGCGCTGTCGTCGTTGCCAGTTCCTACACCAAAGTCGGTGGCGTCTACGACTACGACAACTTCCGGCATGACGCCGACCACCCTCTGGAGACCCTGGCCGACTACTGCCTCGGTGTCTATACCAACCGCAATCTGCCGACCCGAGTCGACATGCTGGCCAGAAACGTCGTTGAATACGAAGCCGACGGTCTGCTGATCAACTCCATCAAGAGCTGTAACAGCTTCTCGGCCGGCCAATTGGTCATGATGCGCGAAGTCGAGAAACGCACCGGCAAACCGGGTGCCTTCATCGAAACTGACCTGGTTGACCCGCGCTACTTCTCGGCGGCCAACGTAAAAAACCGTCTGGAAAGTTACTTCCAGATGATCGATCAGAAACGCCGTGCCGGTGGCTCTGCCACTGCAGCAGCGTAGGAGATAAATTATGCGTACATTTATTGGCATAGACCTGGGTTCCACGACCACCAAAGCGATACTGATGGATGAAAACCGTATCGTGCTCGGGCGCGGCATTACCAACTCCCGCTCCAACTACGACGTCGCCGCTCGCGTCTCCAAGCAGGAAGCAAAGATAAGTGCCCGCTTTACCCTGTTCAATCAGGCTCTCGGCACCAAGGGGGGCGCCGACCGTCTTCTGGCCGATCTTGAGCGCAACTTTCGTTTGGAACAGTTCCTTTCCGAACTCCGGCAACTGGAAGAAACCTGCGAGCTCTACCTCGATAACCCGCGTTTTGTAGAGATCAAGACAACCCTTAAAGAGGCTCTTGCCGTCGTATTCCGGAAGATTGAGGGTGAAGCTGCCAACATCTATGCCCCGGGCGCTGATCGTAAATCCGACTTCTTCCGCGACATCGCCGGATCGCGCTTTATGAACATCGCCGAAGATGTTGCCCGCCAGGCGGGCATCAGTTTTGACGCCATGCTCAACATCTACGACAAATCAATCATCGATATTGAAAGTATGGTCTCTTCCGATGAAGCCGTTTCCCTGCAGCTCTTAAACGGCCTTACTCGTGCTCTGCGCGACGTGGCCGGAGTCGAAGTCAGTGAAGCTGATGCCCAGGCCGCCCTCAAAAAGGTGCTCGACATCGAACTCGAAGAAACCTACGTCGTCGGCACCGGTTACGGCCGCGTCCGGCTGCCGTTCCCCAAAGAGCATATCCGTTCAGAAATCCTCTGCCACGGCATGGGTGCCCACATGATGTTTCCCGGTACCCGTACCGTACTTGATATCGGTGGCCAGGACACCAAGGGAATTCAGATTGATGAAAACGGTATCGTTGCCAATTTCCAGATGAATGACCGTTGTGCCGCAGGGTGCGGTCGCTACCTTGGCTACATCGCCGACGAAATGAAGATTGGCCTCCATGAACTGGGACCGATCGCCATGAAAGCCAATAAAGCGACGCGCATCAACTCCACCTGCACCGTTTTCGCCGGTGCCGAACTACGCGACCGTCTCGCACTTGGCGAAAGCCGGGCTGACATCCTGGCCGGGCTGCACCGCGCCATTATGCTGCGTGCCATGTCGATCCTGTCTCGTTCGGGTGGTGTCCACGACCAATTCACCTTCACCGGCGGTGTCGCCAAAAACGAATCAGCAGTCAACGAACTGCGCAAACTGATCAAAGAGAACTACGGTGATATCACCATCAATATCAGCGATGAATCAATCTATACCGGTGCCCTTGGCGGTGCGAGCTTCGCCCACCGGGCGGTTTAACAAGACTTGACTATCAGGATAAGGAGAAACACATGACAACATCCATTGGCATTGACGTCGGTTCCGGCGTTATCAAAACCGTCCTTTTTCGGGTCGAGGGAGAAAAAAACGAATGGGTCTCCCGCTGGGACGCCCGCATCCGGCAGCGTGATTCCCACAAACTCGTTGAAGAATCACTTGAATATGTACTGAAGCAGGCCGGATTGAAACGAGAGGAAATCAACTATATTGCCACTACCGGCGAAGGTGAAAGCATCAAAAACACGACCGGCCACTTCTACACCATGACCACCCATGCCCGGGGCGCTCTCTATCTTAATCCTGATGCCCGTGCGGTACTGGATATCGGCGCTTTGAACGGCCGCGCTATCAGTATTGATGAGCGGAGCAAAGTGCTCAACTACCGCATGACCAGCCAGTGCGCTTCGGGGTCCGGCCAGTTTCTGGAGAACATCTCCCGCTATCTCGGCATCGGCCAGGATGAAATCGGCGGATTATCGGTTACATCCACCAACCCCGAGAAGGTCAGTAGCATCTGTGCCGTATTGGCGGAAACCGATGTCATCAACATGGTATCACGCTCGATCCCTCCGAGTGACATCCTGCGCGGCATCCATGAATCCATGGCAGATCGCTTGATCAAACTGCTGAAATCAATTGACGTAAAAGACGGCGTTGTGATGATGACCGGTGGCCTGGCACTAGATATCGGTCTGGTTAAAGCGATTCAGGACGGCATGGATGCCCAGAAGATGGCAACAACGGTCGCCACCCATGTCGACTCCCTTTTTGCAGGTGCCATTGGGGCGGCATTGTGGGGGGCATTTAGATATGAAAAGTTGAAGACAAAGGGGCTCATTACGTAGGCTTTGAAGTCTGAACAGCAGTTGAACACGCCATATAAATAATTGATGAAAGGGGAACAGATAATGTCCAGCTATATCATTCGCCCGTTAATTCCCGCAGATTTGGACCGGGTATCAGAAATTCAGAGCAGGATCACAGGATCACTAAGGAAGCCTTTTTTTGAGAAATTGCTGGGACAGGTTACGGCGAACCCGAAAGGTTTTATCAGTTGTGGTTTAGAAGAAGATGGCACGTTACTGGGGTTTGCATTTGCCCGTATTCAGGAGGGTGATTTCGGTTCACCTGATACCGTTGCAGTACTTGATGTTATCGGTGTTGCCATTGAGGCACAGGGCAAAGGAATTGGCAAGAAGGTGTTATCCGGCATTGAAGAGATTATGACCAGGAAGGGGCTGCATACGCTTAAAACTCAGTCAGGGTGGGCGGATCGTGCCTTGACGAATTTTTTTGCCGCCTCCGGATTCAAGCTGGCGTCAAGCCAGATCGTCGAGCGTGATACCTCGTCGCTGAGCGAGGATGTGGAGGAAATTGCTTCCGTCAGAATGGATAGCAAATGGCAGGTGCACAGCAGCGCCGGTGGCAATGACTATGACCGGCTATCGCGCGACCGGATTCTGATCCGCTCCTTTAAAAAGGAGGATCTTGCCGCCATTGTCAGGATAGACGGAAAAATAACCGGCAGGGAGCATCCGGAGTACTTTGCCGCCAAATCGCGAGAAATGCTTGATGAAGCAGGTATACGCGTCTCTGTCGTTGCTGAGGATGACGGCATTGTGAGCGGTTTTATCATGGCGCGGGTTGATTTTGGCGAGTTCGGCAAGATTGATGCTGAAGCGGTGATAGACACCATCGGAGTCCATCCGGCCTATAAGGGAGCCGGTGTGGGGCATGCGCTGCTCTCCCAGTTATTGCTTAATCTTGCAAACCTCAAAGTTGAAACAGTGCGAACTCAGGTTTCGCGAGAAAACTACGACCTGCAGCGTTTTCTGTACAGATGCGGCTTTGATACATCCCAGCGCCTGGTCCTCGCCAAAATTTTGTGACAGCAATAATGTGCCATACTCCTGCCACGGCAGCGTTACGTGAATTTCCCACCAAACTATTCGTGGAAACAACGACCCGCTGTAACCTTAACTGTTTCATGTGTGTAAAGCAAAGCCGGGGCAGCGAGATCAATGACGGTGATTTTTCGCCTGAACTGTTTGACCGCCTTGCGCCGGTACTGCCACATATTGATTCGCTCGTACTCAACGGTGTTGGTGAACCGCTCTTGAATCCCCACCTTGAGCCGTTCATCCGCAGAGCAAAAAAACAGATGTCTTCATCAGGGTGGATTGGTTTTCAGAGCAATGGTCTGATGATGTCACATCCTCGTGCAGAGTCTCTCGTGGCAGCCGGGTTGGACAGGGTCTGTCTTTCAATTGATGCGGTATCTCCCGAACAATTCAAAAATATGCGTGAGGGGGGTGAAGTCGATGAGATAGACATGGCTCTGTCTGCCTTGAGGAGTGCCAAGAAGCAGTGCGATCGACCTGACGTAAGGGTCGGCATCGAATTTGTGGCAATGAAAAACAATATCAAAGGACTTCCGGAAACGCTTGAATGGTCCGCCCGTCGCGGAGCAAGCTTTGCCATTGTCACCCATGTGCTTCCCTATGATGAACAACATGCCGACGAAGCGGTGTACTGCACTGTCTCTGACCAGGCGCTCACTCTGTATAATTTCTGGCGCAGAAGAGCACTCAAGTCCGGCATTGATATCCAGCGCTACTCTGAAGTTCGCTTCAAATACAGACGCACGCGGCAAGAGCGGGCCATCATTGCGACGGTTGAAGCGATGAAAGCTGAAGCGGCCCAGCAAAATATCATGCTCGACGTAAAAAAACTTCTCCAGGTAGAGCACCAGAGGCTTGAGGAGATTACTGCTATATTTGGCAAGGCAACGGAAGTGGCCAACAAGACCGGATTGGATTTGCGCTTGCCGGAGTTGACTCTTAAAGAGCAACGGAAATGCAGCTTTGTTGAAGACGGCAGTGCCTTTGTATCGTGGAACGGTGACATTTCACCTTGCTATTTTTTGTGGCACCGCTACAACTGTTTTGCCAATGGCTGGAATCAGACCGTAAAAACCAAAACATTCGGAAATCTGGCTCATCAGGATATTGTGCACATCTGGAATACCCCTGAATTCAGTTCGTTTCGTAATGATGTGATAGCATACGATTATGCATTTTGCGCAAGTTGTGGTGTGGCACCATGTGACTATGTGCAAGCCGAGGAATTTGAACAGGACTGCCACGTCAGAGAGGTACCCTGCGGATCGTGCCTCTGGTGTACCGGAGTATTTCAGTGCCTGAGCTGATGCTGTCTCTCAAGACATGATAATTGAAGTATGAATGTAGTTTTGAATCATGGAATGTAACTAAACTCAAGGAGCGCACCATGAAAAAGTTTAATCTGATTATTGATGGTAAGTCTGTGTCCACCGAAAGGTATTTCAATGTCATGAATCCTGCTACCGAGGAGGTCATTGCTCAATGCCCGAGCGCTGATATTATCCATCTTGACCTGGCTGTTGAAGCCGCTCAAAGGGCCTTTGTACTTTGGAGTGTCGTGGATGATGCTGCGCGTGCTCAGAAGCTCCACGAGATTGCCGATGCGATTGCAGAGAATCAGGAAGAGTTGATGACGTTGCTGACCATGGAGATGGGTAAACCGTTAGCTGGTTATCAAGGAATCGGATCCGGAATGGAGGTTGGTGGCTCAATTGCCTGGACGCGCGCCACTGCCGAACTGAGCCTGCCGATCGAGACAATTCAGGATAATGATGATGCCATTATTGAGATTCACCGCAAGCCCCTTGGAGTGGTTGGCTCCATCCCTCCCTGGAACTGGCCGCTGATGATTGCAATCTGGCATGTCATGCCCGCATTGCGAACCGGCAATACGGTCGTAATCAAACCATCGTCCCTGACTCCGCTGACAACTATACGTTTTGTCGAGATTGCCAATCAGATACTGGCACCGGGAGTCCTCAACATAGTTACCGCCGAAACAGGTATCGGAAGTGCCATGGCCAGACATCCCGGGATCAGCAAAATTGTATTTACCGGCTCCACGCCGACCGGTAAACAGATCATGCAAAACGCCAGCAGTAATCTCAAACGGTTGACTCTGGAACTTGGTGGCAACGATGCCGGCATAGTACTGCCCGATGTCAATGTGGCTGAGGTAGCGCCAAAGATATTTGCCGCCGCCTTCAATAACAACGGCCAGACCTGCGCAGCATTAAAGCGGCTCTATGTGCACGAGGATATCTACGAAAGCCTGTGCGCTGCCCTGGCCGCAATAGCACAATCAATGGTTACCGGTAACGGGCTGGATGCGGGCGTTGACCTTGGCCCGCTACAAAACAAGGATCAGCTTGATCTGGTTATTGAACTGGCAGAGGATGCCCGAAAAGCTGGTGGCAGGTTTCTCTCCGGAGGCAGACAACCGGAAGGACGGGGCTTTTTCTATCCGGCCACATTAGTTGCTGATGTCAGTGATGGAGTTCGCCTGGTTGATGAGGAGCAATTCGGACCGATATTGCCGATTATAAAATACTCTGACATCAATGACGCAATCAAACGGGCGAACAGCAGTCCTTTTGGCTTGGGGGGATCAGTCTGGTCCAGTGACATCCCGAAAGCAAAAGCCCTGGCAATGCAGTTGGAATGCGGAAGTGCCTGGGTGAACACTCACGCTGCCATTCAGCCCAATGCACCTTTTGGCGGCGTAAAGCAGTCGGGTTTTGGGGTGGAATTTGCCCGGGAAGGTTTGACAGAATACACCTCGATACAGACGGTCAAAATACAGAAATAGGGAGTATATTTGTTACAAGCAATATACATCACGAGGGAAAGCGGTTTTTTACCCTTTCCCTCGTCATGTAGTCTTATATTTTCTATGATGATGAACAACTCAAAAATAATGCATGTAATTTAGTCAACGTGCTACGTTATATAGCAAATAATACATCGATTCCGAGTAAAACAATAAAAGTGCATTGATTTGCAGCGTATTATGGTGTAGTTAATTTTGGCACGCATTATGTAATTGCCTATACAACGACGAGGCTGGTCTGCTCAGTGCCGCTTTTTGAAGTAAGACCGCATCATTCGATATATCTCATGTCATAAACGTTCCACTGAACTGACAAGAGGGGAGCTTTCAATGAAATGCAGCATGAACAATATAGGCCTCACGGGCAATCTCTGGTTTAACCAAGCTGAGAACAAATTTCTGGGGGGCGATAGAATCAGGTTGCTGGAAAAAATCGACGAACTCGGATCGATTACCAAGGCCGCCAAAGAAGTCGGCATAAGTTACAAGACCGCCTGGGATGTTATCAACATGATTAACAACCTTGCGGAGAAGCCTCTGGTCGATCGCTTGACCGGTGGCAAGGGTGGCGGCGGCACCAGCCTGACCGCCGAAGGGAAGAAGGTTATCAAGCAGTACAAAACCATTCAGGAAGAACATCAAAAATTTCTGAGCAACCTGGAAGACAGGCTCGGCGATACCGAAGGCCTGTACCAATTCTTACGGAGGGTTTCCATGAAAGTCAGTGCACGTAATACATTTGCAGGCAGTGTAACTGCCATCACCCAAGGTGCCGTTAACGCAGAAGTCACCTTGTCTCTCAAAGGGGGCATCCCCCTGACTGCTGTTGTCACCAATGGTGCCATTAACAATCTTGGACTAAAAGTTGGCGCAGAGGCCTATGCCATTGTCAAAGCCAGCTCGATCATTATAGGCACTGATCTGGACAAAGCCAAAATCAGCGCCCGTAACATTTTTAGCGGCACAATAGCCACAATCATCGAGGGCCCGGTTAATACCGAGGTTGATCTTGAAATCGGTGGCGGCAATGTCATCAGTGCCGTTATCACCCATGGCAGTTCAACCACATTGGGTCTCAAAGTTGGCGGCACGGCCTGCGCCCTGTTCAAGGCTTCCAGCGTCATCATCGGCGTCAGTTAATAAAATATAAGGCACAGACTGAGGGACATCAATGGCGCTGTCCCTTTTTTTTGCTATTCGTTATATGCTGCTAACTATAACGAAAGCAAGAAAGGGTTGTAATGATCGAATTCCTTCCTGACAGCATTATCGAGAGCTTTATTGAAGAAGACGTACCGTACGGCGATCTGACAACGCATTTACTCGGCATCGGCAATATTCATGGGCGGATGGTCTTCTCCACCCGTGAAGAAACAACTCTCTGCTGCACGGAAGAGGCGTCGCGACTGCTGCAAAAATGCGGAGCAGCGGTTACCTTGTGCATGCCGAGCGGAACGAAGCTGACTGCCGGTATCGAATTTCTTATCGCTGAAGGACCGGCACATGCTCTGCATGGCGGCTGGAAAGTTGCATTGAACCTGCTTGAGTATGCATCGGGTATTGCCTCACGAACCGGGAGAATTTTCGAAAGGTGCCGCGTAGTTAATCCCGCTCTGTCTGTTGTTACCACTCGGAAATCTTTCCCCGGAACCAAGAAGATCGCCATCAAAGCGATTATATCCGGCGGTGCTTTGCCTCACCGATTAGGACTTTCAGAAACGGTGCTGGTGTTCAAACAGCACACCGCCTTCCTGGGTGGCCTGGAAGCCTTCCTTGGCACTGTCGCGGATTTGAAATTAAAGGCACGTGAGACAAAAATTATCATTGAGGCTGATACCACTGAAGAAGCCCTGTTGATTGCCAACAGCGGTGCTGACATTGTACAGCTCGACAAAATAGCTCCTGCTGAACTGACCGCTACCGTTACTTCAATACGCTCAGTTAACCCGAACATCCTGATTTCCGCCGCCGGTGGTATCAACGAAGCCAATGCAGCAGAGTACGCTGGCACCGGTATTGATATCATTGTCCTGTCTTCTGTCTATTTCGGAAAACCTTCCGATATTGGCGTCACTATTCACCCAATTTGAGCTCGAATATCGAGACAAACAAATTATTTTTGGAGGCTTATCACATGAAAAATGCTTATAAAATGGTTACAGTCCTGTTCTTTCTGCTTCTCCTTTCTGCCCCGGTCTATGCCGGTGATGTAAACCTCTTTATCGCAGCCAGCCTGAAAGAGGTTATCAATGAATTGTCCGACAGCTTCGCCAAGAAGAATCCTGGTGTGAAATTCGTCAAGAACTACGGTGCCTCCGGGGCACTGGTGAAACAGATCGAAAACGGTGCACCGTCAGACGTCTTTATTTCGGCCAATCTGGAATGGATGGACTATCTGAAGAATAAGAATTTAGCAGATGTATCCAGTATCGGAACCTTTACCTATAACACTCTGGTGTTTGCCGGAGCTCCTGGCAAGGCGTCATCCATGCAAGATCTAATCAAGCTGGAGAGAATCGCCATCGGCAGTCCCAAGAGCGTTCCAGCCGGGGAATATGCTACTGAAGCATTCAAAAAAGCCGGTATCGACAAACAGCTTGAAAAAAAACTGGTCATGGCCAAGGATGTGCGTGAATGCCTGATGTATGCTGAACGTGGTGAAGTTGATGGTGCCTTCGTGTACAAGACCGATGCCCTTCAGGCGAAACAGGCAAAGATACTCTTTACTGTTCCTCAAGAACTCTATCCACGGGTAACGTACCCGATGGCACTGACTGTTGCGGGTGCAAAAAATAAGGAAGCTGCTGCGTTTTTTACCTATCTGCACAGTGATGATGCCAAGACAGTGCTGACCAAGTATGGATTTGCAACCAGATAGATAACATGCGGTACCAAAGGGGAGGGACGTATGGTCATAATATCACCAGAACCAATTGATCCTGCAAAGATGTATGACCTGCTTGCTTCGTCAGGAGCTGGTTCGCTAGTTTTCCATTATGCGGTAGTTAAGGCGATGGCTGGAGCGGGTGGTGGGACGACTCGATATATTGATTATGCCACCAGCGGCGATACTGAGGTTGAACTAAACGAAATAGCCGGAAGTCTGACCGCAGAATTCGCTATTGTTGACGTCATGTTGATTCGTCGTACCGGACGGCTTTGCCTCGGAGACATTATTTCACTTGTTGCCGCCAGCTCTCCCAACAGCGAAGATGCCTTCGAGGCCTGCAAACAGGGCATATGCCGGTTGAAAAAAATGAAAACAATTATCAAGAGCGAAGTGCTCGGCTAGCCGCTCATTACTGATGTAAGGCAGACAATGATATCTTTAGCTCCTTCAGATTATGATGCCATCCGGCTTTCGCTTCAGGTTGCGATTGCAGCGACCATTCTGTCCTTGCCGTTTGGTTTTGCCGTTGCCTATCTGATTACCTTCGTACAATTTCGCGGCAAAGTATTTCTGGAGGTGGTAGTCAACCTGCCATTGACTCTGCCTCCAGTCGTTATCGGCTATTTCCTGCTGCTTTTTTTGGGCAAAAAAGGCTGGCTGGGCTCTTTACTTAATGATGCAGGCATGCGCCTGATTTTTACTCTCAAGGCTGCTGTCATTGCATCTGCCGTAGTTGGTTTCCCCTTGCTGGTTCGTTCATTACGCATCGCAATGGAAGGGATCGATCCCCAGTTGATCAATGCTTCACGTACCCTCGGTGCATGTTGCTACGATACCCTGCTTACCGTTATCCTGCCGCTCTCGCTTCCCGGTTTGGTAGCCGGTTCTTCTTTAATGTTTGCTCGCAGCCTTGGTGAATTCGGTGCAACCATTATTGTGGCCGGTAACATCCCTAGTGTTACTCAGACTATCCCAATGGCCATCTACGAGTATGCCAGTTCGCCTACCAGTGAAATGATGGCTCTGTCGCTCTGCCTGGTTTCTGTTGCCATTTCAATGGTAGTGCTTTATCTACACGAAATTATGGCGAAGAAAATGGCTCGGAAAGCCTGACATGCACCTATCAATGATGGTCAATAAGAAGTTTACGGCTTTTACACTTACCGCTGATATTACTGTCAGTGGCGATCGCGTCGGCATTTTCGGAACGTCGGGCAGCGGAAAATCGACTTTTGTCAGCATGCTGGCCGGGCTTCTAATACCTGATAATGGCGAAATTGTGCTTGATGGTGAATGTCTATTCAGTAGCTCAAAAGGAATAAACCTCCGTCCCGAACAGCGGCGTATTGCCATGGTATTCCAGCAGCACTGCCTGTTTCCGCATCTGAGTGTCAAAAACAACCTGCTTTATGGATTCAAGCGTTGTCCGGCAAAATATCGCACCATCAATTTCGATACACTGGTTACCGTCCTAAAGCTGGAAGGGCTTCTTGATCGTGGAGTTACAAAACTTTCTGGTGGTGAGAAACAACGCGTTGCCCTTGGGCGTGCTATTCTGGCCAACCCCCGACTGTTGTTAATGGATGAACCCCTTTCAGCGCTTGATGATTCACTTCGATTCCAGATCATTCCTTATCTAAAGAGTGTTAGCGAACAATTTGGTATTCCCTATCTGTTTATCTCCCATTCAATTGTCGAAATGCGGCTCATGACTGATACGGTGCTGTTTTTTGAAAATGGAACCATGATGGAGCAGACTTCCAGCGAACAGTTGGCCAGAAAGCGTATTGGAAACAGTCCGGTCGGATATATAAACCTCCTCCAGCTTGGTCAATCGCGTCAAGTCGATGGTCTTTACTCTTATGGATGCGGGGCTGGTGAACTTCTTATTTCTGCCGGTAATGAAAAGAGTGAAGCTTTATTCGAATTATCCTCAAAAGATATAATGCTGTTCAAGAAGCATCCCGAGGCCATAAGCGCCAGGAACCTGCTTAAATGCACTGTAATTTCCACCTTTGAATCAGGAAATAGGGTTGGAGTAGAACTGGCTTATGGCGAGCAACGTTTGATAGCAGAGGTTGTGAAACAAGCTGCGAATGAATTGAATATTGTTGTTGGTAGTGAATTGTATGCGGCGATTAAAGCTTCGGCATTTCGACGGATAAGGTGAGACTATATGTATTACTCGAAGTAGAATGTACTACCATCTGTTCTAAACGACCGTTTATGACGTTATGAAGGGAAGCCGAAAGGGTACATCCGTTTAATTTCGATATTGAGCCGTTCCAGATAGTATTCAAAAGACCCCTTCCAGCCACACAAACAGACATACATCGGCTCATCTTTGTATCCTATCTTCTTCATTTTATTTTTTGCTTTACATTGCGGACAGATCATTTTTTTTCCTCAACGGTGCGGTATGTTACCGCTGGCATATTAAGCCGACGTATCACCAGAGATTTTCCTGAATATTCGAGAATATTCAGGCAACCGTATTCCTGCCCAAAGCAAAAGAGATTGGCCAATTGCATGCCGAGCATGTGGCACAGGATGACCCGGTTTACTCCTGCATGTCCGACGATCAGCAGGTTCCCGCAGGAATGTTGAATAATTTTTTCAAAGGTTGTCAGTACACGGGCTGAAAGGTCGGCAAAGCTCTCTCCGCCAGGCGGGCGGTATCCGGCAAGATCGGCACCACGCAGTTGGTACTCCAGCGGGAATCGTCGCTTTACTTCACTGATTGGCATACCATCCCAACTACCGAGGTCGATTTCGTTCAGACCCGGCTGGATCGTCACAGAAGCGTGGTGCGGCTGAGCGATGATCCGGGCGGTTTCAATGGAGCGCTGCAGAGCGCTGCAATAGAAACCGCTGAACGGGATTCCGACGAGTTCCTGACGCCACCACTCCGCCTGTATTCGTCCTGCCTCATTAAGTGCGCTCTCGCTCTGACCAACAAAACGGCGGACACTGTCAATCCTTGAATCACCGTGCCGAAGCAGATATACCGTGCATGATCCCGGAATTTGCCCAATACGATTCATGATTGAACATCCACTAACACCTCTGCAACAGGGACTCCGAGTTGCGACTCCACCATTTCACGTATCCCGGTAGCTCTCTCAAATCGGCGGGTAATTGCTTCAACGCAAGCGGGATCTGCGACATGCCGTGCAATTTGGCGTTGGCAGCGTGTCTCAAGCGGAACGATCCGTGTTCCCTCCACCAGTTTATCCGCAAGATAGAGGAGCTCAGCAGCATCAAGTGAAACTTGAGGGCGGGAAGGAAGCTCCATATGGACGGCTACGAGCTCTGCGATTGCGCCGTACCCCATACTGCTCAGCATGTCGGCCCCGACTGCAGCGTGGTGAGATTTGCCTTTTGCCACATCATGGAGCAGTGCCGCCGCTTCGATCAAGGGCAGATCAAAATGACACCCGTTGTTGTTCAGCTCTCCCGCCAGTTGCAGTGCCACCTTGGCCACAACATTGCAATGTGCGGCCACAGGACTATTAGAGCCGAATCGCTCCGTCATTATCTGTTCACACATATGTCGGAAGGGGATAGTTTCTTCTTGCAGCATGTTCCGCAACCGTTCGTAATCCTCCTGAGTGTCCATATCGAGAAGGACACCTTCATCACCGCATTCGACCGTTGCCGAATCTGCTTCATGGTTCACCAGGAGCCCATTCAGTCCGCCGCTGCCGTCCCAGGATAAAATTTTATCCCTATATAAAGCAGAAATCAGTGGTGGATGCCCCCGTGTGCCACGAAAGGCAGGATAGAGGATACCTGCAGTACTCTGCTGATGCCGACGGAGGAGGAGTTCAATCGTGCCAGGCCGCACCAGCGGAATGTCAACCGGCAGCAGCAGGAATGCTCCTGTTGCTGCATCCAGGCTTTCAACAGATGCCATCACCGAGGAAAACATACCTTCATGATAGCGCTCGTTCAGCAGTGGCCGGACATTAAGGCCTTTCAGCAGCGGCAGCAATTTCGTCGCACAGTGACCGATAACAACACGGATATCCTCAACTCCGGCGCTCCGAAAGAGGGTGATGACCTGCTCCAGTACCGTCGAGTTTCCAAACGGCAAGAGCGGTTTGAATGCTCCCATGCGCGACGAATAGCCGGCGGCGAGTATAATGGCAGTAACGGGGCCTCTCATACTATGTTATCGCCTGCGCCCGCGTCTGAATCAGCTCTGCCACGATACTGACGGCAATTTCAGCAGTCGTGGCCGCCTTGATATCCAGGCCGATCGGGCAGTGTACCCGCTCAAGTGCCTCTTTGGAGAAGCCCTCCTGCTGCAGGACTTTAAGCAGTTCATCCCGCTTGCGGTGGCTTCCCATCATGCCGATATAGCCTGCCCCGGTGCGTAATGCCTGAGCCAGCACCGTTTTGTCGTGCTGGTGGCCCCGTGTGACGATAACCACATAGCTGTCACCGTCCAGCACAAGGCCTTTGAAGCACTCCTCAAAAGAGTCAAGCACGGTAATCACATCAGCTTTGGGAAAGCGATCCCGGTTGGCAAATTCTTCGCGGTCGTCCAGGATAACCGTTTGAAAATCGACGGTCTCAGCGAGAAGCGCCAGTTGTTGTGATACATGTCCTGCCCCATAGATGTAGAGAGTGCTGGGAATGTAGCAGCGTTCAACCACAAACTGCTGACCGTCAATAGTCTCCACCACCGGGTAGGTTGAGCGGCTCGCCTTTTCAACCAGCCGCTCCAGCCAATCGTGCGGGTATGGAAATTCACCGCTTAAGGAGCGATCTTCCAGAACCAGAGTGCGCTTCGTCTGCTGGTTTTCCCCGCCGGCCACTCCAAGTGAGGTTATCAGGTAACATTTTTCGCCGACCTGCAGGGCATCCCGCAACCTGCGGAACAGTTCGATATTCGCTGCTGATGCCGGAATGAAATCAACCAGCAGCTTGACGTTACCGCCGCAAATCATCTGCATGCTGGCGGCGTCCGCACCCGAGAGATCAAAGGAGAGAATTTCGGCACAGCCTGATTTAAACACCCGGACCGCCCGTTTCTGAGCTGCCGCCTCCAGCACTCCGCCGCCGACTGTGCCGTTGGACGTCCCATCAGCGCATACCGTCATCTTCGCTCCCGCCAGACAGGGCGCTGACCCCGATTTGCTGAGCACTGTCACCAGTGCAAGATCATCCCCCTTTTCCTGTAGAGCGCATACCGTCTCTGTCAGCCAACTCATCAGCATAATTTTATCCCCCTTGTATCGTAAATCGTGCGTTTAATACTGCCGCTGCTCAGCCAGTTATGTTCCGAGATGGACAGCGGGGCGATCTTGAGACCGCCTTCCGCAATAGCCAGCCAGAGTGCCGGTATATTTCCCAGCTCATCCCTGGCCGAACGGCATAGTTTTTCCGCTGGGCCACCCTGAGTGAAAAGGGTTACCTGAAGAAGATCTATGCCTTTTTCCTGTGTCACCGTTACCTGGAAATTGAGAAGACCGGGTAGCGGGAACAGCACCTCATCCAGATCGGCCATACTCAGCAGATATTTCCCTCCCAGCCGTACCTGCCCGGCCAGTCGCCCCTTGACCCATTCGAGACGCTTCAGAACGGTACCGCAACGGCACGGTTTCGGAACAAACCGGGACAGGTCACCGGTGCGGTAGCGGATAAGCGGCATCCCGGTCCGGGTGAGGGTGGTAAAGACGACCTCCCCCCGCTCACCGTCGGGCAAAGGGTGACCGGTAACAGGATCGATGATTTCAAAATAGAGATCCGCTTCCCGGACGTGGCCGCCGCTGCGTGCACCGCAATCGACCACTCCTCCCAACCCCATCTCGGTCATGCCGTAATGGTTGAAGACGGGACAGCCCCAGACATTCTCGATTTCCCGAACGATGGCCTGTGGGACATAATCGGCGCTGAGGAGAACGCTCTTGATCCTCCCGTGCGGGATCGCCGCAGCATCAACGTGGCGCGCCAGGCCGAACAGATGCACCGGGAGACCGACCAGACAATCGATTTCCTTGGCAATTATCTCGGCAATCGCGGCACGTTCGTCCCGGATGATGCCGTGAATAATCCCCTCGGCGTCCATCCGCGCCAATCCCTGAGCCAGCAGGTCACCGACGCTGCCGGGAAGTTCACCCGGCATCAGGATCAGCACACGCTCTCCCGGCTTGATCATGGTGCCCATGCCGTGCCGGAAAAACTCCACCGTCAGTTCCAGATCCTGTGCGGTAAAGTGGAGCCGCTTCGCTTCGGTCGTCGTCCCGGAACTGCGCAGGGTTACGACCCGTTCGATCTCCCCCTGGGAAACGCAGAGAAAGCGGAGATCATCCTCCAGGATATCGGCCGGGGTGGTGAAGGGGAGCTTGGCGATGTCGGCCAATGTAAGGAGTTCCGCGCCAGGAAAATCCGCCAGTTGCCGGCGGTAGAAGGGGCTCTGCCGCCCCGCATGGTCAACGGTTGCCCGCAGTCGCTCCAGCTGATAGTCGTTCAGGGCGTCTCTGGTCAGTGGTGTTCCGGGCGGCAGACCTATTTTTGAATGTATCCATGGTTCAAGCGGTGTTAGCATGATGCCTTCCTGTAGAGCGGTTTCCCCTCGGCAGAGGTCAGGTTGTACAGGCAGAAGGGAATCATCCGCTGATCCGGGGCGACCACGTGAATGCAGCACTCCTGAACCCGCTCCAGATCAATATTCCAGACATCCTGAAAGGCCATGGCCGACACTGCGAAGGAATTGGTCCGGTGGTTTTCCAAAAACGCATCCAGACTGTTGGTGTCGCAACAGCCTGATACAGCTGCCGGTGCAGACCATTGCTCTGCCACGTAGGAGACCGCACGACCGGTGCCTGCGCTTTCCGGAACGCAACAATCCTCCCCATGCACGCTCAACGACTTGAGTCCGCCATCCGGCAGACGCAGAAAATTGCCATGAAACGAACAGAGTGGATGTTCGCACCCTGGTGGACTGAAATGTTCTGTTTTCATCAGGCCACCGGTCTGCGCCTCAATTGCCCGCATCAAATCCGGGAGTGTGAAGCGGTCAGCGCCTTCGGGAGGACCGGGGTGGCGACCGAAATAACTGGCGGGCTGGAAATGGACCCCGCGCACAGCCGGTGCCAGTTCCAGCGCAAGGTTCAGAATTGCGCCTATATTTTCCGTATTGATCCCTGGAACAAGTGTCGGGACCAGAACCACGCCAAGCCCCGCAGCGGCACTCTGCTCAATAGCCACACGTTTCTCAGCGAGCAGGGAACGCCCGCGGATTGACTGATAGATGGAATCTTCGGTGCCGTCAAACTGGAGAAATACGGAGAAGAGCCCGGCCCGCTTTAACGTCACGGCGTAACCAGGGTCCGAGGCCAGACGTAGGCCGTTGCTGTTTAACTGGATGAACGGGAATCCCATTTCGCGCCCCATGGCAATGATTTCCGGAAGGTCATCGCGAGTCGTCGCTTCACCGCCGGAAAGCTGGATAATGTTGCGCGAACCGCTCTTTTTCATTGCCAACTGGTACCAGCCTTTGATGGTCTCCAGAGTCGGATCCGCCACGGTCTCTGTACCTGATGCCGCGAAACAGTACGGACAGGAGAGGTTACAGCGACCGGTCACCTCGATAAGAACGGTGCAGGATTGCTGCCGGTGAGACGGACAGATACCGCAGTCAAAAGGGCAGCCACGGGGTGAAGCTGTAAGATGTGTGCCGATGCGCAGCGGTTTTTTCGAACGGACCCAGTCAGCCAAAGACGGTTTCCCCCGCCAGACAGGAGCCGTAAAGTCACCATGCTTCGGACAGCTTTTAACGAGATAGGCCACATCACCTTCAGTGCGCCGTTCTGCCGGTATCCGTTCCAGGCATTCAGGACAGAGGCTTTCAGTTGAATAGTTACTTTCCGGCGGCAATGTCATAACCTCCGGCAGTCAGAAGCTCGATAACCTTTGTATAGGTCTCGGTGACAATGGCACCGCAGCGCTGACGCATTTCAGTGCGGTCGCCGACAATTGCTTCGCAGGTGGTGCCGCCATAGCGGCTCCCGTAGGTGCCGGTGAACCATTCTCCAAGATCACGAAGCATGTAGGTGAGATTATCATCTGCGTATTCATCATCTGTCCCTTTACCGGCATACAGGCTGAGCAGACAGGCTGCTCCGGTCAGGGTGCCGCAGGGACCTCCGGAGAAGCCGCAGCCGTTGGCCAGTCCTCCCATGGCGCGAACCAGGTCAGGATTGCTTTTTCCCTGGGCTTCCAGCCCGAGAATGAGCAGAATCTGGCTGCAGAAATAGCCGTTGTACGACAATTCCATCATGCGCATCTGGATGTCATCCATGGTGTGATTTCCTCCTTTCATGCCGTGCGTGCCACCAGCAGATAATATCCGGGTCGCTGCCCACTGCCGCTTGTTCCGCAGCAGAGTCCATCAAGGGAACAGCCTGCCAGAATAAGGCGGGCGGCCAGCTCGTTCAGCAGAGCGGTATGATCCTCCCACATAACTATCGTAAAGCCGCTTTGGGTGAGCCATGATTCAGCCTGATTCCTGGTTACCGCGCCCCGGAGATTTCCCTTCGGCTCAGTCGCTGTCTTGACATACAGGTCGCTCAGGATCAGAGAGCCGCCGCTACGCAGCATCCGCTCAAACTCCGCCAAAGCCTTAAGCGGTTCCTCCACCAGTGAGAGTACGCATTCGCAGAGGATACCGTCAAAACTGTCCGCTGCAAAGGGCAGCGCCTCCGCTGCCGCCACTGACAGCTGCAAAGCCGGGTTGCGCAATAAACCCTCAGCAATAAGCGTCGGGGAAATATCCACCCCACAGGCGTCATAGCCGTAACAGCTGCGCAGATGCTCGACGCTCGCCCCGGCGCCGCATCCAACGTCGAGCAGTTGCGTTCCGATGGCAAAAGAGCAGAGTTCAAGAGCCCGATCAGTAAGCGTCAAACCACCCGGTCGGATCGTCGTTCCGGTAACATCCCGTAACAGTACAGATTCATAGGGTGATGGTTTCAATGACAAATCCCCCACAATCCCCCTTTGCAAAGGGGGAGGCTTAATTACTTGTCTTCAAGGATCCGCTCTGCATCAGCCATCTTCCCGGTTGCCAGTTCTTCGGACACCAGCACCTGGCCACATTCCCGGCAGGCGGGAAGATCAACCTCAAAATTCCCCTTCATGTAGGTAAACCCTACCTTGACAATTTCAAGCTCACCTCCGCAAGCGGCGCAACTCCACCCAGTGGCCTCTACAGGAAGGCTCATTTTTTTACCCCCACGATATTCATGCGATGGCAATAGGCATTATGGATCGTAAAACAACCGTTTTCGGGGGTATAGTCAACCCAGAAGGTCACATTTTCCGGCTTATAACAGGCCCGGAACTGACCATTCAGGTTATTCTTCAACCGCTGTCCGGTTCGTTCGGCATGTTCGATCACGCTCCTGATATCATCCTCCAGGATGCGCCGTTCATCAATCAGGCGTCGTACCTCTTCGGTCATGGTAAGTCCCAGCTCCGCATCCACAGCAGTCCCTCCCTTTGCGTCAAACTCCCGGAGTATTCCCTGTTTTACCCTGGCGCGGTTGCTGCGCCGCTGGGTCCAGGAAATCCAGCCCCGGGCTGCCGGGTCTCCACCGGCAACGGCCGGAAAGAGCAGCTCGATCAGGTGACTGACCCGCTGGCCGGCTGCGGCAAAATTATCGCGACAGTGGGCGCAGTAGGCAAGATAATCATGCCCGCCGACCGCTGCCGCTCCCTCCGTTATCCTCCGGTCAATGACAGTCCGCGCCAGCTTCGGGTTGGCGTTGAACATCAGGCCGCCGAAGCCACAGCACTCAGGTTTATCGCCGTGCAAGGGGAGTTCTGCCACCGTTATGCCGAGCGACTGCACAATGCTGCGGACACTCTCCTGCGTCTCCGGGTCATGACGGGTACTACAGGGGTCAGTGATGGCAACGGTTGTTCCCGACGCCGTACACCCATCAGAGGGTAGACCGCATTCTTCGATAACCTTCCAGAGCGATACGACATCTATAGCGGGAAGGTGTTCCGTGAAGAGATTCTGACAAGTGGAACAGGCGGTGATCACCCGGGGGGAGCCGAGATGTTCCCACTCGCTGCGAAGTGCCTCCAGGGTTCCCCGGAACAGCTCTTCGTGCCCGGCCCAGTACGCCGGTGCGCCGCAGCAGCCGAGCATGATGCCAACCCCGCCGGTGAGCCGTTCCCTCAGATAACCGTAGGATGACAGGACTTCAGCCGGTGAGGTGGCACAGAGCTGACAACTTGGAAAATAGAGCCAGGCACTCTTCTCTTTTCCCGCTTCATGGCTGCTGAAGGCAAAATGCTCTCCGCTACTGTAGGCCATATCCTGAAGGGTAAACTCGTGAAAGGAGAGCGGCATAAATTTCCGTTCATGCATGGTGCGCCGCGCCTGGAGGGTGAGATCGCCCATGTTGAACCCGGTGGGGCAGACGGTCTCGCAGAGGCCGCAACTACTGCAGGAATTGACAAACTGGTTTTTGGTATGTGCCGCGCCGAAGACGACCCCCTCATTATTGAAAACCTGACGGGCGTACTTTTTCGGGTAGCCGCCATACTGCTCCAGGTACGCGCAAACCTTGACGCACTCAAGGCATTCGCACTGGATACAGCGACCGGCTTCACCCTGCATTTCGTCGTCGCTGAACCCGACGGCAACGTTTGCCGGCACTACTCTGGGGAGAGGTGCGATACCTGATATATTTGTGTGGAGTCTTGTCCTGAACGGACCATCGGACTCTCTACCGGCGCCCATCTGCGCTTTTTGAATATAGCGTTCAATGGAGAGCGCGCCTTTACGTCCTTGCAGGGTCTCATTGATAGGAGAATATGTGCCATTGCTGCCGGTCCCGCCACCGGCGAAGACTCCCACCCGGTTGGTCGCTCCGGTAGCGGCATCGATGTCGATTTCCCCGGCGTTGTTTTGCAAGAGCGCCAGTTCGCCGATTTTTATGGTTTCCCGGTCAATAAAGACGGCATCATATTCCTGGCAGATACCCGCAAAGATCGTTGCATCGAGTGTTTCACTGCAGCGGATATCAGCCTTCAGCGTATTCAGAATCGCGAGCTCCTCACGGATGATTTCCATCGGGAGAGTTGCCTCTGAATACTGGTGAAGTGAACCGCCGAGCCGATCACTCTGCTCATAAATTGTTACGCAAAAGCCTTTTTTGAGGAGGTCCCAGGCGGCGGTAAGACCGGCAAGACCACTCCCCAAAACCGCTATCGACTGACTTCTGCGGGGGAGCAGTTGCACTCGTACTTTGCTGGTCGCCTGTTCGACACAGTTCCTTTCGAGGGTGCCGATTGCAATAGGTTCATCCACCTCACCCCGTTTACAGCGGCTTTCACAGGGGTGGTCGCATATCCGTGCGAGGATGCCGGGGAACGGCATGGTTTTGGCCAGCACTTTGAACGCAGCCTCCCGGTCGCCGCGCCCCATCTCCTTGACAAACAGCCGGGCATCGACGTGAATCGGGCAGGTCGCTGTACACTCCGGCGGCTCTTCCTGGACACAGGTATGTTCCCATTCACGCAGGGTGTCTTGTTCCATGATTTGGTCACTCCTGCCCCCCTCCAACCTCCCCCCGCTGGGGGGAGGCATTTAGATTCCCTCACCCAGCGGGGGAGGGTTAGGGAGGGGGCGTTTGTTTTTTACTTCTTCAACGTTTCAATTCCACCTTGTGACATGTAGCCACCAGCAACGGCATCGCTGACGTCAAAGGCTTTCTTGTCGGACTTCAATGCTGCCAGCACTTTTTCCGGATAGGCTGGAATCGCTCTGATGCGGGCACCACAGGCGTTGTCGATGGCGTTGAGGATGGCAACATGGGGCGATGTGAGCGGCCCCTCGCCGACACCGGCTGCGCCGAAAGGACCTTCCGGGCGAGGTGTTTCGACATAGAGAATTTCCATGTCGTCGGTGATGTCCTTGCAGAACGGAAAGCCCGAACCGATCAGGGTGGTGTGCTTCTTCAGGTCTTCGAAATCTTCGGAAAGCGCCAGGCCGATGCCCTGGGCAAGACCGCCGTAAACCTGGCCATCGACAACAAGACGGTTGGTGATGGTGCCGTAGTCCCCAACGGTCGTCATTTTTACGACCGTGGTTTTGCCGGTGGTGACATCGACTTCAACTTCAGACATGAAGACGACATACATATAGATGCAGAACGGGTTGCCCTGCGAGTGCTCATCCATATGGGTGCAGGGTGTTGTCCAGCTCCCCTCATGCTTGACCGCGATCTGCTCCTTCACCATTTCGTCATAGCTGCGATAGCTGCCATCAGCCTTGCGCATGGCATTCAGAAGCAGGGTGCAGGCGGCCTTGATGGCGTTGCCGGTGACCACGTTCTGGCGGCTGCCGCCGGAAGGGCCGGAGTTAGGCACCAGGCTGGTATCATTCAGGCAGAGTTTGATCTGACTCGGTTTCAGCTCAAGGGGCCGTAGCGTTTCGTGAGCAAATGCCAGAGTGCCCATATCTGCGCCCTGACCGTGATCTTCCCATGAGTTACCGACCATGACATCCCCGTTCGGAAGCAGTTCCGCCCAGGCACCGGAGGTGTCCGGACCGTCAAGACCGCAACCGTAAATACCGAGGGATACACCGACGCCGCGCTTCTTCGTCGCGGTGGATTCGGTCTTTGCCTTCTCAAGAGCCGCTTTGTATTTGGGACGGAGTATGTCGAACATTTCCGGGAACGGGTACACTTCCGGCGCCTGTCCGGTCGGAGTGGTGGCCCCAGGGCGGTAGCAGTTGATGTAACGTAATTCCAGCGGATCCATGTTCATTTTTTTGGCAAGCTCATCCATGAGCGATTCGGACGCCAGGAAACTCTGGGGCGAACCGTAGGAGCGGAATGCGGAGCCCCAGCCGTGGTTGGTGCAGACGGTACGACCAATGCTGCGGATGTTTTTAATGTCATAGCCGGCACCGACAAACTGGGCGCCACGGGTAGTGAGCAGATCACCGAACTCGGAGTACGGTCCATGATCGACCGACCAGTCCCCTTCCATAGCCAGCAGTTTGCCGTCTTTGTCAGCAGCCAGTTTGAGCTTGAGCCAGAACGGTGAACGTTTGCCGGTGTAGGTCTGCTGCTGATACCAGTTGTAGCCGAGGAAACAGGGCCTGCCGGTGGCGATGGTAGCCGCTGCAACCAATGCTTCCAATGTTGGACTGAATTTGTAGCCGAAAGTCGCACCGGTAGGATTCTGGACGATGACCAGTTTGTCCGGTTCAAGGCCGAGTCCCGGGGCGATCATGTAGAGGTGGAGGTGGATGCCGATTGACTTGGAGTGGACCACTACCCGGTCCTGACTGTCAATATAGGCAAAGCCGACATCCGCTTCGATCGGCATGTGCGGCTGGCGCTGCAGGTAGTATTCACCTTCAACCACATGGGCGGTGCTCTTCATGATCGGTGCAGTTTCTTCACCCTTTTTCACGCTCAGCTCATAGTAAATATTGGGGGTGCCGGGATGGATCTCGATGGCGTCGTCCGCCATGGCGGCCGGTGCGTTCATGTAGGCGGGCAGTATTTCCAGATCGACCTTGACCATCTTTGCTGCAGCATTGGCGTGTTCCTGGGTGTCGGCACAGACGATGGCAACGGCATCACCGAACTGAAAAATCTTTTCGTCGTTGAGGATCGGGCGATCCCAGCCATCACCCTTGTTGGTCGGGAAGGTGATCAGGCCGGTGATGCGGTTTTTACCTTTGACATCTTTGTGGGTAACGACCTTGAATACGCCGGGCATTTTTTCCGCCTCGGAGGTGTCGATCCCCTTGATGATGGCATGGGAAACTTCAGGTTGGACCAGGGCACACTGCAGCGTCCCTTCGGGAAGTTGCAGCCCCATATCCGCACCGAAATCCCAGGTGCCGGTTGCCTTGGCTACTGCCGTCGGCCGCGGGTGGGAGGTACCATACACTCTGCCGTCGGCCGGCATTTTGTATTCCAGATTTGAGGCGGGCATTTCGCCCCTCAGCACCTTGGCAGCATCCATGACCGCATCAATGATCATAATGTAGCCGGTACAGCGGCAGGCATTGCGGTACTTCTGGAACCAGTCGCGTACCTCTTCACGGGTCGGGCTGGCATTTGCATCAAGTAGAGCTTTGGCGGATACAATGAAACCAGGGGTGCAGAAGCCGCACTGCAGGGCGCCATGGACAATGAAAGCCTGCTGCAGTGGATGCAGGTTCAGCGCGGTCCCGATACCTTCAATAGTGGTAATGGTGGCTCGGTTTTCGACTTTTTTCATCTTTACAACACAGGAACGTACCAGTTTGCCATCCACGATTACGTTGCAGGCACCGCACTGGCCGGTGCCGCAGCCGACTTTTGTTCCGGTCAGATGCAACTGCTTGCGCAGCACATCGGACAAGAGCGCTTCCTGGTCAACGATCAGCGTCCGTTCGATGCCGTTGACGATGAGTACTTTTTTGTTCATCTGTTTCTTCCCCCTTTTATTGTGAATACAGGCGATATGCCCGGTAAAACTGTATTTAAATCAGGTGCCGAAGCCGCAGCTCGGGTAGTTGCACGTGGGGCAGCTCAGACAGAGACCGCCATGGCCAAGAGAGGTAAAGTCGGTGCGGGTCAGACGCTCACCGGTCAGGATGCGCGGTACGACCAGGTCAAACACGGTCGCCTTGTTGTACATGGCGCAGCCAGGCACCCCGATGACCGGTATGTCGCCGATATAGGCGAGCATGAACATGGAACCGGGAAAAGTTGGTGAACCGTAGGTCACCTCCTTCCCTCCGGCTGCCCGGATACTGGCCGGGGTGCGGTCATCCGGGTCGACCGACATGCCTCCGGTCAGCATAATCATGTCGGCGCCTTCGCCAAGCAGGTCGTGAATAGCCTGCACCGTCATGGGAACGCTGTCAGGCACCAGTATCTGCCGGAGGATACTGCTGCCGAGTCCGGTGATTTTTGCGCTCATGACCGGGCCGAACTTGTCTTCGATCCTCCCGTGATACACTTCGTTTCCGGTCGTAACCATGCCGACGTTCAGTTTTTTGAACGGTACAACCTCAATGAGCGGCGCATTTTCCCGGCAGATCTTCTCGACTTCGATGATTTTGTCTTCTTCGGTGTAGAGCGGAATGATGCGGGTGCCGCCGACCAGCTTTTTTGCCGTTACCTGCCGGTTCGTGTGGGCGGTGGCAAAGACGATCTCATCAATGGCGTTGATCCGGTCAAGCGCTGCCACGTTGATCTTCAGCAGGCCGGGGCGCGTTGTCATCAGACGGACTTTCCCCTCGGTCGGTGGCATCATCTGAATGCCTCGCCCCAGCGCCGCCTTGGCAATGCGCAACGCCGCCTTGTCTTCGTGAATAAACCCCTCTTCCAGGTTGAGGACATAGATGTTGTCTTTGCCAAGCTTGAGGAGCGTGTCGATATCTGCCGGGGCGATGATATGCCCTTTTTTAAAGGCCCTGCCATGAAACTTTCCCGGATCGATGCGGGTTATGTCGTGAAAAAGAACCCTGCCGACCGCTTGCTGTACCGGTATTTCTGTCATCATAATCGGTCACCCCTTATGTCCCATAATGTTCAGTTGCTGCAGTTGCAGCCACTCTCGTTGTTGCTGCAGCGCCCTTCAAGATGACTCTGCATAACTGCCATTTCCTGCAACGTGCCATATGAAAACAGCACCACATTTTCAGCAACAGATGCAGATATTGCCTGGTGAACCGTGAAACCACACATGTTCATGACCCGGAGCGAATCATCACCGATGCCACCGACGACGATCCCGTCAAGTTGCTGTCCCGTGAGGGCACTGAACGGGTTGCATCCGGCGTAGGGGTTTTCACGGTCACAGTTGGCAATCGCGCTGCTTATGCCGGTATCCGTATCGATGATGACAAAGAGTGGCGCCGAGGCAAAATGCCCATAAATTTCGCTTGCCATTCCAGCGTCAGCGATGGTGGGAAAACATACTTTCATTGTCTACCTCCTGGGGGCTATTTTCCGCACTGATGCAAAATTCCACACACCATCCGGTAGAATCTCCACACCTTGCTTGCTATCTGCCGTAGCAGTTCTTGAGTGTGTAGGTTTTGCATGGCGTACATTGAGCCTTGTACTGCCCGAGATGTTTGTAGCAGTACCAGGAACCGCACTCGGTGCACTGTTTGACATTATAGTCGTCGGAATCGGCCGAATCGCCACATATTGCACACGTTACCTGAGCCATCGCTTCCCCTTTTGAAAATTTATAGAACAAAAACAAAAAGCCCCAATTCTGGATAGAAAAGGGGCGCGGACAAACCACCGGCGGTGGCACGTCAAGCACGAGTTCCCCTTTTCAAAGGAGGGCGGCGCTGTTTCCGGCGCCACCCGCAGGTCGTATGCCATGAGGATTTTTCCCTGGTAGGCATAGTGACTCGGAGACTGGCAAAATTAGGTTTTGTAAAACAAAAAAGCCCCGATTCTGGATAGAAAAGGGGCGTGGACGAACCACCGACGGTGGCACGTCAAGCACGAGTTCCCCTTTTCAAAGGAGGGCGGCGCTGTTTCCGGCGACACCCGCTGGTCGTACGCCATGAGGATTTTTCCCTGGTAGGCGCAACAACTCGGAGACTGGCTGAATGTGGCGGGACGATAGCGGGATAATGAGTCCGTGTCAAGCGGCAATTGTCGTTATTGCGTGAGTCAATGATATGTCCGGCGTTGAAGTACATAACCTGGCCAGCTTATTTTGTCGTTGGAAGATGACCAATAAAACGGAAAAATGGTTGCAGGAGAAAAGGCAGATGAGAGGAATTCTATAGCATATGCAGTGTAGCGAAGTTTTTTAAATTGAAATAAAAAAGAATTTATATTGAGATAAAAATAACTGTGACCGTTCCGTTTTTTTAGCAAAAAAGTTGTTGCGAGTTGATAAAAGGTTACACGAAAGGTTACATGGAAAGAAAAAGGCATCTGATCGGTATCAGATGCCTTTTAATTATGCTTGTGTTTCTAGGTATTTAAGTGGTGCCCAGGGACGGAATCGAACCGCCGACACGAGGATTTTCAATCCTCTGCTCTACCGACTGAGCTACCTGGGCAAAAATGAATGCTAACATAACCAATATTTCTATGGCTGTCAACT
>Ga0194060_10000199_pt1 | contig 42738 bp, 47 predicted proteins | sample SepL225m_MetaG_FD_163427 | JGI IMG/M metagenome (GOLD analysis project Ga0194060, IMG submission 163427) | Anoxic zone freshwater microbial communities from boreal shield lake in IISD Experimental Lakes Area, Ontario, Canada - Sep2016-L222-5m | ecosystem: Environmental > Aquatic > Freshwater >...
GTACCGTATATTTCCTTTTTGCCAAGCGAGTTATTCTACCAACCGCTCCCATAACCCATGCATCTTTCGAATGGATAAAAAAACTCTCTCCGTGTGGGATGTCGAGGATAACAACCACTACCTTGGCGACGGGATGCAGCAGGCGCTCAAGGTCGAACTGATGGCTCGCCTTTTGATAGACAAGAGGGTGAAGGCATGAGTGGGAGAAAAAAATCAGGTAAGGAGGGCTCTATCGTCCGCCGACGGAAAAAGCTACAACACCAAACACTACAGTCTTGCAGCAGTCATTGCTGTCGGTTACAAGGTAAACTCCGAACGTGCAGTACAGTTCCGCAAGTGGGCGACTACTATCATTGAGGAGTTCACCATCAAGGGCTATGCCATGGATGACGAACGCCTGAAAAGCGGTGGTTCCATCCTTACCAACCAGTATTTTGAAGAGCAGTTGCAGCGCATTCGGGAAATTCGCTTGAGTGAACGCAAGTTCTATCAGAAGGTCACCGACATCTATGCAACTGCCATCGACTAAAGCCACCAAGCGTTTTTTCGCCACAGTGCAGAACAAACTGCATTGGGCTATACATGTAGAGACCGCAGCTGAGGTTATCTATAACCGGGCCGATGCCGAAAAACAGAATATGGGGTTGACCACCTGCTTTCAGAACTGATAAATTCAGGCAGGCTTGTTTTGTATTATCCATAGAAAGCCTTATTTTGCATAGATAATCGACTAATAATCGATTATCTATGCAAAATGATGTCATCATGCAACTCGAAAAGAAGCTCAGTTCACTGGGTGGTGTGCCTCTGACGCACGGAGCACTCCTCTCCATGCTCAAAGAGTACCGCTCTCCGAACGATAAAATTGTCCGCTTGATTGATGAAGGGTGGCTTGTATCCATCAAGAAGGGGCTTTATGTTGCTTCACCTTACCGGACAACGATTCCCATTTCCACACCGCTTGTGGCAAATCTCCTCTATGGGCCATCCTATGTTTCAATGGATTACGCGCTGTACCATTACGGGATTATTCCCGAGCGAGTGGTTGAGGTGACTTCAATGACCACCAGGCGTGGGAAGGTGTACGATATTCCGATAGGCCGGTTTTCCTATACGCATTCTCCGCTTGATTTTTATCCAGTCGGAATTGATCGTGTCGAGAATACCGATAAAACAGGTTTTTTGATGGCCTCTCCAGAGAAGGCCTTGTGTGACAAGCTTGTGTTTACCCGGAACCTGAATATCGCATCACAACGTGCATTGCGGGAACTGTTGTTCGATGACCTGCGCCTCGATGAAGAGAGTATCACCCGCTTTGACCCGAAGGTGATAGAGGCTTGTATCATGCTTGGAATGAAAGAAAAAATGCTGCGGGCATTGCTGGAGCTTGTCAACTCGATGATAGGAGATCTGAAATGAGTGTGCTCGGCCAGATGCTTGAGAAATATGATACGACCACAGTCGAAGGGAGAGTCAACAGACTGAGGGAGGTGATGCAGGAGGTTGCACTTGCCGGTTTATATCGTGGCGGATTTTTTGACCGGGCAGCTTTTTACGGGGGCACCTGTCTCAGGATATTTTATGGGTTGCCAAGGTTTTCAGAGGATCTTGATTTTTCATTACTGACGTCTGACGCCGATTTTTCACTGGTGCCCTATTTCAGGGCAGTCATGGCTGAATTTCTCTCACTGGGTCTTGATGTTGATATTTCGTCGAAAAAGAAAACAGTCCAGACGGGGATAGAGTCGGCGTTTTTAAAGAGCGATACGCGGTTGTTCAGTCTTGCTGTGCATGGTGAAAAAACGGTTAAAATCAAGTTTGAGGTTGATACGCTCCCGCCATTGGGATTTTCAACTGAAGAAAAACTCCTGCTTGAGCCATTCTCATTTTATGTCAAGTGTTTTGGTTTGCCTGATTTGTTTGCCGGAAAAATGCACGCATTGTTGTTCAGAAACTGGAAGAGCCGTGTAAAAGGGCGGGACTGGTACGATTTCGAATGGTATGTCAGGAAAGGGGTTCCGCTTAATTTGTCCCATTTTGTCAGCCGAGCTCAACAAAGCGGTCATTTGATGGAGTCTCAGCTCTCTGAACAGGATTTTCGCCAGCAGTTGAAAGAGAGAATCGACTCCCTCGATGTGACATTGGCCCAGAGCGATGTATCGCGGTTTATGGGTAATGCTGATGCCTTGAAAATCTGGTCACCGCAATATTTCCATCAGTTGGCGCAGCGGATAATCATGAGCAGAGGTTGATGGCAGATGCGTTATGAATGGCAATGATGACCTGTTGCAGAAGCCTTGCTGCTTCTGAAGTTCAAAATGTGTCCGTGAGAATTTTGGTAAGTCTTTATTTTATCTATGGTCAGCTATTTTTTCGTCTCAAACAGAGCAATCTTCTTTTTTTCAGCTTTCCTGTACACACAATCCGGTGGATAGAAAGCGCATATCTCCTGATATCTGCCGAAAACCATTGAGATGACAAGAGGATGAAGGGAGTGTTCGAATCTTGTATTTGCTTAATAGAGAGTGATATATGTATGATCTCCAAATCATTCATTTGTGGATTGTCGAATCCTGATGCAGGCTGAAAAACATCTTTTTGCAAACACCGTGATTCTGGGCAGGTTTCTCAGGAACAGGGTGGCGGAAGGCCGAAAAGTTTCTCAAAAATAAGCCGTTGTCGAGCAGTCTGTCGCTCTCTATCGTGAACTGGCCGGGCTTCTTCCGCAGTCCCGACCGCCCCGACTGCCTTGTTATTATTGCTGTCGGCTTCAAAATTGAAAACGAACGTGCGGTACAGTTTCGTAAATGGGCGAATCAGATCGTAAAGGATTATACCATTCAAGGCTGGACGATGGATGTGGAGCGCCTGATACATGGGTTTGTCTCCCAAGGGGAAAATTCACAAATACGACGTTGCGATTGCCCAGAACTTATCACGTAGTCCATTTTGGCGTTGCAAGTCCACCCGGTCTTGCATGAGCTAAACCGGGCAGAGAGTGCAGGAGGAAAAAGAGTCAGAGGAGCCCGCCGAATCACGAACAGCAGATGTTGAGCTGCCTTGAGGCCATCGCTTCATCGAGTCGCTTCACCGGCGTTGTCACCGGAGCGGCCAGCACAATCTCTGGCGTTATTTCAGCCTCACGGGCAATGCTGAGCAGCGCTTCGGCAAAAACGTCAAGCGTCTCTTTTGATTCGGTCTCGGTCGGTTCAATCATCAGCGCTTCGCTGACAATGAGCGGGAAGTAGATGGTCGGTGCATGAAAACCGTAGTCGAGCAGCCGTTTGGCAATATCGAGCGTTTTGACACCATGCGCTTTTTTCTGCCGGTCTCCCGAAAGGCAGAACTCGTGCATCACCGGTTTCGGGTAGGGCAGGTCGTAGCTTTCGAGCAGCAGGCTGAGCAGGTAGTTGGCATTGATGATGGCGTTTTCCGAGACCCGGCGCAAGCCGTCGGGGCCAAGCATCCTGATGTAGGTGTAGGCCCTCACCAGCACGGCAAAGTTGCCATAGAAGTTCATCATTCGGCCGATGCTCTCCGGGCGGTCATAAGTGAGTTTATAGGTTGTCCCCTCCTTCTCAATAATCGGAACCGGCAGGTAGGGTACAAGCTTTTCGCTGACACCGACCGGGCCGCTGCCAGGGCCGCCGCCGCCATGTGGAGCTGAAAATGTTTTGTGAAGGTTGTAGTGCATCACATCAAAGCCCATGTCGCCCGGGCGGGTGATGCCGAGGAGGGCGTTCATGTTGGCCCCGTCCATATAGAGCAGGCTGCCGTTGTCGTGCACCATTGTGGCCATCTGCTGAATATCCTTTTCAAAAAGGCCGATGGTATTGGGGTTGGTCAGCATCAGCGCCGCCACATCACCATCAAGCTTGCTCTTCAGATCCTCCAGATCGGTGCGCCCGTCGGCATTGCCCTTGACGGAGATAATCTCATAGCCTGCCAGTGCGGCAGAGGCGGGGTTGGTGCCGTGCGCCGAGTCGACCACCAGCAGCTTGTGCCGTTTTGCCCCTCCCTGTGCCTCGTGATATTTCTTGATCAAGAGAATGCCGGTCAGCTCTCCATGCGCTCCTGCTGCCGGTTGCAGCGTGACGGCAGCCATACCGGCAATTTCGCGAAGCATCTCCGCCAGTTCATACATGAGCTGCAACGCTCCCTGCGTGGTTGCAGCAGGCTGCAAGGGGTGAAGGGCGCTGAATCCCGGCAGGTCGCAGGTGTAGTCGTTTATCTTGGGGTTGTACTTCATGGTACAGCTTCCCAGAGGATACATATTCTTGTCAACGTGGTGATTCAAATTCGAGAGCCGAACAAAGTGACGCACCACCTCGCTCTCAGGCACCTCCGGCAGATCGGCTGGAGTGTGGCGCAGAAACGTTGAGGGGATGATACTCTCAAGAGGGAGTTCAGGACAATCGTTTCCGGAGAGGCTGTATCCCTTGCGTCCCTCGCGGGAAAGATCAAAAATCAGTTTTTCTCTCATGGTGTTGGTGCGGCTTGAGGTGTGGCGGTTGAATGATATGCTGTACCCCAATATAGAAGATGAGAAAGAGAAGCTCAAGACAATCAGAAATTATTTTCTGGCGGGGTTCCCGAAGTTTCCGGCGCTCCCAGGGTCAAGGCTCAAGCATTGTTGCATGAAACACGTTGTTCTTCAATCCTCTCCATGGCCTCCCTGGCCGCCAGTTGCTCGGCATCCTTTTTACGGAAAGCAGTTCCTCTACCAAGAAGCTCTTCATTGCAGCTCACCGTAACCGTAAAGCTCTTGGCATGTTCCGCCCCGGCTTCGGCAAGCACCGTATAGAGGGGTGGCGGCAGATGGTGCAACTGGGTGTACTCGATGAGGCGGCTTTTGTAGTTGTGCTCAGCGGCGACGATGGCGTTGAAGTTGCCATGCTCAATGATATGGCGAACCACAAAATCATAGGCCTTCTGCAGCCCTTTGTCGAGATAAATGGCACCAATGAGCGATTCGAAAGCATCAGCCAGGGCCGACTCACTGCCCCTGATGTTCTGGTGATCGGTCGATTCACCCAGGCGAATATGGTCGCCAAGCGCAATGGTGCGGGCAAATCCGGCGAGCGAGCGGCTGTTGACAATTTTGGCACGGGTACTCGACAGCTCACCCTCGGCGCTCTCGGGAAAGTGTCTGAAAAGGTAGTCAGAGATCAAAAGCCCAAGCACCGAGTCGCCAAGAAACTCAAGACGCTGGTTCGACTCTACAGGCTCTGAGGTAGCAGGGTTATGCACAAAAGAGCGGTGAGTCAACGCGGTCTGGTAGAGCATCATCGTGCAGCCAGCCTCTCCCAAAAGATCTGTCAGATACGCAACCGTTCCGGCTGAAAGGTCGCAACCGCTGTCGAAAGCGCCAACACTATCTTCAGGAGCTCCTCCAAAACTACCGGAACTCCCAAAAGCCAGAAGCTTTTGCCACAACTGATCCAAAACGGGCAATTCTCCTCCTCAGAGCGAAGCGCCGTTCCTGAAAATGATAGAGCCGTTGTGTCCGCCAAACCCGAAACCATTGTTCAGTGCATACTCTATGGTGCGATTTTTCGGCGTGTTCGGTGTCACATCCAGGTCAACCATCGGGTCAAGATTGTCGAGGTTGATGGTTGGCGGAACCGTCTGGTGCTGCAAGGCAAGAAGGCAGGCAATCGACTCAACAACTCCGGCGGCACCCAACAGGTGCCCCGTCATCGATTTTGTTGCGCTGATACTCAACTTGTAGGCGTGCTTGCCAAAGAGCGTCTTTATCGCAGCCACTTCGGCCAGGTCACCGAGCGGAGTCGAGGTGCCGTGGGTATTGATGTAGTCGATCTGTTCGGGCACAATACCAGCCATCGTGACGGCGGTTCTCATGGCATTGACCGCGCCAAGTCCCTCGGGATGGGGGGCCGTCAGGTGGTAAGCGTCGGCGGTTGCGCCAACTCCAACGATTTCAGCATAGATTTTTGCCCCACGAGCCTTTGCTGACTCCAGCGATTCAAGAATCAGCGAGCCCCCACCTTCGCCCATCACAAAGCCGTCACGATCGCGGTCGTAAGGGCGGGAAGCCTGCTGTGGCCGGTCGTTGGCCGTCGAGAGCGCTCTGGCTGAGTTAAAGCCACCAACACTCATCTGTGTTATTGGTGCCTCTGAGCCGCCGCAAACCATATAGTCGGCCATACCTGCCTGAATCAGCAGGTAAGCATCCATGATGGCATGGAGTGATGTTGCGCAGGCGGAAGAGGTTGCATAGTTTGGCCCCATGAGCCCATGCCGGATAGAGATCTGTCCGGCTGCGATGTCAGGAATGAGCATGGGGATAAAGAAGGGGCTGATGCGTCTCGGCCCTTTTTCAAGGAAGGTCTTGAACTGCTGCTCGTAGGTGGTCATTCCGCCAATGCCCGAACCGTGCACCACTCCGATTCTGAGCGGATCAATCTCCTTCAGATCAAGCCCGGAATCGGTCAGAGCCTGACCTGCGGCGATAACAGCATACTGACAGTAGGGATCCATCCGGTCGGCAGATTTTCTGTCGATATAATCAGCAGCAACAAATCCCTTCAGCTCGCAGGCAAAGGTTGTCGCAAAATCAGTGGTATCGAAATAGGTAATTGGCGCAGCGCCACTTTTTCCCTGAGAGAGGGAGCTCCAGAACTCCTCTTTGGAAAGACCCACAGGAGTTAAAACTCCTATCCCGGTAATAACAATTCTTTTGCGATCCTGAGCCATAGCTTCTGCTTTTAACCTGTTTGCTGTTTACATCTCTTCCTGCAATGGCAGATTACTTTTTGCTGACGATGTAATCAATAGCCTGCTGCACCGTGCCGATCTTCTCTGCATCCTCATCAGGAATCTGTACGCCGAACTCGTTTTCAAGCTCCATGATCAGCTCAACCGTATCGAGCGAATCTGCGCCAAGATCATCTGAAAACTTCGATTCCATCTTGATCTGATCCTTGTTGACGCCCATCTTGCTGACGATAATATCGTATACTTTATCCTTGATTTCTGCCTGGGTCATGGTGAGATCTCCTGATTAAACGTTTGTTGTTGTAATGAAAATTTTAAAAAAGCTTGTCAATATACAAAGAAAAGATGCTTACCCAAATCACATAACCATACCGCCATTGACGCTGATAACCTGGCCGGTGATGTAGGAGGATTGGTCGCTGGCAAGGAATGCCACCGCATTGGCTACATCCTCAGGAGTACCGAAACTGGCGAGCGGGATAGCTTCCAGCATTTTCTGGCGCACCTCATCGGAGAGGGCGTCGGTCATTTTCGAGGAGATAAATCCCGGAGCGACGGCGTTTGCCCTGATGTTGCGGGAAGCGAGCTCCTTGGCAACGGATTTGGTGAAGGCGATGACCCCCCCTTTTGAGGCGGCATAGTTGGCCTGGCCAGCATTGCCCATAAGTCCGACGACCGAAGCGATGTTGATGATTGAGCCCGAGCGCTGCTTCATCATAATGCGGCTGACCGCTTTGGTGCAGGCAAAAGTCCCCTTCAGGTTTACGGTGAGCACCGCATCCCAATCCTCTTCGCTCATTCTCATCAGCAGACCGTCCCTGGTAATACCGGCATTGTTGACGAGAATATCAATTCTTCCAGTCTCGGCAGCAATGTCATTAAAGGCACTCTGCACCGCGGTGGCGTTGGTGACGTCAAGCTCAAAACAGTAAGCCTTTCTGCCAAGTTTTTTTACCCCCTCAGCACTCTCTGAAAGCCACTCAGCCTTAATGTCGCACAGCACGATATCGGCCCCTCTGGCGGCAAGGTTATAGGCAATAGCCTGCCCGATACCTCTGGCCGATCCAGTAACAACAGCAATTTTTCCTTCAAACATAGTTTCAGTCGGTTGATGTTAATTCGTAAAGGGTGCCAATTACAATTTAGTGTGTGCAATGATAGAGTTACCGATATATCGCCCCTACAGCGCTTTGAGAGCCTCAATATCTGCGGCGGTATCAATGCCTCTGGTAGCGACACCTTTGTCAATTCGTTTGATCAGCCCCTGCAACACCTTCTGCGGGCCCACTTCAATAAATTCTGTTATGCCACTTTGCACCATTGCCTCAATCGACTGCGACCACAGCACAGAGCTGGTCAGTTGCAGAATAAGATTACGGTGGATCTCTGCGGCATCAGTTATCGGACGGGCTACAGCGTTCATGCAGACCGGAATTCCGGCATCTTTTATCTCAATACCATCAAGCGCCACCGCAAGCTCCTCTTCAGCAGGCTTCATGAGAGGGGAGTGAAATGCGCCCGATACCACCAGCTCTTTGGCCATACGAGCCCCTTTGGAGGGGGCCAGCGCCACCGCTTTTTTAACGGCGGCAATATCACCGGAGAGCACAATCTGCCCGGGCGAATTAAAGTTGGCCGCCTGAACAATACCCTCCGACCGGGCCTCTTCGAGCAGCCCTTCGAGCGCGCTGTCGGGCATACCGATAATGGCGGCCATGGTACCGGGGTTTTCCTGGCCAGCATGCTGCATCAGCTCACCACGCTTTGCCACAATGCGCACGGCATCGTCAAAGCTGATGGCTCCGGCAAAGCAGAGCGCGGTATATTCGCCGAGGCTGTGGCCAGCGGTCATGGTGACATCATTCCGCCTGATCAGTGTGGCCGCTGCGATGCTGTGCAGAAAAATCGCTGGCTGCGTAAACTTGGTCTGGCGCAACTCCTCCTCACTACCCGTAAACATGATATCGGTTATAGAATAGCCGAGCAATTCATTGGCTCTCTCCATCATAACGCGAGCAGCAGGAAAAATCTCGAAGATATCCCGGCCCATACCACAGTACTGGGAACCCTGTCCCGGAAAAACAAAAGCTTTCATGATCTCCTTATTGCCATTTTACGTAGATGCCACCCCAGGTATACCCTGCGCCAAAACTGACCAGAACCAGGTTGGAACCCCTCTGCAGCTTCTGCTGCTCATCAAGCTCAGCCAGACAGATTGGAATGGTTCCTGCCGTTGTGTTGCCGTAACGGGCGACGTTTGAAACCACTTTTTTCTTGTCAACACCCATTCGCTCGGCCGTGGCATCAATAATGCGCTGATTGGCCTGGTGAGGAACGAGGTAATCAATATCTTCAGCCCGAAGGTTGTTACGACTCATCATCTCTTCGGCAACCTGAGCCATGGCAATCACGGCTGCCTTGAAAACCTGCTTCCCATCCTGATGGATGTAGTGCATTCTCTTGTCGATGCTCTCGTGTGTTGCCGGATGAAGGCTGCCGCCGCCCCTCATCAGCAGATGATCTTTGCCGTTTGCGCCGTCGGAGTACATGCGAACATCAAGAATGCCGTACCCCTCCTCTTTTGCCGGTTCAAGAATAACTCCACCAGCGCCATCTCCAAAAAGAATGGCGGTTGAGCGATCAGTATAGTCCGTGACCGACGACATCTTGTCGGCACCAATGACCATCACCTTGTTGTGTGCCCCGCTCTCGACAAGGCGCGCTCCAATGTTGAGTGCATAAAGAAATCCGGAACAGGCAGCGTTGATATCAAAGGCCCAGGCATTGGTGGCTCCGATAATACTCTGGGTGAAACATGCCGTGGAAGGGAAGAGCATATCGGGGGTCATGGTGGCGACAATAATCACCTCAATCTCATCGGCCTTTACTCCTCTTTTTTCAAGAAGCTGCCGCGCAACCTCTCCGCACATGAAGGAAGTGGCTTTTGCTGGATCCCTGAGTATTCTGCGTTCGCTTATGCCGGTCCTCGAACGAATCCATTCGTCGTTGGTCTCCAGCATAATTTCAAGCTCATGATTGGTAAGAATATCGGGAGGTAAATAGTTGGCCGTGGCCGTAATTGCAGCTTTCATGCGTTCTATGCAGTTGTACTAATTTTCAGATAAAACTTCCGCGATATGCTCATTGACTCTTCTTTCAATCATGTGCTCAGCCATGTAGATCATGTTCTTTATCGCTCTTGAAGAGGAGCGTCCGTGGCCGACGATAGAGATGCCATCAACCCCGAGGAATGGTACGCCACCAAATTTTTCAACATCAAATGGTTCAAAGATCCCTTTGAACATACCGGTCGTCAAGGCTGCAATTTCGGGAGTGAACTGGCCGGAGGTCAAAAGTTTTTGGAGCGATTGGCTGAAGAGAGTTCCCAGAAATTCAGGAATGCTTTCGCCGAATTTCAGGATGGTGTTGCCGACAAGCCCGTCGCAAACAACGATGGTCGCCTCCCCCTTCAGTATATCGTGCCCCTCAATGTTGCCGATAAAGGTTATTTTTCCCTTGCTCTCGGCCTCTTTCAGAAGACGGTATGTCTGTTTGAGTACCTCTGATCCCTTCCCCTCCTCCTCGCCGATATTGAGCAGGCCGGTAACGGGTTTTTCAATTCCAGCGCCATAACGCTGGTAGATGGTGAGCATTTCAGCGAACTGCACCAGGTGATCAGGCTTGCAGTCGACATTGGCCCCAACATCGACAATATTGGTCAACCCCTCCCCGATGCGAGGAAAATAGGCGTAAATGGTGGGGCGAAGCACACCCGGAAGCCGGCCAAGCACAAAGAGTGAGGCCGCCATCTGTGCGCCGGTATTGCCCGCGCTGACAAAAGCATCCGCCTGTTTGGCCTTGCAGAGCTGCAACCCCTTCACCAGTGATGAATGCTGCTTTGTTTTGACAGCAGTGGCCGGAATATCCTCCATGGTAACCACCTCCGGCGCATGCAGAAACTTCAGGTTGAGCCCACCGATCTCATAATCGGCAAGCAGGGGTTCCACCCTCTCCGATTGACCGATAAGCAGAATCTCAAACCTGTTGCCACTCTCCTGTAACGCCTGAACAGTCCCCTCTATCACACAGGAGGGGGCATGGTCTCCGCCCATGGCGTCAACAACAATCGTCAACATGATGGGGTTTTTGCCTTGTTATTGGTTACTCAGCTCTTGGCCAGTTTATTGACGACACATCTGCCACGGTAGTGGCCGCAATGGCGGCATGCGCGGTGCGGAAGGGTTGGCTCGCCACAATTCGGACAGTTGACCGTTGTTGCTGGTTTTGTGCGGGCATTGAACTGGGCTCGTCTTTTATCCCTGCGGGATTTCGACATTTTGGCTTTAGGATTGGCCATGGTGCTGCTCTCTCTTTATAAATTCAGTTAACAATATTTGTTTTCAGCTTTTCAAGCGACTTTTGCCAAGCGCTTGTCTCTCCGGGTTCAGACTCCTGATAACCAGAAATTTCCCCTCTCCCCTTACTGCTCTCGTAGAGTCTGCAGTCAGGATTATCTCTGCAAATCACCTTCATCGGTCGCGACAAAATCAGTGCATCGCGCACATCTCCGGTAATGTCAATATATTCACTACTCTTTGCTATCTGACGGTGCTCCTCAACTCCACTCAGCTCTCCTTCAAGAGTTGTGCTGAAGGTATAAAGGAGATCAAGCGAACCATCAAGAGCTCTTGAGAGCAGTGCGAGACAGCGGTCGCAGGTAACATCAGCAACTGCCGATGTGCTGATGGCGACAGCAATCTCTTCATCACTCTTTTGTACCACAACACAAACCTCAATCTCCCCGGAAAAATCGGCTATCGCGAAGTGCCGATCCTCAAAATCACTCGCCAGGCAGGTGAAATGAAGCTCATTGATCCCCTCCACAAGGGCACTTGTACGAATTTCTATCAGCGGTTTCTCTTTATGCATGGGAGCATCTTTTTCAATAAAAGAGAACCAATGTACAAAAATTATTATGGAAAATGAAAGGTGTCAATTAATCAGCGATCTATAGAATGGGCAAAAAAACCATTTTTGCGATTTGTATTTAAAAAAAACCGGTGTATATTAGCCGACGCAGATTCCGTGGTAGCTCAATGGTAGAGCATGCGACTGTTAATCGCAGGGTTGCAGGTTCGAGTCCTGCCCGCGGAGCAAAAAAAGAGAGGATTGCAAGTTCATCTTTTGTTAAGCCACCACTCCTTCTATGGGTCGGTGGCTTTTTTAATATAGGGGCAAAAGGAGCAATGACTATGAAGAACTATAAAAAATATGCACCATACCCGCTGGTTCCCCTTTCAGGAAGGAGCTGGCCCGACAAGAGTATCACCAAAGCGCCGATATGGTGCAGTGTCGATCTTCGCGACGGCAACCAGGCGCTGCCTGTACCGATGAGTGTTGAAGAGAAGGTTGCCATGTTTCAGCTTCTTGTCTCCATTGGCTTTAAGGAGATTGAGGTTGGCTTTCCTTCAGCATCAGCAACAGAATACGCCTTTACGCGACGGTTGATTGAAGGCAACCTTATTCCCGACGATGTCACCATTCAGGTGCTGACCCAGGCGCGGGAGCACCTGATTCGCAAGAGCTTTGATGCCATAGCCGGCGCGAAACATGCCATTGTCCATCTCTACAATTCCACCTCAACCCTGCAGCGGAATGTGGTGTTCCGCAAAAACAGGGAGGAGATCAAGGCCATTGCCATTGAGGGAACGGCGCTGGTTCGTCGTCTCAAGGATGCAGCAGGCGGTACGGTGATCCGTTACGAGTACAGTCCTGAAAGTTTTACCGGCACTGAGCTCGACTATGCGCTTGATGTCTGTCATGCGGTGATGGAGAGCTGGGGCGCCTCCGTGGATGATAAAATTATCCTCAATCTCCCCTCGACGGTTGAGATGTCGCAGCCCAATATCTATGCAGATCGCATTGAGTGGTTCTGCCGAAATCTCAAGGATCGCGGTGCTGCCCTGATCAGTGTTCATGCCCATAATGATCGTGGTACGGCTGTGGCAACCGCTGAATTAGCCGTGATGGCCGGTGCTGACCGTGTTGAGGGGGCGCTGTTTGGTAATGGTGAGCGATGCGGGAATATGGATATAGTCACCATGGCGCTCAATCTCTTTACACAGGGAGTTGATCCTGAACTCGACTTTTCTGATTTGCCCCGTATAAGGGAGGTTTACCAGCGCTCTACCCGTATGGATATTCACTCCCGTCAACCCTATTCAGGAGAGCTGGTCTACACCGCCTTTTCCGGTTCGCACCAGGATGCCATCAGTAAAGGGATGAAGGCGCAACCTTCGTCGGAGGGTGGTTTGTGGGCGGTACCCTATCTTCCCATTGACCCACAGGATGTTGGCTGCAACTATGAGGCTATTGTTCGTATCAACAGCCAGTCCGGAAAGGGGGGTGTTGCCTGGGTGCTTGAGAAGGATTACGGGATACAGATTCCCAAGTGGATGCAGCCCGACTTTGCCGAAGCGGTGCAGGGTGTTGCCGATACCACGGGCAATGAACTCTCGCCGGATCAGATTCATGAGCTCTTTCATTCAGAGTATATAAAGCTCAAAGAGCCGTTTGCCATCAAAAAATGCCAGATCAGATGGGATGACAAGGATCTTGAGCGTCATGACGAAGAGGCTACAATCATCACCTCTGTGGTGCAGTCCAGAGAGAGAGAGTTCAGTTTTGAGGAGCTGGGCAATGGCCCGCTTGATGCCTTCGTCAAGGGATTTGTCAAAGAGAGCGGGCTTGATTTCAGTATTGATGAGTTCAGCGAGCACTCCATTGGAAAAAGCGCCAAAGCACTCGCAGCGGCTTACATCAAAATCAGTTGTGCCGATGGGCGAATCTCCTTTGGCGCTGGAATCGACTCAAACAGCAGTCTTGCCTCAATCAAGGCCACCGTCAGCGCACTGAACAGGCTTCAGTAATCGTTTTTGTGCTTCAGCGTCAGGCAACTGCCTGGCGCTTCTCCTGCACTATCAGAAAAATCGCAAAAGCTACCCCCGGCAGCCAGCCGAACAGGGTCAGCGCTCCGGTCAGCATCACGGTGCCAGCCTCCTTGTTGGTCACTGCGGCGGGTGGAAGAATACATGCCAGAATCCATCTCCGAATATCCATTACTCTCTCCGGTTTTTATGGTGAAACAATGACGAATTTAGTATTAAACCGGGAATAAGCAATGCAAAAACGCTTTTCAGAACTCTGCAACAGGCCGTTTCTTCCCGCTGCAGATTCTTCACGCTATTGCTTGCATTTTGATTCTAAAAATGTAAATTATTCTCCCTTCGGAAATAATCCTGAGTGAACGTGCTCTTGATTTATGAACATAAATTGAAATAACTTGCTTAAGATAGTTCATCCCGACGAGGTTTTGGATGATGTTGAGGTCATTGACGAGCCGAATTTCAATAACCACAATACCTCTCCAGACCCGCCCAGTCCTTATGCCGACCTTGAAAAAAAGTATCGCAAAAACCGTTACAACAAAAGCAAAGCCAAAAGCCCTTCCGGCTATTTCAGTGTAAATGGCGGGGGTGTTCATCCTCCCTCAAAAGCCGCTGATGGAAACAAACCGCAAAAGAGAAAGCCGAAGAAAAAGGGTTTTTCAAAACCATCCCGACCTGCAACAGGCAAACGCACTCCAAATTCATAACCGACCGGGAGGGCGAGCGTCTGGCTTTTGAAATTCAGGCCCATCGGGGAGCAAGAGCCCTCTTCCCTGAAAATACCATCCCGGCATTCTGTTGTGCCGCATCTCTGGGGGCAAGAGTGGTTGAGCTTGATCTGATGGTCTCAAAAGATCATCAAATTGTGGTCTCTCACGATCCCTGGCTTCCAGCGCCACCTCGCTCCGAAGAGCAGCGAGAGCCATTGAAGGGGGATTGCGGGCGCTCCATGCTTTATGCGATGCCCTATGCTGACATAGCGCTCTTTGATTGCGCTCGACCTCACCCCTCGTTTCCCCAACAGGCGCGGATGGTCACCTGCAAGCCCCTTCTCTCCACCGTTTTCAGAGAGGTTGATGCCTTTATGGCTGATGCCGGCCTGGGCGGGAGTATGCTCTATAATCTTGAAATAAAGTCATGGCCCGACAAGGATGGTTTACTTCATCCGCCTCCGGCGCAGTATGCCGAGCTGGTGGTGCAGCTTGTCGAGGTGGCCGCTCTCTCCGATCGTGTCAGGATACAGTCATTCGACGAGCGGGTGGTGCGCGAAGCGTGGAAGCTCAATCCAGAGCTCTGCTACGGATTGCTGATTGATTATGATCATGGTCATGGTCATGGTCATGGCAACCACCATGCCGGAGCTGCCGGAGCTGTGAGGCGATTGTTATCCCGGGCCGGCTTTTTGCCCGCCTATCTCAATCCACACCACTCTCTTGTTGACCGAGAGTTGACCGATCTCCTGCATGAACGGGGTATAAGGATGATCCCCTGGACGGTCAATGATCCCGGGGAGATGCTGGCGATGCATCATATTGGCGCTGACGGAATTATCACCGATTATCCGGATCGTGCCATTGCTCTTTTCAGCCGGAACGCTTCATCTTTTTCAGGAGAGTCAGGAGATCATTGACCTTGGCAACAATCGAAACAGGGATGGTCTCCGCATTTTTCCCGGATGGGCTGTAGAGCATTTTGTCGAGGGAGTCAAGCACTGCGGAGAGTTCCAATCGGCTTTCCACAGGGATGGTGAAATCCTGCAATGCCCGATCCAGCTCTTTTCGTCTCAGAGCTCCAGGGTTCGGGATTCCGGCCGCTTCGAGCAGGGTGAAAAGCTGCTGTTTCATCTTTTCCGCCGATACACTCTCTTCAGGCTCCCCTCCTGATACTGTTGCACTGGAACGTTGCTGCCCTTTTCTCCTTTTCAGCACCAGGCCGATGATGGTGAGGAGTAATACGATGGTGACGACTATCCCTGCAACCAATGTTGCGCTGCTGCTCTTCACTCTTTCGACGCTCGCAGGCTCTCTCCCCTCACTCATCCTGCCCGGGAGTGGCCCCTCTTCAACGCTGATGGTCACAGCTTTTGTAACAAGAGTGGTGTAGACTCTTGTTTCGGGATTGAACACCGTGAGGCGCAATGCAGGGATGTGAAACAATCCGGTCACTTGAGGCCAGGCGGTGATGGTTGAGGTGATGGAGCCGGAGGAGGAGGAGCGTTCGGGTGGATTGTGGCGGAAGCTCTCCGGGAGGATGAGTCGGGGAAGCTGAAGGGTGTGGAGGCTGCCCCTGCCAGTGACGATCAGCTTCAGTCTCAATGGCTCACCGATGCGGATCTGAGGATGGTCGGTGTTAAGGTCGAGCGTAAAGCTGCCTACGCCACCGGAGAAGCTTTCCGGCACCGGCTCCGGCAGGGCGAGGGAAAAGAGGGTGACGGGTGGGGCTGTTACTCGAAGAGTTGTTTCAGGGCTCTCTTTGAGGGTTGTGCCACTCTGCTGTTGTGGCAGCAGGCACTGCATCACGTATCCTTCTATGGTAAAGGTGCCACTCTGGAGAGGCACCACTCTGAACTGCTTGACCACCGCGCTTCTGAACTCATTCCCATTCACTTTTTTCGGCACGCTTTTCATAAAGCGCTCAGGGAGGCTCTCTTTGGCCCACAGTCCCTTAAAGGATGGGTTGGTTTCGCTTGATATTTTTGGGGCAACATCCCTGAAAGAGAGGGTGTAGGTCAACACTATCTCCTGGCCTGCAAAAGGGTGGGTGTTGCTGGCTGATGCGGTGAGAAAGAGTCTGTTGCCCGGCTTTTCCGATGCGGCTGCAACTGCGGGGGTGGAACAGGGTGCAAGAGACACCACTGCCAGCAGGGAGAGGAGGAGGGATCGGGCAAAGCGTCTCATCATCATGGGTTACTTCATAAGTTCCCTGGATCGGGTTGCTGCGGCAGCCACCGTCTCGACCAGAATCTGACGGATCCCTTTAGCCTCCATAATGTTCAACCCCGCCTCTGTCGTTCCTCCAGGCGTGGTAACATCCCGTGTGAGCTCATCAGGCTTTTTGCCGCCGGAGAGTGCCATTGTTGCAGCGCCGAGCATGGTTTGGGCGGCGAGGAGCAGCGCCTCGTCGTACGAAAGGCCGCAGAGCTTTCCACCCTCCGCCAGTGCATCAAGCATATAAAACATATAGGCCGGTCCGCTTCCGGAGAGGGCCGTTGCGGCATCCATCTGCGACTCATCCAGAATTGCTACTCGACCAATCGAACGGAAGAGGTCGCAGGCAAGGGTGAGATCGTTGTCTGAAGCCATATTGCCCCGGCAGAGAGCGGTCATCCCTTCACCTACAAAGGCGGGGGTATTGGGCATAACTCTGATCACTTTCAATGCTGGCACTGCCCTGCTTCGGATAAACTCTGTGGAGATACCCGCAGCAACACTAATCAGCAGGTGCTCGGGCTTGAGCAGTGGCTTCAGTTCACCCAGCAGCTCAGCCACCTGGTATGGTTTGACGGCAAGGATGATCACCTCGGCCTTTTGAGCAATTTCGGCAACTGACTGCACTGGCTGCACCGGGTAATCTGCCGCAATTGCTTGCAGTGTGGCCGGGTCGCGGTCAAAACCTGAAAGAAGAGTTTTTTCCCTGCTGCTGAGGCCGGCAATAAGGGCACGGGCAATTCGACCGGTTCCAATAAAGCCAAGATGAAGAGCGTTCATGGTATAAAATCTATTTTGGCAAGTATTTGGGTATCTCTCCAGTGGAGAGTGGTGGGAAAAGGCAAAAGGCGGGACAACAACCCCGCCTTTTCACCAAAAAATGCGTTTACTTGGCCTGCTTTACCATGTAAGCAACGGCGTTTTCTACCTCTGCATTGGTCAGCTTGGCATTGCCACCCTTTGGCAACATTGCGCCCACTTTGCCCTTGAATCCGTTGACGGCATTATTCACAAGTACTTTATTTCCCTGGGCGATACGGGGTGCCCATGCTGCCTTCTCACCTAATTTAGGTGCTCCCATGAGGCCTGCTTTGTGGCATGCTACACAACTGGCATCGTAAACGGCCTGGCCTTTAGCGGCATCCGGAGCTGCCGTTGCTGCGGTTGCTGCGGTTGCACAGACAGAGCTAACAAAAAGCGCACAAAGTGCGGCGGAAAGAAAACGGTTCATCGCGGATTCTCCTGATTTAATTGGTGGTGTGAGTTGGGTTGTTACTGTTCGTTATAGAACATAACCCTATTGATACAATTTTATTGGAAGCTATCCAAATATCGGCAACATTATTCTGTCGATGAGCCAGATTTTCGCGTATAAACGGGAGCTGTATCGGTCAGCTCCCGCAAAAAACGCAGAACAATGGTGAATCTACTTCGACTTGTCTGCCATAAAGGCAACGGCATTGGTTATCTCTTCGTTTGTCAAGCTTGCATTGCCCCCTTTTGCCGGCATTGCGCCCGCTTTTCCGGTGAATCCATCAATCGATTTCTTTGTCATCACCTCAACGCCCTGGGCGATACGAGCGCTCCAGGCAGCCTTGTCCCCTGGTTTTGGAGCTCCCATCATGCCCGCTTCGTGACAGGCACCGCAGTTTGCATCATAGATGGTTTTACCAGCGGCCAATTTTGGATCTGCCGGAGCAGCCGAATCCGCCGCTGCCGGCGCAGCCGCAGCAGGAGCTGCAGCCTTCGGCTCTTCAGGAAACTTGAGCGATGCCGGCGGTTTTTCAAGGCCACAAGCGCTCAGGAACAAAAGACCAACGGTCAGGAAAGGGATAAAGGGCTTCATAGTCATCATTGCTACAGTTTTAGATTGTTGTGTCGGCTGCGGTATAAATTCTCGATAAACAGTTTAAAAATTAATCGGCATAAGGCAAAATGGTTTTTTATTTCCCCCTCTTTTTCCACTGATGCTGAAGGTCGTGACGGGAGAGAGCGTAGAGATGCGTATAAAAGAGATTGAAGAGCATCACGGCGCTTTTGGCTCTCGGAGCCGACAAGCCTCTCACAACCGCATTTTTTACAGTGAACAGCTCTTGCGTCAGGGCGGAGTAGCTCTCCACAAAGGCATCAAGCGACATATTTTTTGGTCTGTAGAGCATCTCCTGACCAAATGAGTATCGGTACGAGGTGATATCAAGAGGGTCAAAGAGCAGTCGCCCCTCCTCCCTCAGCCGTTCAAAAACCTGGGTGCCCGGGGTAGGCCGCAGAATATTGATTCCCGGAACGTCAAGCTTGGTTGCGCGCACAAAATCAAGAATGGCCGCCGGAGTATCCAGTGTATCGCCGTCAAGGCCATAAATAAAGCTTCCGTAGAGGCTTATTCCCGCCTCCCTGATCGTGGTAATGGCTTTGACAAGTTCACCCGCCCGGTTCTGGTTTTTTTTGTGGGCGCGTCGACTGGCCGGTTCAATGCTCTCAATACCAACGAGGAGCGCCTGGCACCCCGAATCGGCAAATGTTTGAAGCAGTTCACGCTGCTGGCCAAGAGTTGTGGTTGCCTGACCAAACCAGCGGATCTTGAGAGGAACAAGTTTTTCGAAGAGCTCCCGGGCATAGAGCGGGTCGGCGTTGATTGAGTCGTCGACAAAAAAGAATATTCTGCGATCATGCTCATGAAACCGGGCAACTTCGCTGACGACATCGCTGATTGCTCTCCGGCGCAGGGCGCGGCCATTGAGGAGATGGACATTGCAGAAATCACAACTGTACTGGCACCCTCTCCCGGTCTGAATCAGGTTTGTGGTAAAATAGCGGCTTTTGATGAGCGCTCTTTTCTGTACAGGCCGTGACTGGCCCAGATCGGGAAAGCTCTCTGAGTGGTAGTCTGGCTTGATGCTGCCTGATGCAAGGTCGGTGAGCAGCTCTTTCCAGAGGTCATCAGCCTCTCCATGCACCAGAACATCAGCATGCGGGCGGCACGACTCGGGAAAGAGGGTGACATGGGCACCTCCCAGCACCACCGATATACCCCTGGCTCGAAGCTGGTCAGCCAGTTCAAACGCTTTTTTTGCCATGCCGGTCTGAACGCTGATACCCACCAGATCCCACGCGTTTTTTTCATGAACAAGTTCAAGGTGCGTGTGCGGTAACCGGTCGGATACGGAAGGCTCAAAGGGAAACTCTTCAAACCGCATATCACAGATTGACTGCTCAACTCCCGGCACATCCACCGAGCTGAGTATCATCAAAGAGAGCGGCGGGATGGCGAACTGACTCTGTTTGATGATGGCTCTCAGCGACCGATTAAACCAACTGAAAAAAGGGTTCTCCTCTTTTTCACCGTAGAGTGACCTCGCTCCGTCAACGCCACTCTCGGAAGGGAGAAAGACAAGGAGCACTTTTTTGATCATCTCTTTTTCAGCCATGGGGTATTACCAGTCTTTCTCATTGTGGTTGCCACGATTCGCCGGCGCTTTTATCCGGGGAGGCCGTTGCATGATTGAGGATTCATCCTGTCGGGCATTATCCAGCAGGCGATCCGTTATGTTGTTACTGATGCCGGAGAGTGGTTGGGGAGATGATTTTTTTTCCGGTGTCTCAAGTTCGCGGAGGTAACGGGAGACAATTTCATAATTGATTTTTGCATCCCCGTCGCCAGGCTGGGTCAAGAGTACGGTTTTGAAGCGATTGAGCGATTGACGGAACAAAATCGTTTTCCGCGCTTTTGAGCTCTCTCCCATTGCCATCATCGCCAACGCATCGCCTTCGTTAAAAATAGAGGTGATAGAGGCGATAGAGGTGGTGGCTCGCAGTTGCATGCTCCTGTTCTGGCTTTCCGGTTTGGCGCTTCTGGCAAAAAGGGTGGCTGCTTCGCCGAATTTCCCCTGCATATAGAGTGCACATCCAAGATTATAGGCTGCTGTGGCTCGCTCTTTTTCCTCCCTGGCAACGGCGCTGATACCCTCAAAAGCAACCTGTGCCTCGCTGTAGGCGTGCTGCTCATAGAGCGCATAGGCTTTCAGTTGCATCCGGTACGCCCTGAACCTCTCCTGCATTGATGTCAACAGTGCAACAGCAAGCAGGAGAGTGTGGAGGAATATCATGGTCAGAGCACTCCCGCAGGCTTCAGTTGCCGAGGAATGCTTTCTGAACAGCGCTGACCCCGGCGCCGATCTCAAAGGCGAAGCCGATCTCTTTCAACGCCCGCTCAATGCCGCCGATAACGGTCAACATATCAAGCTCATCGTAGTAGCCGAGATGCGAGATACGGAATATTTTGTCTTTGTACTCATCCTGGCCGGCAGCAACCGTGATGCCGTTGCTGCTCTTCAGCGCCTTGTTGAATGCAGACCATTTCACCCCTTCAGGGAGCCAGACGGGGGTCACCGCAAAGGAGGGGGAGTTGCTGAAGAGCTTCATGCCAAGAGCGTTACACCCCTGGCGGCAGGCGTTCGAGAGGCTTTCGTGCCGTTTCCAGATATGTTCAATGCCTTCAGCCTTGACCATCTGCAACGCTTCGTCAAGCCCGATCACCAGCGACACGGCCGGTGTAAAGGGGGTATCATCGCCGGCGTGTGACTTCAGCGCCTTTTTCAGACTCAGGTAGTAGTGCGGCATACCGCTGTTGCCCTTGATCACCCCCTGGGCCCGCTCGGAGATGGCGACGAGAGCAAGTCCCGGAGGCATCATCAGCCCTTTCTGGGAGCCGGTAATGCAGATATCAACGCCCCACTCATCAAACTGGAACTCGTGAGCGCCGACCGCAGTAATACCATCAACAAGCACCAGGGCCTCTGACTTCTCCCGAATCAGGGCGCTGAGTCTTTTAATATCAGCGGCGGTGCCGGTTGAGGTTTCAGAGTGGGTCAAACAGACACCCTTGGCATCCGGGTGCTCCTTGAGCAGCTCCGCCAGCCGTTCCGGTTGAATTGCCCTCCCCCAGGCAACCTTCTCCTCAACACAGTTACCAGTAAAAACCCGTACCAGCTCCCCCCACCGCTCACCAAATTTTCCGGCGTTCACGGTAATCACCTTGTCGCCCTGCCTGAAGAGGCTGGAAATGGTGGCCTCCATGCCGCCCGTTCCGGAGCAACTGAGCACCACAACCGGCTGGGTTGTTCTGAACAGGTACTTGAGGTCGGCGTGAACCCTGGTCAAAATCTCCATGAACTCAGGGTTCCTGTGGTGGATAATTGGCGCCGCCATGCGGAGCATCACATTTTCTGGTACCGGGGTTGGCCCGGGAGTGAATAATCTTTTTTTCATCTCTTCAGCAAAGTTGGTTGAGTTAAATCCATAAGCGAGGTGAACTCATCAAAGAGGTAGAGGGAGTCATGCGGCCCTGGCGCAGCTTCGGGGTGGTACTGCACCGAAAAGCAGGGCAGTGTTTGATGCTTGACACCTTCAACAGTATTGTCGTAGAGGTTGAGGTGCGTCAAGGCAAGCTCTTCAGGCAGCGACTCCAGTACCACCGCAAAACCGTGGTTCTGGGAGGTTATCTCAATCTGTCCGGTGGCGAGGTTTTTGACCGGATGGTTGCCTCCATGGTGGCCAAATTTCAACTTGAATGTTTCAGCGCCAAAAGCGAGTGAAAGCAACTGGTGGCCAAGGCAGATACCAAACATCGGCAGTGCCCTGGTGGTGCGGTTATAGTCAACAAGCTCTTTGATGCTCTCAATGGCGTAGCCGACAGCCGCAGGGTCGCCAGGACCATTCGACAGAAACACCCCGTCGGGGTTGAGCGCAATCACCTCTTCAGCCGTTGTGGCAGCCGTCACCACCGTCACCCGGCATCCAGCCTGCTGCAGCATCCGCAGGATATTGCTCTTGATGCCGAAATCATACGCCACAACATGGTAGCGGCCATTTTCTCGCTCAACGGTATAGTTGCTGCCGGTGGTCACGGTTGTAACGAGGTCACGCCCCGACATTGCCGGGCTCTGGCGGGCTCTCTCTGCCAACGCATCATCGCTCTCATCGCTGAGGGAGATAATGCCCCTCATGGCCCCCTTCTCCCGAATCTCGCGCACCAGCCGCCGGGTATCAATACCGGCCAGACCCACCACCCCAGCCTCCTTGAGGCGGGAGTCAAGACTCTGCGATGCCTCAAAATTACTGTGGATGCGCGATACCTCATGAACAATAAAGGCCGAGGGCCATAGCTTGCCCGATTCGTTATCGGCCGGGTTGATGCCATAGTTCCCTATTAAAGGGTAGGTCATCATCACCATCTGCCCCGCATAAGAGGGGTCGCTCAAAATCTCCTGGTATCCGGTCAGTGAGGTGTTGAAGACAACCTCACCGGTCGCCTCCCCCAGATGGCCATAAGCGGTTCCCCTGTAGAGGGAGCCGTTCTCCAGCACCAGTCGTGCACGTGTTTGCTGCATTATCTCCTGTTACTCTTTGGTCGTAAGTTTATCGCCTGCATCCTGTTTGTCAATATTGGCAATGGCAGTACGGTCGAAGGTGATTTTTGTGGTGTCGCTTACCTGAACAAGAACGGTTTTCTTCTCTGTATCAATGCCTGCAACCGTGCCGTGGGCTCCACCGATGGTGATAACCTTGTCCCCTCTTTTCAGGCTGTCGAGCACCTTCTCCCGATCCTTCTGCTTTTTCTGCTGGGGACGGATCATAAAGAAATAAAAGACAACAAAGATAAGCACTAACGGCACAATCTGAATCAAAGGGTTTGGTGCCGCTCCGCCAACTCCTGCAGGAGGGGAGAAAAGAAAAAGCGAAAGAAGAGTATTATACATGGTAACATCAATTTTTATTAGAGTGAGAGTGAATGTAATCTATTTCTTGCACTATTTCAATCACGTCGGCTGGCGGCGGCAAAGCTTGCATAGGGGGCTATATTATAAAGGTACTCCGCTCTCATGCCGCGCGAGAGTTTCAGGTGGGCCAGCGACGCAATCATTGCGGCGTTGTCGGTCGAGTAGAGCGGTTTTGGCAGGTAGAGCCTCACCCCCTCGCGGTCGCATGCCTGTTGCATGGCTCTGCGCAGGGCGCTGTTGGCGCTCACCCCGCCGGCGATGGAGAGAGCCCGGATGCCCCGGCTGCGCACGACGGCCATGCTCTTTTCCACCAGCACCCCCACAATGGCCGACTGGATTGAGGCGGCAATATCCCCCTTATGGAGCTCAATGAATGGTGGTGTCTGTTTTTGCAGCCAGGTGAGCACCGAGGTTTTCAGGCCCGAAAAGCTGAAATCGAAATTTCCCTGCCAGCTTTTACTGCTTTGCGACTGCGAGGTGAGGGCTCTGGGAAAGAGGTGAAAGGAGGGGTCGCCCTCTTCGGCCAGTTTGTCAATGATCGGCCCTGCCGGGTAGGGAAGGCCGAGCATCTTGCCGGTTTTGTCGAATGCCTCGCCTGCGGCATCATCCAGTGTTCGGCCAACCACCGTGTAGGAGAGATCGGGTTCGACCACCGACAGCAGGGTATGGCCGCCGGAGACGGTGAGCGATACAAAGCTCCCCTCAGGGGTGCGGCGGCTCGCCTCTTCGCTGATAAATGGTGAAAAGATGTGCGCTTCAATATGGTTGACCGGTACAAATGGCAGATCAAGCGCATAGGCGAGCCCCTGGGCAAACGAAAGCCCCACCATAACGGCGCCGATCAACCCCGGGCCAGCGGTCGCCGCTATGGCATCCAGTTCATTTTTTGTTATATTGGCCTCGGTCAGGGCCGCATCGACAATGGAGACGATCAGCCGTTCATGCTCTCGTGAGGCCAGTTCCGGCACCACGCCACCAAACGAGGTGTGGCAGAGTTGCGAACTGATAATGCTGGAGCAGACCTCTCCGTTGCAAAGGAGGGCGCTTGATGTTTCGTCACAACTTGTCTCTATGCCCAGAATATTCATTGATTATATAACACTCTTTAAAAGATTTTATGGGTAGCGATGAAAAGTCGGCCAAGTTAGCCAAATCGGCCAAATCTGCCAACTCTGCCAACTCCACCAAGAGAGGCAAAGGGCCAGCCAAGGTAAGCATTTTTCATCTGCTTTTGGTTCTGGTTGGCGCAAATCTTCTGATGCTGCTCACGCCTGAAGTGGGGATGCTTCACAGTTTTCTCTATCTCCCGGATATCTACTCGTGGTCTGGGCTGGTTATGGGTGTTGGGCTGCTCTTCACGGGTTTTCATGGTCTCTACAAAAATCTTTAGTCCGGGATGGTCCCGCAGTGGCGAAGTAACGGTAGCAGCGGGCGCAAGCCCCAGGAAAAGAGGGGAGAATGGCTATGCAACATGATGTGGAACTGGAGGAGCTGGGCAGCCGGATCATTGAGGCATCCCGATTTCTTGAACTGGCTGAGGAGCAGCTTGCCCATCGGGTTGTCGGCCAGCTTGAGGTGATCAGGCGTGTGTTTATTGCCATGCTGGTCAATGGCCATATTCTGCTGGAGGGGGTGCCTGGTCTTGCCAAAACGCTCATTATCAGCACGGTGGCTTCGGTGATGAATCTGAAGTTTCAGCGCATCCAGTTTACCCCCGATATGCTGCCGGCCGATCTGGTCGGCACCATGATCTACAACCCCAAGGATATGGAGTTCTATCCTCGCAAGGGGCCGGTTTTTGCCAATGTCATTCTTGCGGATGAGATTAACCGCTCTCCGGCCAAAGTGCAGTCGGCGCTGCTTGAGGCGATGCAGGAGCGGCAGGTGACCATCGGCAGCGAAACCTTTCCCCTGCAGGAGCCCTTTATGGTGCTCGCCACCCAGAACCCGGTCGAGCATGAGGGTACCTACCTTCTTCCTGAAGCGCAGGTTGACCGCTTTATGATGAAGGTGATTGTCGATTACCCCTCTTATGAGGAGGAGCTGGAAATTATGCTTCGTTCGGCCATGACTGCCAGCAAGAGCCCCATCAGCGTGGTTGTACAGCCGGGCGACATTGTGCGTGCCCGGGCCCTTATCGACCGTATTTATGTTGACCCCAGAGTGCAGCGATATATTGTGGATCTGGTTGTTGCCACCAGAAATCCGGGGCTCTATGGCATGGTGGAGCTGGCCTCGATGATTGAGTATGGCGCATCGCCCAGAGCCTCAATCTTTCTGTTGCTGGCTGCCAAAGCCCACGCTTTTTTGCAGCATCGGCCATACATTACTCCGGAGGATGTCAAGGCTATTGCCTGCGACACGCTTCGCCACCGGATAAGGCCTGGATACGAAGCCGAAGCCGACAATATCAAGCCTGATGATATTATTCGACAGATTCTGCAAAATGTGCAGGTGCCGTGATGATGGTGGCCGACAAAAAGCGGGGAGGTTGCCGTGGAGCGATATAATGAGCAACTGAAGGATCTTCAGCGTATTATTCGGCGGGTTGAGATTCGCTCAAAACGGATGGCCAGTGAGCTCTTCAGTGGCGAGTATCACTCCTCCTTCAAGGGCAAGGGGATTGAGTTCAGCCATGTTCGTGAATATCAGTATGGTGATGATGTTCGCTCGATCGACTGGAACACCTCTGCCCGCAAAAGTGAACTCTATGTCAAGCTTTTTACCGAGGAGCGGGAGCGCAGTCTCCTGCTTGTGGTGGATGCTTCAGCCTCCATGCTTTTTGGCAGCCGTGAGCGGAGCAAGAGAGCGCTGGCGCTTGAGGTGAGCGCGGTGCTTGCCTTCAGCGCTCTGCAGAATAATGACAAGGTGGGGCTGCTGCTCTTTACCGATCAGGTTGAGCGCTATATTCCGCCGCGTAAAGGGCGCCATCATCTGCTGATGATTCTTGAGGAGCTGTTGCGTATGAAGCCCTCAAGCCATAAAACCGATATCAACGCCGCGCTCTCTTTTATCCGTTACACCCGCAAACGGCAGGAGATTATCTTTCTTTTGACCGACCTGGTGGACAGTGATTATGAACGGGGGATGAAGCTGCTCAATAATCGCCACGATTTTATTCTGGTCCACCTTAGCGACCCGCTCGACAAGGCGCTTCCGCTCAGCGCATTGCTTGATCTTGAAGATCCTGAAACGGGGGTGCGATTGACGGTTGATGGTGCCAGCCGTCGCTCTCTTGCCCGATACCGGGAGGAGCAGGGGCGATTGCACGATGAGCTTCGCCAGCGACTGCGTCGTATGCGGATCGACTCACTCTTTCTCCAGACCGATCGCTCCTTTATCGGCGACCTCAACAGCTTTTTTCGCTATCGTGAACGCAAGGTGTAACATATTGGCTGCCGGGTGGGTCAAGAGGCTTCTGTGGCTGCTCTTGCTTGCCATTTTGCCTCCTTTTGCTGTCGTGGAGGGGGTGCAGCAACCGATGGTGAAGGTGACGGTGATGCCCGACACGCTGCTGGTTGGCGACCGTATCCAATGTACCATCGCTGTTCAGCATGAGAAGGGGGTGGCGGTCTCGCTTGAAGGGATCGATGCGGTTGCCCTGAAGCCCTTTGAGCTGCTGAGCAGCCGGCACAGCTCTTCGGTGGCAGCTTCAACTTCTGTTGAGGATCTTTTTGAGCTGGAGCTTGCCCTTTTTGTGTCGGGAAAACAGTCGTTGCCCCCATTCAGTGTGGTGTTTCGTGAGGCGAGTGGAGGGGTGAGGGGCAGGGTGAGCTACAAGCCCTCTGCATCGGTTGTTGTGCGTGAGCTTACCGATGCCTCCATGCGCGACATCAGGCCAATCAAGCCGCCTCTTTCGCCGCCGATACCCTATCTTCTGCTGATGCCCCTGCTGCTGGGAGCTTTTGGCGTGGGTCTTCTGGTGCTGCTGTTGATCTATTTTTTGAAGCGGACGGTGCGCTCCAGTGCAGAAAGGGTCGATTCGAGCCAGGTTGCCCAGCGGAAGCTTCGTAAACTTGGCTCCAGTCTTTCGGCTGGAATGCCTCCGCATGAGTGTTATGAGGAGCTGAGCAACATCATGCGCTCTTTTCTTGAGACCCATTATCGTATCAGTGCTCTTGAGGCGGTGACGCAGGAGATTGAGCGCGACCTTAAAAAGCTTGGTGTTGCGGGTTTTGAAAGTATCATGAATTTGTTGAAACAGGCCGACCTTGTCAAATTTGCCGATAGTCGTCCTGATGTTGAAGAGTCGCGCCAGTCGCTCAACAAAGCCACCGAGGTGATTCGCTCTACCCGCAAGTCACCTCCCCCGTCGGTTGAGTGATGAGGGGATGGCGGATACATCTCTTGACATTATATCTATGACCGCTCCAACTGTGACAGAGGCAGCCATTTTCGCCACCCTTCGCAAGGTTTTTGGTTTTCATGAGTTTCGCCCTAACCAGGAGCAGGTTGTTCGCGCCATTCTCGACAGGCGGGATGTTTTTGCGGTTATGCCTACGGGTGGGGGTAAGTCGCTCTGCTACCAGTTGCCTGCCCTCCTGTTGCCGGGTATCTGTATGGTGATCAGTCCGTTGATTGCTCTGATGAAAGATCAGGTGGATGGTGCGCGGGCCAACGGCATTCGGGCGGCCTTTTTGAACAGCTCCCAGTCGCCGGAGGAGCGCGACCAGGTGATGCGTGACCTCTATGCTCATCAGCTTGATCTGCTCTATGTTGCTCCTGAACGTTTCAGCCTCGACCATTTTCGCCAGATGCTTGCTCGTTTGCCGATCAGTATGGCGGTGATTGATGAGGCGCATTGTGTTTCGGAGTGGGGCCACGATTTCCGCCCCGACTATCTCTCGCTCTCGGCGCTGGTCACCATCTTTCCCCACCTGCCGGTCGCCGCCTTTACGGCTACGGCGACGAACCGGGTACAGCAGGATATTCTGGATAAACTTGCTTTGCGCAACCCTCTGGTGGTGAGGGCATCGTTTGATCGCCCGAATTTGCTGTATGATGTTCGTTTCAAGGATAGTGTTGAGGCTCAGATTGTGGCGTTGGTGAGGAGCAACCCCGGCAAGGCTGGTATTGTCTATCGGACGAGTCGCAAGAGTGTGAACGATACTGCGGCGATGTTGCAGTCGAAGGGGTTCCGGGCGTTGCCTTACCATGCGGGGTTGAGTGATGGTGATCGGAGTGGTAACCAGGAGGCTTTTATTCGTGATGAAGCGGATGTGATTGTGGCGACTATTGCTTTTGGGATGGGTATCGACAAGTCAAATATCCGGTATGTGCTTCATGCTGATTTGCCGAAGAGTATTGAGAACTATTATCAGGAGACTGGCCGGGCTGGTCGTGATGGTGAGCCTGCGCAGTGTACGTTGTTGTTTGCGCAGGGTGATATTCCGAAGGTGCGTTTTTTTATTGATGCCATGGTGGATGAGGTTGAGCGGGCAAAGGCGTTGGGTGCGCTCTCCAAGGTGATTGCTTTTGCGGCCAATTCGGTTTGCCGTCGCCGAACGTTGCTCGATTATTTCGGGGAGATCTATCCTCATGCAAATTGCAATTCGTGTGATATCTGTCTTGGGTCGCGTGAGGTGGTTGATTGTACTCGTGAGGCTCAGATGTTGCTTTCGGCCATGGTGCGTACGGAGGAGCGGTTTGGTGCGACGCATATTGTTGATATTGTGACGGGTAGTGTGAGTAAAAAAATTCGTGATTTGGGTCATGATCGTCTGAAAACCTATGGGGTGGGGAGGGATCATGATAAAAGGTATTGGCGGCAGCTTCTTGATGAGTTGCTGGCGCAGAGGGTGGTTGAAAGGTCGGAGGGGTTGTATCCGACGCTTTGTCTTCTCCCGAAGGCTGTTTTGTTGTTGAGGGGTGAGGAGCGGATTGAGATGGTGCGGCTGCTGGAGAAGCAAAAGGTTTTGGCAACGCCGGCGGTGAGGGCTGAGTTGGCCTTCAGCCAGGAGCTTTTTGAGTTGTTGAGAATGTTGCGGAAGCAGATTGCGGATGAGCAGGGGATTCCCCCTTATGTTGTCTTTTCGGATCGTACGCTCCGCGATATGGCTCGCCTCTCTCCGCGTGATGCGGAGGGGATGTTGTTGGTCTCTGGTGTTGGTGAGGTCAAGCTTGAGCGTTATGGGCGTCAGTTCCTCGGGCTGATTGATCGGTTTTGCAGTGATGCGCGGTGAAGTTGTTTGGCGAGCGATGCGCTGGCGATGAGAAAAAGTTGCTATTATTTTATTGATGGACAATAAGAGTTCTTTTATTTTTTTTATATTTTGTATATGCCCATAAGTGGCTTGTGTTGAATTAGTGTTTTTTTCGACCGTAATAGAGTGGGCAACAGAGAGGGAGCATCAGGAGATGATGCTGGTTGCGCCGAGAAATATCTGTAAATGAGTACTCTTAACCTTAAAACCCTGAATAAAATGATGCGTAAAAAAGCGAGTTATCTTATACCAGCGATGTTCGGCATGTTGGCCCTTCATTCCCCCGATGCCGTTGCCGCGCCGTACACTACAGTTGTTGCCAGATCAAATAATAACGGAAAGTCGGTCACGACGCCGGTTGCCTGGGGAGCTGCAAATAATGTGGTCTTTATGGGTGTTGGTGGCACATCCCCTTCGCCTTATACCAAACAGAGTGATGGTGCTGCTGTGCTTGGAGTTGGTATTGGTGACCCAAAGGAGATTGGGGTGCAGGTTTCTCTGATTTCGCTTGATGTTTCGGCATGGGGAGAATATTCTACATCCATTCATCTCTTCAGGCAGCTCCAGGATGGTGATGCCATTGCGGTAGGTGTTGAAAATGTGATGCTCACCGATGGCGGCGATGCTGGTAAAAGCTATTATGTCGTCTACAGCCGGGGTGTGCAGGACGAATCTGTGGTGAACAAGGCAACAAACACCACAAAGCTCCATTACAGCGTGGGCGCTGGCTCTGGACGTTTTGGAGACAAGAGCCCTGCTGATATTGCTACAGGTAAAGGACCGCATGGAACATACCTGTTTGGTAACCTTGCCTATGAGGTGGCTGAGTCGTTCAATGTTGTTACCGACTGGAACGGGCTGAACCTGAATGCTGGTGTCTCAAAGTCTTTCAAGGTGGGCAATATTCCGTTTGGCGTGACGATAGGTCTTGCTGATCTTACCGATAACTCCGGCGACGGTGTTCGTTTGATCGGTGCAGCCGGTTTTGGCTTTAAATTGTAACATTTTATCCGGAAAAACATTATGAATAAAAATATTTTCAGGGCAGGCGTATTGACCGCCGCTCTTGTTGGTTATGCGGCATCGCCAGTTTTGGCTGCCAGTAATGCTTCTGATGCCTCATCGACAGGGACTATATCCAATATGTCTGATGCCTCATCAACTGGGACGTTATCGAATATGTCTGATGCCTCCTCTACAGCGACCTTATCCAATATGTCCGATCGCACGGCAACCGCTACGTTATCAGCGACTATCGGTTCAATAATTGGCGGCAGTGTTGGCTCGCTGGTTGGCAGCAGCGTTGGTTCTTCGGTTGGTGGTAACGTAGGTTCCTCAGTTGGGGGAAGTGTTGGTGGCACTGTAGGTGGAACAACTGGTGGCAGCGTTGGCGGAGCAACCGGTGGAAGTGTTGGTGGCGGAACGCAGCAGGGCGGAAGCAGCCAGCAGGGTGGCGGCGACCAGCAGCAGGGTGGAAGCAGCCAGGGTGGCGGCGACCAGAAGCAGGGCGGAAGTGACCAGCAGGGTGGCAGCGACCAGAAACAGGGCGGCAGTGACCAGCAGGGTGAAGGTAACCAGCAGGGCACTGGAAAAAGTGGTAATCAGCGTGACCAGAAGGATAAAAAGTAGGAACATTTTTTCTCTGGCCACATCGATAAGTTCCTTGATGTGGCTAGGGAGATTTTTGTGCGTTTGTCATTACCCACATCTCCCCCCCATCTTTTTTTTGTACATCCTCCTCTCGATTGCTTGCTTCTGTTGAAAAAAACTAATTTTTTAATATATTGTTTCGCAAATTGACCTCGTAATGAGGGCTTAATGCGCAATTATTAATAGGTGTACTCCTTCTTCAGATGTAACTGAAGTGAGCGGAGCTTTTGACTTATTTCGTAGTAACTATCATCTGGATTATGCGTTTCGCCCGTTCTCTTCTTGTTGCACTCTTGATATTCTCGTTTCCGCTGGATGGTCGATCGGCGGAGAGTTCCGGTTCTGGGGCTGGCTCTCTATCCTCAAATGCAGCCTCAGGTACCTCCTCATTATCGGCACCACCCAATGCAGTGGCACAAGCCTCCATGACCAACGCTCCTTCAGATGGAGTAAAGTTCAATGGCGAAACCGCGAAAGGAAAAGAGAATCGCGACGCAGTAGCGCTATCGGGACTTTCCTCCACCACAGGGAGCTTTCAGTCCTATGTTGCCAGCTCCACCGGTGTTGGCCTTGGTATGTTTGGCCGGGAGCTCTTCAGTAATGTGCCGAGCACCTACGCACCACTGGGGGGTGCCCAGGTGAATGCCGATTATGTAATCGGCCCTGGGGATGCGTTGCAGATTCGCGGCTGGGGGATGGTTGATATTGACCTTACGGTCACCGTGAACCGTAGCGGCGAAGTCTATCTGCCTCGGGTGGGTTCGGTGAATGTGGCTGGCGTTAAATACCGCGATCTGCAGGGGCACCTGAAAAAAGCTATCAGCCGAATATACACCAACTTTGAGCTTACTGCCAGTATAGTGCAGACCCGCAGTGTTCAGATATACATTCTCGGCCATGCGCAGCGCCCAGGCACATACACCCTCAGCGCAATGAGTACCCTGCTCAATGCACTGTTTGCCTCTGGTGGCCCATCGGTTACTGGCACCATGCGCGATATTCAGCTTAAACGTGGCACCGCTGCTCCCGTCTCAATCGACCTCTACGATATGCTGCTTCACGGTGATAAAAGCATGGATCGTTCGCTGCAGGATGGTGATGTTATCTATATCCCGGAGGTGGGCCCTCTGGTGGCACTTTTAGGCAATGTCAAGCGGCCAACCATCTTTGAATTGAACAAAAAGACATCGCTCTCTGAAATCGTGAACTGGGCTGGGGGCTTTGAGTCCGCTGCCGACCTCAAGCATGTCATTGTTGAAAAGAGGGTTGAAAACCGTTATGAAACTATCGCCGAGTTGCAGGCTGAGAGGGAGTCGATAACAAAAGAGCTCTCAACCATCATCTTGACCCCTACAGATATCATTCGGGTGTTTGTGCCTGGCACCATCCCTTTTCAGGTTAAGGTGGTTCGGGCCTTTGCGCTTGTTGATGGCGCGGTCAAACAGCCGGGTGTTTTTCAGATGGAAAAGGGTGAAACATTGAAATCGCTTCTTGTTCGAGCTGGAGGGGTTCAAGAGAAAGGGTTGGTGTATGGCACTGTTTTTACCCGCGAACGGGTGCGGCGTGAGCAGCAGGAGAAGGTCAATGATGCTGTTGATCGCTTTGAAAAAGATATCGACAGTAATTTCAAAGAGAGGCTTGCCAGGGAGTCTGACCCAGAACAGGCCGTGATGATTCAAAAACAGGCAGAATTCCAGCGTGGCATTATTTCAAAATTACGTAATTTCAAGGCGGAGGGGCGCATTATTCTTGGTCTTAAAGGGTTCGAGAGTACACTTGCTGATATTCCAGATTTTACTCTTGAAGATGGCGACAGAATCTTCGTCCCTGAAAGGTCTTCTACGGTGAATGTGCTTGGTTCGGTCTTTCAGCAAAATACCTTTATCTATCAGCGCGACTATAGTGTCAATGACTATATCGAAAAAGCGGGCGGGGTAAGCCCATCAGGGGATAAATCATTGATGTATCGCATCTGTGCGGATGGTTCAGTGCAAAGCAAAAAGCAGGGGGGATGGAGTGGAACCATCAATCCGGGTGATGCTATTGTGGTCCCAGAAAAAATAATAACGAGTGGGCCAAGTTTTGTCTCAATGCTCAAAGACTGGACATCTATTCTCTACCAGTTTGGATTGGGCGCTGCTGGTCTTAAAACCCTGCGCAACTAAATATCCGGCAATAATTCATTAAAATTCAGGAAATTAGTGAATAATAATATTCAAGCACCGGAAGCAAAGGGCAAGGAGTTTGAAATAAACCTGCTTGATGTCGCCATTGTTCTCGCCAGGCATATAAAGCTCATTGTTGTATTGCCTATTGTTCTGGCAGTCGTAGCTTATATCATCGCCCGACAAGCACCAGATGTCTATACTTCGGATACCACATTTATGCCGCCCAAGCAGGCATCAAGCGCATCATCGCTGGTGTCATCGCTTGGCTTGCCCGATGGTTTCCCTGGTATGCCTGGCGGCGGCGGAGTATCAGGAGCAAATGATCTGTATATAGCGGTTCTCAAAAGTCGCACGATGAGGGATGAGATGGTTGATCGCTTTAAACTCTTTCGTGTCTATAAGACCAAATCCAAAGAAGCTGCTCGTAATGCTCTGTCAGGGCTAACTTCTGTGCTGACAACAAAAGAGGGTCTTATTATAGTGAAAGTGACTGACACCAATCCGCAACGAGCGGCGCTGCTCGCTAATGGATACGTTGATGTTTTGCTGAAAAAAAACAATGAGTTAGCGCTTTCAGAGGCATCGCAGCGACGTCTTGCTGCAGAAAATGAGTTTCTTAAAGCGAAAAACAGACTCAGTTTCAGTGAAAGTACAGTAAAAAAATTCCAGGAAAATACCGGTTATATCACTGTTGAGCCTGAGATTGCTGCACTTCGGACGATGATGAAAAATACTGAGCTTCAGCTCGCAGAGATGAGTGTCTATACGACAGCAAATAACCCGGACTACATTAAAACGAGGCAAAAACTGCTCAACCTTCAAGCAGAAATTGGCAAAGCTCAAGGGGGGCCGGGCTATGTTAGTAAAGCGCCGGAAAGAATACTTGACTTTACTCGAAAAACAAGAGATCTGAAGTATGCAGAATCGCTCTATCAGTTGGCTTTTCAGCAATTGACAGCGGCAAGGGCAGATGAATCCAACACTAATTTTGCGATTCAGGTTATTGATTGCGCGGGGGTTCCCGAACAGAGATCAGGCCCGAATCGAAAAAATATAGTTATGATTTCTGCTGCTGCAGGTTTGCTTGCTGCAGTTATTATTGCTTTTCTTGTAGAAGCCTTTGAAAGGACTAAAAATAACAAGGAGAGTGTCGAGCAGTTGAAAGTTATCAAAAGCTACTTGCGTTGGCGCTGAGTTTGCAGCCAACTCTTTTCTCCAGATTTATCAGCAATACATGATTGTTTCAGAAAATCTGCCAGTCAGCCTGCTTATTCCTGGTGTTATTACTGCTGCACTTGCGGTGCTGATTGTGATGACGAAACAATGGCATGGAAAGCACTCTTTTGATCATTATGACGGGGCGCAAAAATTTCATGTGGTACCAACTCCTCGTGTTGGCGGGATTGCTATCATTTCAGGGATGGTTGCTGCATGTTTTTTATCTTCGGAGCCAGTATCAAAACTGCTCATATTAATGTTGATCGCTGCTCTTCCTGCTTTTGTTGCTGGCCTGATGGAAGACCTTACCAAGGTTGTTAAAATTCGTGATCGATTGTTAGCGACACTGTTAAGCGGCACTCTTGCCTGGTGGCTTACCGGTTACACTCTTAACCATATCGATATCGCTCCAGTCGACTATTTTCTCGCTTATGTGCCGGCAAGTTTGGCTTTTACTGCTTTTGCCGTTGGAGGAGTTGCCAATTCGATTAACATCATTGATGGTTTTAACGGCTTGGCGTCTGGCACCATTATGATCTGTTTTGCAGCTTTTGCTCTCATTGCATTGCAGGCAGGGGATGTTCAACTTGCACAGTTATGTGTTGTATTTATTTTTGTTACGGCTGGCTTTTTTGTTGTTAACTTCCCATTTGGTAAAATTTTTATGGGTGATGGTGGGGCATACCTATTGGGTTTTATGCTTGCCTGGGTGGCCGTCATGCTACCTTCACGGAATTCCACTATTTCAGTTTGGGCTCCGCTTCTGGTCTGTTCCTATCCAGTGCTGGAAACTGTATTTTCAATGTGGCGCCGACATCATCGTTCTGGTCAGCATCCTGGTCAGGCGGATAGCCTGCATCTGCACTCATTGATCTATTGCAGGGTTTCCAGAGTCGTCTTTCGAAAAGCAAAACCGCAACTTAAAAACGCCGTAACATCGTCTTTTATCTGGCCATTGCCCTTGTTGTCAGCCGGGGTTGCGACGTTATGGTTTTCGAATACCACGGTAATGATTGGTGGTATTGTTGTCTGTGCGCTCGTATACCGTCTTGTTTATCTCCGTCTGACTCAATTTGTCTGGTGCCTGAGGCCTTCTACTTTGAATCATAAATATTTGGAATAAAAGGTTGTAGGATACGGCATAGATTGCCATTTAGGGTAAATAAATAAATCTGATTTTATCGGCGTATTGGAACAATCTCAATCAATCAAAAATCTTCTGTTGCGTCTCTGGCACCATGTTACGCCGAGGCGCAGGGGGCAATTCGGGCTGTTGCTGGTGTTGATGATTGCTGCTTCGTTTGCTGAAATTATCAGCATTGGTGCAGTGCTGCCGTTCCTTGCGGTACTGACTGCGCCCGAGAGGATATTTGAGTTTCCGGCAGCCCAGCCGTTTATCAAGGCATTGGGTATGAAAAACCCCAGCCAGCTTCTGCTCCCGCTCACCATTCTATTCGGGCTGGCGGCGCTCATCTCGGGCGGGGTGCGTTTGTTTCTTCTCTGGGCCAGCACTCGCCTCTCTTATGCGACAGGGCCGGACCTCAGCATCAGCGTCTACCGACGTACCCTCTACCAGCCTTATTCGGTGCACGTGGCACGCAACAGCAGCGAAATCATTAACGGTATATCGACAAAAACGAACACGGTCATATATATCCTTACCAGTATTCTGAACCTCGTCAGCTCAACCATTATTCTGCTGGCAATCCTGATTACTCTGGTTTCAGTTGATCCTGTTATTGCATTGGCGGCGTTTGCCGGTTTTGGGTTGCTCTATGCCTTGATTATAAAGATTACCCAGAGCCGGTTGGTGGTGAACAGTCAGCGTATTGCTCATGAGTCCACGCAGGTTATCAAGTCGTTGCAGGAGGGGTTGGGGGGGATACGAGACGTTTTGATTGATGGGACTCAGGCTGCGTACTGTCAAATTTATCGTAATGCGGATCTGCCGTTACGTCATGCTCAGGGGAATAACTCATTTATCGGTATGAGCCCTCGATACGCTCTGGAAGCTTTAGGTATGTTGCTTATCTCTACTCTTGCCTACATGCTTGCCCTGCAACCCAACGGTATTGCCAAGGCCATTCCCGTTCTCGGAGTTCTTGCACTTGGCGCTCAGCGTCTTTTGCCGGTATTGCAGCTTGCTTATTCGTCGTGGTCAAGCATACAGGGTGGTCAGGCCTCGTTGCAGGATGCTATCGAACTGCTTGATCAGCCACTGCCCGATTATGCCGATCAACCGCAAGCCAAGCCGCTGCCGTTCCATAAGCAGATTGAGCTGAACAATCTCTCATTCCGCTACACTGAGCAGACCCCTCTGGTGCTTAACAACCTCAATCTTGCGATTTCCAGGGGGAGCCGCACTGGTTTTATCGGGGTTACCGGTAGTGGTAAAAGTACGTTGCTTGATATTGTGATGGGGCTTTTGCAATCCACAGACGGTGCTCTTGAGATTGATGGTCAGCGAATAATCACAGCCAATAACAGAGCATGGCAGGCGCATATTGCTCTATGCCACAGGCTATTTACCTCTCCGACAGTAGTATTGAAGAGAATATAGCCTTTGGGATACCTAAAGGCAACATTGACCATAACCGGGTCAAGCGAGCTGCCCAATAGGCACAGATTGCAGAGATAATTGAAAGCTGGCCTAAAAAGTATAAAACCTATCGGCGAACTGGGTATTCGTCTCTCTGGAGGGCAGCGGCAGCGGATAGGCATTGCACGTGCTCTCTATAAACAGGCTGATGTTATTATTTTTGATGTAGCCACCAACGCTCTCGACAATGAGACAGAAAGGGCTGTGATGGAAGCTATCGAATGCCTTGGTCATGAATTGACGATTCTCATTATTGCTCAACGGCTCACCACGCTGAAAAACTGTAATAAAATAGTGGAGTTAGGTGACGGTGGAATAAAACGAGTGGGTACCTATGCTGAAATAGTGAGCTGAACTAATAATATCTGAAATAACTCACGAGACATGCACCAACATATTAAACACTACACCGCCAAGGTCACCCAAGCCTTAACCTACGATGCGATGTCTGAAGTGCAAAAGCTCGGCGAAGCCTTGCGTCATGCGTGGACAAAAGGCCACAGCACCTACCTCTGTGGTAACGGTGGTAGTGCAGGTAACGCAATCCATCTTGCCAATGACTTCCTTTATGGAGTCGGAGTTAAAAACGGTGGCGGAATGCGTGTAGAAGCCTTAAGCGCAAACCCGGCGGTTATTACCTGCCTTGCAAACGACATTGGCTACGAAAATATTTATGCAGAGCAACTCAGGGTCAAGGCGCACCACGGAGATGTGCTTATTGTGTTGTCAGGCAGTGGGAACTCTCCTAACGTTGTCAAAGCGCTCGAAATAGGCAACTCTATCGGGATGAAAACCTTTGCCATTCTCGGCTTTTCAGGAGGGCGCTGTAAAGAGCTGGCTCAATGGCCGATTCACTTTGAAATTGATGATATGCAGATTGCTGAAGATTTGCAGCTTATCGTGGGACATATTTGTATGCAGTGGCTCTGTGAACAGGATATTGCAGCTTACAAGAACAACATTAAGAATGGGATAGATAATGGGTGACAAGTATGCGATTGATAATCATAAATTAATATATCATCCCAAGCGAGTAGCACAGTTGCTTGAAGTTGGTGATGATTGGAATAAAGCAAAGTCGGTATATCCCATCTATCTTGAAATATCTCCAGTAGGTGCGTGTAACCATCGATGTGTCTTTTGTGCTGTGGATTACATTGGCTACAAAACAAATATGCTTGATGTTGACCTCCTTAAACTTCGGTTAAAAGAGATGGGGCAGTTAGGAGTTAAAAGCATTATGTATGCTGGTGAAGGTGAGCCCATGCTTCACAAGCAGATTCATGAAATTGTGATGGCAACCAAGAGCGCTGGAATTGATGTTGCATTTACAACGAATGCGACGGTAATAACCGATGACTTTTTAAGTACAGCTTTGCCCTTGGTATCATGGATCAAGGTTTCAATCAATGCAGGCACAGCAAAAACCTATGCGGCAATCCATAGAACCAAAGAGCAGGAATTTCAGAAAGTCATTGATAATCTCAAACGTACTGTTGCCGCCAAGAGAGAAAAACAGCTTGACTGTGTTTTAGGGGCGCAAGCGCTCTTGTTGACAGAGAATGCAGGGGAGATGGGTGCATTGGCAGAAATATGCAGGGATGAAATTGGCCTTGATTACCTTGTAGTCAAGCCTTATTCTCAACATTTGTACAGCAAGACGCATGTGTATGAATCCATTGACTATAAGCAGCATCTGGCAATGGCAAAGGAGCTTGAGTCATATAGCACGGAGAACTTCAGCGTGGTTTTTCGTGGTCATACCATGAAAAAATATACTGAGGATGACAGATATCCAAAATGTTCTGCAACCCCGTTTTTGTGGGGTTACATCATGGCCGACGGTTCGACGTATGGGTGCAGTGCCTATCTGCTTGACAAACGCTTTGAATACGGTAATATTAACGAAATGACATTTCAGGAAATCTGGGAGGGGGAGAGGCGGCAAGCTAGTTTTGAATTTATTCGGCATGAACTTGATATCAAAGAGTGCAGACGCAATTGCCGAATGGATGAGGTTAACCGTTATCTGCATCGTCTTCAAGAGGGCTCTATTCCTCATGTCAACTTTATTTGAATAAATTATAATCAATGAAAACACTTGTTACTGGTGGCTGCGGTTTTATCGGTAGTCATCTTGCTGAAATGCTTCTTGCTTTGGGTCATGAAGTAATTATTCTTGATAATCTTGCGTGTGGTCGCAAGGAGAACATCAAGAGTTTTGAATCGAATCCAAAACTTTCATTTCATCAGGTCGACATTTGCGATCGTCCTGCCATACATGACTATTTTAATGGTGTCGATTGGGTTTTTCACTTGGCGGGCCTTGCTGATATCGTTCCATCAATTGAGCAGCCAGACAGTTATTTTCAGGTCAATGTCGGGGGTACTCTCAATGTTTTGCAATCTGCCCGAGACGCTGGTGTTAAGCGTTTAGTCTACGCTGCGTCATCTTCAAGTTATGGTATTCCTGATACCTATCCGACTCCCGAATCGTCGCCAATTGACGCTCAATACCCGTATGCTCTGACAAAATACATGGGTGAAGAATTGGTATTGCATTGGTCTAAAACCTATAAGCTGCCTGCCATTGCGTTACGGCTCTTTAATGTTTACGGTCCAAGATCACGAACAACAGGGGCTTATGGAGCTGTATTTGGAGTTTTTCTTGCACAGAAGCTAAGCGGAAAGCCCTTTACTGTGGTTGGTGATGGTACTCAAACTCGTGATTTCACTTATGTTACCGATGTGGCAAGCGCGTTTATTAAAGCAGCGCAGTGTGATGTCACTGGTGAAGCTATCAATGTCGGGAGTGGTGATCATTATAGTGTCAATCGGCTTGTAGAATTATTAGGTGGCCCCATATCATACATACCCAAACGTCCTGGTGAACCGGACTGTACCTTTGCCGATACAAGCAAAATAAAAAGGTTACTTGGTTGGAAGCCAAAAGTCAGTTTTGAGACGGGCGTTGATAATATGCTTAAAAGTATACAGAATTGGCAGGATGCGCCAGTTTGGGATGCGACCTCAATTGGAGAGGCGACATCAACCTGGTTTAAGTATCTGGGAAAAGAGAAGTGAACTGGTCCATAAAAAATGATGTAAAACTGCTAATACTAAATTTTTTCCACAATAGATGACATTAGCTCTACATCCGATAGATGACCTGACATTGTTGTATGCAATGTTGCGCATCAGGCGTATTGAGGAGGCATTGGCTCAGCGTTATGCAGAACAGGAAATGCGCTGTCCTATGCATCTGTGCATTGGTCAGGAAGCGATTGCGGTAGGAGTTTCTGCATCAATTGGTTCTGATGATCTCATGTTCAGTAATCATAGAGCCCACGGACATTATCTTGCAAAAGGGGGAAGTCTGCCAGGAATGGTTGCAGAGTTGTACGGGCGTAAAACAGGGTGCTGTGGAGGTAGAGGGGGTTCCATGCATCTTATCGATTTAACAGTTGGATTCATGGGTGCAACGCCAATTGTAGGGGGTACTGTTCCTCTTGCTGTCGGTTCAGCCTGGGCTTCAAAGCTTAAGCAAAGCAATCAGTTAACCGTGGTTTTTTTTGGAGATGGATGCTTCGAAGAGGGTGTTGTTCATGAATCTCTTAATTTTGCGGCATTACATAAACTACCAGTGATATTCGTTTGTGAAAACAATGACTTTTCAGTTTATACCCGCCGAAACGAAAGACAACCAGATCGTCCGATTTATGAATTGGCAAAAGCCCATGGAATAGATGCCCGTGTCGGTAATGGTAATGATGTTGAGGAGGTTCTGAATACCACAAGATTAGCAGTAGAGAAAGTAAGGAAGGGCCTCGGACCGCAATTTCTTGAGTTCAGGACTTATCGATGGAGAGAACATTGTGGGCCAAACTTCGATGATAATTTGAACTACCGCACTGTTAAAGAAATTGAAGAAGGGTTGAAGGATTGTCCTATTGAAGCATATAAATCCAAACTTACCAAACTTCAAAGCTCGTTTGACGGCATTTGTTCTGAGTTTGAACAAAACATCCAGGAGGAGATTTCTGCGGCCTTTGATTTTGCATTATCAAGCGAAAAGCCTACAGCGGTAGATGCGGAGGGAAAAGTTTATGCATAGTGCTGAAGATCGGAATATCACTTTTGCTGAGGCGATTCGGGAAGGTCTTGATCAGGCAATGCAGCATGATGATCGTGTAATCGTCATTGGAGAGGGTGTTCCCGATCCTAAAGCGATATTTAATACTACGGTGGGGCTGAGCGAAAAGTATGGTAAAACCCGTGTTTTTGATATGCCACTTGCCGAAAATGGACTAACCGGGATTTGCATTGGAGCTGCTTTGTCAGGAATGCGCCCTGTTATGGTTCATCAGAGGATTGATTTTGCATTGCTTGCTATGGATCAACTGGTTAACAATGCAGCGAAATGGCATTATATGTTTGATGGCAAGGCCTCTGTTCCACTTGTTGTTCGTATGATAGTCGGCAGGGGTTGGGGTCAGGGGCCCCAGCACTCTCAAAGCTTGCAGGCAATGTTTGCCCAGATTCCCGGCTTAAAGGTCATTATGCCAATGAGTGCGCATGATGCCAAAGGGATGCTGATTTCCGCTATTGAGGATGATGGTCCCGTACTCTTTATTGAGCATCGGTGGTTACATCACGTAAAAGATAATGTACCGGAAAACTATTATCGGGTCCCCCTTGACAAGGCAAGAGTGCTCCATCAAGGTAATGCTGTTACCGTTGCCGCGTTCTCTTATATGGCCCTTGAGTCTTTGGTTGCAGCTAAAGCACTTAAATCTGCAATGGGTATTGATATCGAGGTTCTTGATATGCGAAGTATCCGTCCGTTGGATATTGATGCAGTTATTACATCAATACGCAAAACAGGACGATTGATTGTTGCTGATACGGCATCTCGTACTGGGAGTATTGCTGGAGAACTGATTGCCCAGGTTGTTGAGTCCAGCTTTCATGAACTAACATCGCCACCTGTAAGGATTGCATCCCCTGATCATCCTGTTCCAACGTCGCATTTTATGGCTGAGGGGTATTATCCTGTACCACAGACTATAGCTGATGCAGTCGTCGAGATGATCGGTATGGAAACTGATTCGGATCGTTACCGTCAATTGTGCTTCGAGTTACAAGATAACAGACCTCACGATATACCCAGCCGCGATTTTTCGGGTCCATTTTAATGTTTGGAGAATAGTACATGTCAGATTGTCCGGTTTGTTCTTCACTTGGTTCTGTATTCAAGGTTATCGCTTCTTTTGGTGGCGATTACTCTATTCACAAATGCACTACATGTCGTTTGGAGTATGTAGGCCCTATGCCATCCGCACAGCTCTTACATGATTTCTACTCTTCTTATGAAGATGTGCGTGCAGGTACAGAGGTCTTGAAGCGAAACGCATCAAGAAACATTGATCGTCTTATTCCGCTTGGATTGACAACGCAATCAAAACTATTGGATTACGGAAGTGGTAAAAATATTTTTGTTTCTGGTTTCGGG
>Ga0194060_10000202_pt1 | contig 42623 bp, 35 predicted proteins | sample SepL225m_MetaG_FD_163427 | JGI IMG/M metagenome (GOLD analysis project Ga0194060, IMG submission 163427) | Anoxic zone freshwater microbial communities from boreal shield lake in IISD Experimental Lakes Area, Ontario, Canada - Sep2016-L222-5m | ecosystem: Environmental > Aquatic > Freshwater >...
GCCATATCCTTTGTTTTTTGCCCATTTATATATGGGATATTCTAAATCTAGTTGCTGCATATAGGCATCTCGATGGGTTTTAGCCAATATACTTGCAGCTGCTATGGCACTATATTTTCCATCTCCTTTAATAATGCAATGGTGCGGCATTTTTTTATAAGGAGTAAATCGGTTGCCATCGATTAGTAATAATGCTGGTTTGGTTTTTAATGCCGCAATAGCCAAATGCATTGCCTTAAAAGAGGCTTTTAAAATATTTATTTTATCTATTTCATGATTGTCAACACTTGCCACTGCCCAAGCAAGTGCAGATTGCTCAATAATATCTTTAAGAATTAGTCTGTTTTTCTCGCTTACTTTTTTACTATCATTCAATAATGGATGATAGAAATTATTTGGCAAAATAACAGCCGCTGCAAATACAGGTCCTGCATAACAGCCCCTTCCAGCTTCATCACAGCCCGCTTCTATAAGTTTTGATTGATAAAATGGTGCTAACATGGTACTAAAAGTGAGAATTCTTATTAATACTATCAAATTCATTTTACAAATGCAAGGCCCAATTTAGTATACTAGTAACTTTGTGCAAGATTTTGAATTCGAATACTATGCAAACAAATGAGCGATCATCTAAACTAATAGCTACTTGGTTATTAATTGGAGTTGGTATGACAGTGGTGCAAATTGCTTTAGGTGGAATTACCCGCTTAACAGGCAGTGGGCTTTCTATTACGCAGTGGGATGTGGTAACCGGCTCCCTTCCCCCTTTAAATGAGCAGCAATGGCTAGTTGAATACAATAAGTATCGATTAACACCCCAATTTCAATTACTGAATTTTAATTTTAATATCAGTGATTTTAAAATGATTTTTTTCTGGGAATGGTTTCACCGTTTGTGGGCCCGTACAATTGGGCTAGTTTTTATAGTGGGCTTTGTTTGGTTATTGGTAAAAAAACATTTCAAAAAAGAAATGATAAAGCCTTTGTTGCTACTATTTGTTTTAGGAGGATTACAAGGAGCTATTGGTTGGATAATGGTTAAGAGCGGCTTAACAGGTGATGCAGTATATGTTAACCCTACAAAACTAGCTTTGCATTTTATTTTTGCATTAGGCTTATTGTGTTATACCTATTGGTTTGCATTATCACTGTTGGTAAATCCTACAGAAATTATAGTAGATGCTTCTATTAGAAAATGGACTATCTCTTTAATAGTGTTGATTGGATTTCAATTATTATACGGTGCCTTGATGGCCGGACACAAAGCAGCAAATGTAGCAGCTACTTGGCCCAGCATAAATGGTCATTGGATTCCAGCACCTTTTTTAACCAAAGAATCTTTTTTATTAAATACCATCAACAATAAATTATTGATTCATTTTATACACCGTGGTTTAGCCTATTTACTTTTATTAATCATAGTACTTTTTACTATTCAATTATTTAAAAAAACAGGCACAGCCTTATTTTATATTCTAAGGCCTTTGCCCATTGCTATTGTATTTGTTCAAATAATGTTGGGCATATTAACAGTACTGTCAAGTATTAATATTATTCCTGGAACTTGGGGTGTGTTTGAGTGGATAGCTGAGCTACACCAATTATTTGGTATGCTATTGTTATTGTCGTTGGTGTCTTTGCTTTTTGCAGTGCGATCAACAAAAAATGCTTGATTAATTTGGCCGAAATAAATTTATTGAGGTTGAATTAATCGAAAGCAGTTCGCTAAAATTTGAATATTAAATGTTTCTGCTGTTTCTTTCGGCTCTCCATCAATATGAAAGGGAGCATGTTTTTTATTTACAATAGTAAGGTTAGCAGCTTGAAAATATAGTACCGTATTTTTGTTGATATTTTCCACTAATTCCGTTAATTGATTATTACCCCTAATTTGTTTAATTACAGCAAATGGCAATTTTGCTTTGTGCATTTTTTGCACTACTACAATATCTAATAAGCCATCATTTAAACTGGCTTTTGGGGCAATGGTAAAATTATTTCCAAACTGGTTGCTATTGGCAATGCTAATAAAATAGGCATCCGTATAAAATGAAAAATCATTTAAAATAATTTCAAATTGATAAGGGTGTGCTTTAAAATAGTTGATTAAACTTTGCTGTGTGTAAGTGATTAAACCCCTAGATGCTTTTGTAGAAAAATCATGTGCCACTTGCGCGTCAAATCCAATTCCACTTAACATACAAGAGAATTGCTTGTTAATTAAAAACGCATCTATAGGGCTGGCTTTTCCATTAAGAATTAACGCAATTGCTTTTTTTGAATTTCTTGAAATACCTGCAGCTAATGCCAGTCCATTTCCCGAACCAACTGGAATAATACCAAAGTTTACATTGGTGTCTCTTAGTGCATTTACAACTTGGTTAACTGTTCCATCTCCGCCTACTATTACAATATCAGTAATAGCGTCTGCTTCAATTTTATCAATCAAAAAAGTATAATTACCCGAAGCATTTGTAGCATGGATTTCAAAATAGCAAGCATTTTTTTCCATTGCAACTTTTATCTCTTGCAATAGCACCTCTTTCTTGGTATTTCCAGAAATAGGGTTCACTAAAAAAATAATCTTTCGATTGCTGGCTACATCCATTAGTATTAATTAGAAAGTCAATTACCACTTTAACAATGCAGAGGCCCATGTAAAGCCACTTCCAAAGGCAGCTAGGCAAACTAAATCGCCGTCTTTGATTTTTCCTTTTTCCCAAGCTTCACAAAGCGCTATAGGAATTGAAGCGGCAGTAGTGTTGCCATAATTTTGAATATTATTATAAACCTGATCGTCGTTTAATTTTAATTTTTGCTGAACGAATTGTGCAATACGCAAATTAGCCTGGTGTGGAATTAGCATATTAATATCTGCAGGGCTGTATCCGTTTTTGCTTAATGCTTCTACAATCACTTCTGGAAATTTCACCACCGCTTTTTTAAATACCGATGGGCCATCCATAAAAGGAAAGTTCTGGTTCTTATCAATCATTTCGTGGCTCATAAACATATCACCAATAGGGGCGTCGTTAAAGTCAGCCACAGGAGTTTCCATCCAATGGTTGGCATGTGTGCCAGGATTGTATTGTGCTAAAATTTCTGCGCTTTCTCCATCACTATGCAAATGCGTACTTAAAATTCCTTGTCCTTCTTTTTCGGTCGGTTGTAACACAACGGCGCCCGCACCATCTCCAAATATGACAGATACATTTCTACCCCTTGTGCTATAGTCCATTCCAAAACTGTGTTTCTCTGCACCAATTACCAATATGTTTTTATACATGCCTGTTTTTATAAATTGATCAGCAACACTCAAAGCATATACAAATCCGCTGCACTGGTTACGCACATCTAATGCGCCAACTTCTTTCATCTTTAATGCACGCTGAACCAATACCCCACATCCTGGAAAAAAATAATCGGGCGATAAAGTTGCGAATACTATAAAGTCTATGTCTTGTGCTGTAATACCTGCTCTTTCAATGGCAATTTTTGCAGCTTCAACACCCATGGTGGTGGTGGTTTCTTCTGTTCTTTTTGCTATCCTTCTTTCTTTAATACCTGTTCTTTCTTGTATCCAAGCATCATCTGTTTCCATGTATTCTTTTAAGTCGTTATTGGTAACAACTCTTTCTGGCAGGTACTTGCCTATTCCGGCAATTTTACTAAGTATCATAGCTAAGTTTTATTATTAGTAATGGGCGAAGGTAAGAGAATTTTATATGGACTTTGGCGCTTTATTTGATAGGTTTCAGTTGCATAATTTCTTGTAAAAATTTAGCGGTTTCCATTTCAACACCTGCAACATCATTCGACAAAATTGGCGAAGCGAGTACATGGTTGCCTGTATTGGGCATGGCTACTTGTCGCTTTTTGTTTACAGGTGTTCCTAATTGCGCAAACATTTTTTTGGTTGCCGATACTTTTACAACCGGGTCTTGGTTTTTTTCGTCTTTGTAATAGTATAATGCCAACACTGGTTGCGTTACAGATTTAAAAGTTGGTTCAATCATTTTAGTTTCTACTAATTCTTCTAATTGACTAAGGGCTTCTAATCGGTATTTGGTGTTCCAGTATGGGGCATATTGCGGGTTATTGGTATTAATGATATTGTAATTTGACCCCTTTACGATTTTAGCAATTTGCAATCCCCATGGATTATTTAGTAGAAGTGCCTTACCATCGTTAATTGCAATATTTGGCGAATACAAAACAAGGGCTGCCACTTCTGGATAGGTAGCTGCTAATTGTAATGCCAATGTTCCTCCTGTTGATGTGCTCATTAAAATAACTTTATTACCCAATTGCTTTCCTATGGCCAGTGCTTCTTTTGCACTTTCCCATAAATTATCTGGGGTTAAATTAATTAAGGCATCTACTGTATCAATGCCATGCTGCGAAAGCCTTGATAAATAAAGGTTGCAGCCAAATTGTTTGGCAATATTTTTATGTACTGGACCACCTTCTTCTTTACTCGCACTAAAGCCGTGTAAATACACAATGGCATAATTTGTTTTTTGTTTAGTGGAATCGGCCCAAACAATCTCTGCCTCATTATGCGGTTTAATAATATGTTGCGCTTCTTGTTTTTTTACATACGACTCTAATTCAATTGGGCTTGAAGGAATTGTTGGTAATTGTGTATTATAAATTGGTTTTGATGGATGCGGGCCTAAAAAATAGATACCACATAAAACAGCAACTACGCCAATAAATATTTTAATGGATTTCATATATAATAGTTGAAGATTGAATTGTTCAATTAAATTAAGTGAAATTAATTGAAATTCATTGCCAATACCTGTTAAACTAGTTTGATAAAATAACTATATTGGCATTACCAAAAAAACAGTATGCTTAAAACCCAACGATTTCTTGCTCTTGATGTATTTCGAGGAATGACCATTTGCTTAATGATCATTGTAAATACACCTGGCAATGAAGTGACTTTTGCGCCTTTGTTGCATGCAAAATGGCATGGGTTTACGCCTACCGATTTGGTTTTTCCATCATTCTTGTTTGCTGTAGGAAATGCCCTGAGTTTTGTACTGCCTAAATGGGAGGGAATGAGCCATTCAAGCATTGTTGCTAAAATAACCAAACGTACTGCACTGATATTTTTATTAGGATTTTTAATGTATTGGTTTCCATTTCTTGAATTCAATGAGGCCAACCATTTATCACTAATGCCTTTGAGTGAAACTCGCATTATGGGCGTTTTACAGCGAATAGCACTTTGTTATGGAATTGGTGCTTTATTAATTTATTTCTTAAAAACACGTTTAGCAATAATTACAGGGATTGCTTTTTTATTCATTTACTGGGTATTGTGTTTTTGGCTAGGCGATGCCGCTGATCCATTCAGTATAACAGGCAATATTGGATACCATATAGACACTTGGTTATTTGGAGCAGCGCATATGTATCATGGAGAAGGAATTGCTTTTGACCCCGAAGGATTATTAAGTACGATACCTTCTATTGTTAATGTGATTGCGGGGTTTGCTGTAGGTCAATTTGTACAACAAAAGGCAAAACAATACGAAGGGTTAACTAAATTATTATTAATAGGAGTGGTGCTAGTATTTCTAGCGTATTGTTGGAATATGGTGTTTCCAATTAACAAAAAACTATGGACATCGTCCTTTGTTTTAATAACAGTGGGGCTTGATTGTATCATTTTGTCGGCCATTATTTATGGGATTGAATTTGCTAAAAAAACTAAATGGACCTATTTCTTTGAGGTGTTTGGTAAAAATCCATTGTTTGTTTATTTGTTATCTGAAATACTAGTTACCTGTTTGAATTTGATCCCAATGGGTGAAAATAGCAACCTATTCAGCTGGTTATATATTAATATATTTAGTTATGCGGGAAACTATTTTGGCTCGCTATTATTCGCATTGTCTTATATGTTGCTTTGTTGGAGTGTTGGTTTTTGGCTCGACAAACGCAAGATTTATGTTCGAGTGTAGCTTTTAAATTAACTTTTAAGTAGCGCATTGCCCCTCGGTTGTAAAGTCGTACCTTTGCAGCCTTAAAAAAATACATGGAAATAAGAAACATTGCTATTATTGCTCACGTAGATCATGGCAAAACAACATTAGTAGATCGTATTCTACAAACTACAAAAGTATTCAGAGACAACCAAGACGCCGGTGAGCTCATCATGGACAGCAATGACCTTGAAAGAGAAAGAGGTATTACTATTTTCAGTAAGAATGCTGCGGTAACTTATAACGGAATTAAGATAAACGTAATTGATACCCCAGGTCACAGTGATTTTGGTGGAGAAGTTGAGCGTGTGTTGAAAATGGCCGATGGTGTAATCTTGTTAGTAGATGCATTTGAAGGACCAATGCCTCAAACACGTTTTGTATTACAGAAAGCCTTGCACCTAAACTTGCATCCGATAGTTGTAATCAATAAAGTAGATAAAGCCAATTGCCGCCCTGATGAAGTGCACGATGCGGTTTTTGAATTATTCTTTAACCTCGATGCAACAGAAGAGCAATTAAATTTCCCTACTTTTTACGGTAGCGGAAAAAATGGTTGGTTCAACGATAGCCTTACACAAACAGAAGATATTATTCCTTTAATGGATGGTATCATTAAATATGTACCAGCTCCAAAAGTTAATGAGGGAACCTTGCAAATGCAAATTACTTCATTAGACTATTCTTCTTTCTTAGGACGTATTGCCATTGGTAAAGTAACCCGCGGTAAAATCAAAGAAAGTCAAACAATTGCATTGGTTCAAGCAGATGGTTCTGTAAAAAGAAGCAAAGTGAAAGAACTATATGTGTTTGAAGGAATGGGTAAGCGTAAAGTTTCAGAAGTATTAACTGGCGATTTGTGCGCAGTTGTAGGATTAGATGATTTTACAATTGGCGATACAATTGCAGATATGGAAAATCCAGAAGGATTGCCAATTATTAGTGTTGATGAGCCTACCATGAGTATGACTTTCAGCATTAACAATTCACCTTTCTTTGGTAAGGATGGAAAATTTGTTACTTCTCGTCACTTGCGTGATAGATTAATGAAAGAAACAGAAAAGAACTTGGCATTGCGTGTAGAAGATACCGATAGTGCTGATAGCTTCTTAGTATTTGGTCGTGGTATTTTACACTTAGGTATTCTAGTTGAAACCATGCGCCGTGAGGGGTATGAGTTAACAGTTGGAAATCCACAAGTTTTGGTAAAACACATTGACGGAAAAAAACACGAACCTTTCGAGAACTTGGTAGTTGACGTTCCTGCCGATTTTAGCGGTAAAGTAATTGACCTAGTTACCCAACGTAAAGGCGAAATGCAAATCATGGAAAGTAAAGGTGAAATGCAACACCTTGAATTTGAAATACCTTCGAGAGGTTTGATTGGTTTACGTTCTCAAATGCTTACCAATACTGCAGGTGAAGCTGTTATGGCGCACCGTTTTATTGAATACAAGCCTTGGAAAGGACCAATTCCTGGAAGAAGTAATGGTGTGTTAATTGCTAAGTTTCAAGGAACCACTACTGCATATTCAATTGATAAATTACAAGATCGTGGCGCATTCTTTATTGAGCCAGGTGAAGAAGTGTATGTTGGTCAAATTATTGCCGAGCATATTAAGCCAGGTGATTTAAATGTAAATGCGGTGGAGATGAAAAAACTAACTAACCACCGTGCAAGCGGTAGTGATGATAGTGTTCGTATTACTCCAAAATTGCAGTTTACATTAGAAGAGTGTATGGAATATATTCAACAAGATGAGTGTATTGAAGTAACTCCTAAAATTATCCGTATGCGTAAAGTAGTTTTAAACGAAGACGACAGAAAGAAGAGTTCTAAGAGTATGCAAAGCGAAGCTGCAAGCTAAACAAAGCACTACTAATTATATTCAATCCCCGGTAATTCATTTTATCGGGGATTTTTTATGCTAAGATTAAATAAAGGGCATAAAAAACTAGCATTATTAATTGATTACTCAAACAATTAACAATGCTAGTGAACTAAGTATTTATAAACTATTTATTGTTAGACCTTACTTCAGCAGTTGTTTTGGTGCTATATTTTACGTCAAAAATTTCTTTGAATGATCCGTTATTTGTTTGAATCATAAAAGTCAATTTGCTTAAATCTTGGCTGCTTTGTAACATGAATCTTTTGTCGAATAATTTGTCGGAATATTTTTCTTGAAACAATGGCTCGCCATTTTCATCCAATACAAATACTCTAAAACTTTTTCCAGTTTCGTTATTGAACTTTACATTGAAGAAAAGATTTTCTGCAGTGGTTCCTACATATTTCACTTCTACATTTTTAGACGTTGGGTCGGTTTCATTTTTAGAAACGGTTGTTGCATCTGCAGAAAGAATAAACATTACAGCAACTAAATTGCCTAATAAAAATCTTTTTGCGATGGTGTTAATGGTTTGCTTTTGCATAACTTTTTATTTTAAACATGAATAGATAAACACTTGATGGCACAAGCAATTCGTTAAGCAAGCAATTGAATCTTAAATGGCTGAAGCAGGGCTTCGAAGTGTTAGATGAATTAACAGTATGATCGGAACAATAAATTGAATTTCATCGATCGCTAATTCAAGAGTTAATACTTATAACTAAAAAAGGTAACCTTCATTTAAGAAGATTACCTTGTTATTAAAAAGTTAATGGGGTATAACGAAATGAATATCAGTTGTTTAAAAACTATTTTTTATTGAGTGTTTCCCATAACAAATCTTTTAATTCTGTTAATCCTTTATTAGTTATAGAAGAAATAAATACCAAAGGAATGTTTGAAGGCAACTCTTTTGCAATGGCTATTTTTAATTCTTCGTCTAACATATCGGACTTACTAACAGCAATTACAAAATCTTTTTGCAACATTTCTGGATTGTATTCTTTCAATTCATTTCTAAGAATTTCAAATTCTTTTTTATGGTCGTTGCTATCTGCAGGAATTAAAAAAAGTAAGGCAGAATTTCTTTCAATATGTCTTAAGAAACGATGACCCAATCCTTTTCCTTCTGCAGCGCCTTCAATAATTCCTGGTAAATCTGCAATACAAAATGATTTGTTATCGCGGTATTCTACCATGCCCAATTGCGGCTTTAAAGTAGTAAAAGCATAGTTGGCTATTTTGGGTGTAGCCGAAGTAATTACAGAAAGTAAAGTAGATTTTCCTGCATTAGGAAATCCTACCAAACCTATATCTGCCAATACTTTTAATTCTAAATTTTTCCAACCTTCAATGCCTGGTTCGCCTGGTTGTGCGTGCTCTGGAACTTGGTTAGTAGGTGTAGCAAAATTGCTATTACCCAATCCGCCTCTTCCGCCACGCATCCAAATTACTTCTTGTCCGTCTTCTAATATTTCAACTTCTATTTTTCCTGTTTCTTCGTCTTTTGCAATAGTGCCTAATGGTACTTCTATTATTACATCTTCGCCATCTCTTCCAGTACAATTATTTTTACTACCACGTTCTCCGTCTTCGGCTAATACATTTTTAAAATAGCGTAAATGCAATAGGGTCCATAAATTGCTATTACCTCTCAAAATAATATGCGCACCTCTTCCGCCATCTCCACCATCGGGTCCGCCCATTGCGGTTAATTTATTACGCATTAAATGTTTTGCGCCTGGGCCGCCATGACCTGTTTTACAAAAAATTCTTATATAATCAATGAAGTTATTTTTTTCTGACACTGTGAAATCTAATTATTAAATGAATGCAATTGAATATATGGCAAAGTTACACTAATGTTTGCGGAAAGCAGCATCTATACGCTATTTGGCTATACAATGGCTTTGCCTGTTCTAAAACAAGTGCCTTTAAATACAGCTACTTTTTCTGCTGTTTGATTGGTAATTGTTATTTGATATAAGCCTGTTGATTGACCATTATGAATTTCAGTGGTTTCCGCAGTAATCGTATCATTTTCATATACTGGTTTAATAAAATTAATAGCCGACTCTAATGTAACTGATGCCTTGTTGCGGCCATTACAGGCAAGTGCCAACGCAGTATCTGCTAAAGAAAAAACAATGCCTCCATGCGCTATTCCAATGGCATTGATCATTTCGGGTCTTATGCGCAATAATATTTTACTATATCCTTCTTTAATAGCAACAATTTCAACACCCAACCATTGGCTAAATAAATCGTCTGCAATAATTTTTAATGCAATTGTATTGGCTAATTGGTCTTGTTCATTCATCTGCTAATTATTGATTTGTTAAACCACCTACTAAAATGGTTACCATATTTTCTTCTAATTCCGAAGCGCTAATTTTTTGTTTTGAACGGTGCCAACTTTCAATGCCACTAATAGCATGTAAGATGATTAATACAGCGGTTGCAGCATCAATTTTTTTAATTTCGTTATTGCGAATACCCTGTTCAATAATTGCCGCAAATCTTTTGCGATAAATGCGTCGTTGGTTTTGAAAATTAGAAAGGTATGGATCAGACAAATGTTTCCATTCTCTATCACTCACATATACTTCTTCGTAATGCTGAATCATTTCATTGATATGAAAACGCAGTAACTTTTCAATTTTTTCAATGGCTGTGGTATTTTGCGCCTCCACTTCATCCATCTTATGTAAAAAACGATTGGCTACACTAAAGCATAATTCGTGTAACAATTCGGTTTTTGATTTGATATGGTTGTATAAACTGGCCGCTTCTACACCCACTGCTTCTGCTAAATCGCGCATACTAGCTGCCTTAAATCCTTTCTCTCTAAACAAAGCGGCGGCCTTGGTTACAATCACGTCTTTTCTAGAAAGGTGGTTGTCTGTTTTGATTCTTGCCATTGTACAAAGATAAGATACTAACGAATGTTAGCGGTATTTGGCATGAAAAAACTTTTAATCGTTAGTTTTTATGATTTTTTGAAGGCCATTTTAAAGCGTTTTAAAATAGTAGCTCCCTTCTTTAAGGCATTCTACAGAAATGCATTAGTTTCGCCGACACAACATCAAATTATACAATATGTCTTTAGTAGTAGTAGGATCTATGGCTTTTGATGCCATTGAAACCCCTTTTGGGAAAAGTGATAAAATAATTGGCGGCGCAGGAACTTATATTGCCTGGTGTGCCTCAAATTATACAGCTGTAAAGCAAATTTCAGTGGTTGGAGGTGATTTTCCGGAATCGGAACTAACAGCACTAACCAATAGAAAAGTTGATTTAGAAGGTGTTCAAATTAAAAAAGACGAGAAAACTTTTTTTTGGAGTGGCCGCTATCATTTAGATATGAATTCGCGTGATACTTTAGAAACACAGTTGAATGTTTTAGAAAATTTTCAACCGATTGTTCCTGAAAGCTATCAAGATTGCGAGTTTTTAATGTTGGGTAATTTAGCTCCTTCAGTTCAAAGAAGTGTGATTGAACAATTAAAAAACAGACCTAAGTTAATTATCATGGATACCATGAATTTCTGGATGGAAATTGCCATGGATGACTTGAAAAAAACCATTTCAATGGTGGATGTTTTAATGGTGAACGATAGCGAAGCACGCCAGTTAAGTGGTGAGTTTTCATTGGTAAAAGCCGCAAAATCCATCTTACAAATGGGTCCTAAATACTTGATTATTAAAAAAGGCGAACACGGAGCTTTATTGTTCCATGAAAACAAAGTTTTCTTTGCGCCAGCATTACCATTAGAAGAAGTGTTTGATCCAACAGGTGCGGGCGATACTTTTGCTGGTGGATTTATTGGTCATATTGCAAAAACAAAAGATATCTCTTTCAATAATATGAAAACAGCTATTATAGTTGGTTCTGCTATGGCTTCTTTTTGTGTTGAAAAATTTGGCACACAACGTTTGAGAGAAATTAATAAAGCAGATATTAATAGCAGAATTGCAGAGTTTGTACAACTTGTAAATTTTGATATTAACCTAGTTTAAAAGCGTGCATTGAAAAATATTTTTGGCATTCAAAAGGTTTCGCAATAGTTTCGCACCGCAATGATAATTTTAAAACATACAAAACGTACCAAGAAACCTCTCTAAAGGGAAGGTAGCTCAACGTTGTGTATGCTGAATATACTTAGAGGCCTTCCCAAACTGGGGAGGCCTTTTTTTTAGGCTCATCACAACAGATACAATTGTAGGTTTAGAATCAATTAATTAATCAATTTCCTAAAACAATCCCCAAATGGGGCGGAGGTTAAAAAATGAAAGTAGCCGTAGTAGGTGCCACTGGTTTAGTAGGTACTAAAATGTTGCAAGTATTAGCAGAACGTAATTTTCCAGTTACAGAAATTGTTCCTGTAGCATCTGAAAGATCAGTGGGTAAGGAAGTGGTTTTTAAAGGAAAATCGTATAAAGTAGTTAGCATGGAAGATGGTATTGCAGCGAAACCTGCTGTAGCAATTTTTTCTGCCGGTGGTAGTACTTCATTAGAGTGGGCACCAAAATTTGCAGCTGCTGGTATTAGAGTAATTGACAACTCATCTGCTTGGCGCATGGATCCTACTAAAAAATTAGTAGTGCCCGAAGTAAATGCGAATGTATTAACTGCAGAAGATTTTATTATTGCCAATCCTAATTGTTCTACCATTCAAATGGTGGTTGCATTACAGCCGCTACACCTAAAATATAAAATTAAACGTGTGGTAGTTAGCACTTACCAAAGTGTTACAGGCACTGGTAAAAAAGCAGTTGACCAACTATTTAATGAGCGCAAAGGAATTGAAGGCGAAATGGCTTATAAATATGCTATTGATTTAAATGTGATTCCACAAATTGATGTTTTCTTAGACAATGGTTACACCAAAGAAGAAATGAAAATGGTGAAAGAAACCAATAAAATTATGCAAGACGATAGTATTCGGGTAACCGCTACTACTGTTCGTATTCCTGTAGTAGGTGGTCATAGCGAAAGTGTGAATGTTGAATTTGAAAATGAATTCGATTTAGTTGAATTGACAAATGTTTTAAAAAATGCTCCAGGTATTATAGTTCAAAACGACGATGCCAATCAACTATATCCAATGCCTTTATGGGCGCACGAAAAAGACGAGGTATTTGTAGGTCGTTTGAGAAGAGACGAATCACAAGATAAAACTTTGAATATGTGGATCGTGAGCGATAATTTACGCAAAGGTGCTGCTACCAATGCTGTGCAGATTGCAGAATATTTACTAAGCAAAGGGTTATTATAATTTTTTTTGAGTAATTGGCTGTGTCATTTTTGATACAGCCAATTATTTACTTCACAAACAATCGGTTTCCGATAAAATCGAATCTATAGGAAAGGCATTTTTTAGTCTTCCAAAGCCCTATTTAAAAATACAATCAATGGTTGTAATGCTTCAAGGGCAATACTGATATTTTTTACTAATGATTGCTCGGTAAGTTCCTTGTCTGTTATTGGAGCAAAAGCTATCCAACTTTTTAATTTGATATACTCTATTGCAGGGTTGTCTTTTTCATATCCTTTGGGTTCACGGACAAGTGTCATACCTTCAGATTTATCTAAATCGTTATACTGTGTTTTAAATTTTTTGTTAGATAAAATTTTATGAAACTCCGTCCAGTTATAGTCTATTTCTTGACGAACTTTTTTTAATTTATCTGGTTCGGCCATATATAATCCACCTCCTACAAAACTATTGCCACCTGGTTCAAAATGAAAATAGTAACCTGCCGTAAATGATTTTTTCCCGCCACTATTTATGCTTGCACCCATATTGGTTTTATAAGGTGCTTTGTTTTTGCTAAATCGAACATCTCTATTAATTCTAAAAATACATTCCTTGGCAGTTAGTGTTGCAATCGATGCGTCTTTAGCCGTATGCTTTTGAATAATTTGATCGATTAGTTGTATGAAATCTAATTTAACAGTTTCGTAATTTTTTCTATTGATATCAAACCACTCTTTTGAGTTATTTTTTTTCAATTGTTTTAAAAATTGCAAAGAGTTTGCTTGTAGCATAGTATCAATTATTTTGTTCAATAAGTTGTAAAAATTCTACTTCAGAAATAATTTTAATGGCATTAATTTTTTTTGCTTTTTCTAGTTTGCTACCAGCATCTTCTCCCACAATTAGGTAGTTTAATTTGCTACTAACACCGGTAACAATTTTTCCGCCATTAGCTTCCACCATGGCTTCTGCGTCTGATCTTTTTAGTTGTGCTAGTGTTCCTGTAAAAAGAAAGGTTTGACCTCCTAAACTATCTTTTCCGGTACTTTCTTTTTTTATATTTTTTAACTGCAAACCAAGTTGCTCTAATGCTTGCAGCATTTTTATATTCTGTTCGTTTTGAAAAAACTCGTGAATGCTTTTTGCAACTTTTACGCCAACATCTTCTAGAATTAATAAGTCTTCTTCTGTTTTTGAAATAAAATCAAAAATATTTTCAACTGCATTCGCCAATGTTTTGGCAGTAGTTTCTCCTACAAAGCGAATGCCCAAACCATAAATTAATCGGTGTAAAGGTTGTTGCTTTGATCCTTCAATGGCGGCTTGTAAATTATCAATACTTTTCTTTCCAAATCCTTCAATGGTTCCAATGGTTTCAAAAGGCAATTGATAAATACCTGGAATATCTTTTAGTATACCAAGTTCATAAAACTTGCGAACATTTGCATCGCCAAAACTTTTAATATCCATTGCATCTTTGCTTACAAAATGGATCATCTTTTCTACTACTTGTGCCTCACATTCTATATTAATACAGCGCCATACAGCTTCTGTTTCTTCTTTAAATAATTGGCTATCACAAACCGGACAAGTTTTTGGAAATTCAATATTAGTTTCAGCACCTGTTCGTAGTTCTGTTAATGACTTAACAATTTGTGGAATAACATCACCAGCTCTTTCAATTAAAACATGGTCACCAATTTTTAAATCTTTCTCTCGAATATATTCTTCGTTATGTGCTGAAATACTTGATACTGTTACTCCCCCTAAAAAAACGGGATCTAATTTTGCAACTGGTGTTACAGCCCCTGTTCTGCCCACTTGAAATTCTACAGAACGCAGTTGCGTAGTAGCTTGCCTTGCTTTAAATTTAAAAGCAATAGCCCAACGTGGATGGTGCGAAGTCATTCCTAGCTGTTCTTGCATAGCTAGTTCATTGATTTTTACAACCATGCCGTCTATTTCATAAGGAAGGTTATCTCTTTTGGCTTCAAATTCTGCGCAATATTCAATCACTGGTTGAATGCTATCTACTACTTTTTTTTCTTTTTGTGGGCTTCTAAAACCTAGGTCCCATAATAGTTGTAGCGATCCTGCATGCGTAGATAATTCTTTAACAGGCTGCCCATTTTTTGAAGTATAAAAACTTACATGGTATAAAAATGCATCTAAATTTCTTTGTGCTACTTCTTTTGGATCCTTCATGCGCAAACTGCCACTGGCTGCATTTCTAGGATTTGCTAATGGCGCTAATCCTTGTGCAGTAAGTGTTTCATTGTATTGGTGGAAGGCTTGCTTATTCATAATAATCTCGCCCCTAATTTCTATTTGTTGTATGCCATAGTTCGAAAACTTTGCTTTTAAAGGGATTGATCGAATCTGTTTGATATTATTGGTAATATCTTCTCCTGCTACTCCATCGCCCCTTGTAATTCCACGAACCAATAAATCATTTTCATAAATCAGCGAAATGCTAGCTCCGTCAAATTTGGGTTCTATGCAATAAATGATTTGTTCTTGGTTACTTAGTTCCCTTGCCTTTCTATCAAAATCTAATAAATCAGTTGCATTGTAACTATTGTCTAAACTCAACATAGGAACCAAATGTGGCACTGTTTGAAAACTTTGGTTCAAACTATTGCCCACGCGTTGCGTAGGAGAGTCTATCGTTATCCAATGGGGGTGTGCTGCTTCAATCTGTTGAAGTTGTTGGTACAATTGGTCGTACTCATAATCTGCAATGAATGGCTCATTCAGTACATAATAGCGGTACTCATGAAATTGCAGTAGTTCTTTTAGCTGCTCTACCTGTTCTATTGTAGCATTTGCGTTTAGAGGCAATGCTAATAGTTGCTTGGTAAATGTTTGTAAAGACTGCGTTTGGCTAATAGAATACATGCAAATTAATTGGGCGATAAAGTTAAGTGCTAGATTGGATTAGAACAGCCTTACTATGTAAAAGTTACACATTATCTGATAATTTAGTAACTTGACCCCCGATTGTACAAAATAGCGATTGCTTTTTAACTTTTGTGACCATGAAAAAAAATTATCTAGAAAAAAATAAGCCCGAGCACCTAATAAAGGATGCCAAAGTTTTGGTGGAGCAATACCCCAAAGTGCCCTTAACTGTTGACTGTGTGATTTTTGGTTTTGAAGAAAACAAGTTGAAAGTACTGGTTATTAAGAGTGATTTGGAATATTACAAAGAGCATTACTCTCTTTTGGGCGATATTGTTAAAGACAACGAAGAGTTAGACGAAGCAGCTTATCGTATTTTAAAGGAGCGTACAGGCATGAACGATGTATTTTTAGACCAAGTACGTGCTTTTAGCCATCCCAATAGACATCCAGGAGGCAGAGTTATTACAGTTGCTTATTGTTCCTTATTAAATATTAACCACCATCAGCTTAAAATTCACGACAATGACCTTAACTGGCATAGTTTGTCTGATTTGGCTGAAATGGCGTTTGACCACAAAGAAATTGTGGATGGATGTTATGCCTGGCTTCAAAAAAGAATTCAAGAACATCCACTAGGTTTCAATTTGCTCCCGGTTAAGTTTTCGTTGCGGGAATTGCAAAATTTATACGAAGCTATTTTGGCTGTAAGCCTTGATAGGAGGAACTTTCGTAAAAAATTTGCCTCAATGGACTTGCTTATAGACATTGATGAAATGGAGCAAGATGTGCCCCATCGGCCAGGAAAATTATACAAATTCAACTTCGAGAAGTACGAAAAAAGTAAACGTAAATGGATAGGGATTGATTTTTAGATGGTTAGAGCCACTAAAGACCTTTTCTAATTAATAACGCTGCACGAAAAGGGAAGAGAAAAAAAATTTCTTTTTTGTGTAAAAAATACACAACTTTGTGCTTAATGTGTTAATTCAACACATTAAGCACGCAAACGATTGCGAACAAATTGCCTCATGAATAGAATCTGCTTAATACTGCTATTGCTTTGCTGTACATTTTACAGTCATGCGCAGCTATTAAGTTCAACACCAGATTTTATTCTCGAAACATCTAATAGTATTGATATTGTTGCAGATGCAACTAAAGGGAATGCAGGCATTAAAGACTATGTAAATACCACAGATATTTATGTGCATATTGGGTGTATCACTTCTTTAAGTACAAGTTCATCCGATTGGAAATATTCGAAGTTTACTTGGGGCACTACCAATGTATTGGCACAGTGTACTTACTTGGGAAATAACAAATGGAAATACAACATTGCTGGTGGATTGCGCACCTATTTTGGCATTACCAATACCGCCGAGAAAATTTTAAAAATCGCTATTTTATTTAGATTTGGAAATGGTAATGCTAAACTTACCAATGCAGACGGCTCTGATATGTTCTTGCCGGTGTATGATAATGGGAATGCAATTAAAATTACAGATCCTTTAAAACAGCCAACCTTTATTTCAATTCCAGAAAACATTACAAAAACAATTGGTAACTCAGTTGCTATAACTGCAAAAGCTGCAGCAGCAGCAGATTTAAAATTATATTTTAATGGTACGCAAATAGCAGCTCAAACAGCTGCAACAACTATTACAAGTGCTGCAACTATTTTAGTTAGCGGCAATCAAAGTATTGTTGCGGAGTCGGTTCTAGGTAGTTCTACACTTAGAGATACTGTGAATTTTTTTGTAGCCAGTAATACAGTAATTGCGGCAGTTCCAACAGGGGTGAAGCAAGGAATTAATTACGAACCTGGCGATACATCTGTAACACTTGTGTTGTATGCGCCACTTAAGTCAAGGGTTTCTGTGGTAGGTGATTTTAATAATTGGGTAGAAGGATCTAAATACCAAATGAATCAAACTCCAGACGGAAATACTTACTGGGTGCGCATTACAGGACTAACACCTGCTACAGAATATAGTTATCAATATATAGTGGATGGTAGTTTAAAAATTGCAGACTATAACACTGAAAAAATCTTAGATCCATCGAACGACCAATATATTTCAGCAACAACTTATCCAAATTTAAAAGCCTATCCTGCAGGTAAAACAACGGGCATTGTAAGCGTATTACAAACTGCAAAAACTGCTTTCAATTGGCAAGTGGCTAATTTTACCAGACCCGACAAAAGGAACTTAGTTATCTACGAATTATTAATTCGTGATTTTGTTGCAACTCAAAATTTTCAAACAATAAAAGATACATTAACCTATTTAAAAAGACTAGGTATTAATGCAATTGAATTAATGCCCTTCAATGAATTTGAAGGCAATAATAGTTGGGGATATAATACGAGTTTTTATTTCGCTCCAGATAAAGCCTATGGTACCGAAACAGCTATTCGCCAATTTGTTGATGAGTGCCACAAACAAGGTATTGCAGTGATTATGGATATGGTAATGAACCATTCATTTGGTCAATCACCAATGGTGCAATTATATTGGGATGCAGCAAATAGTAGACCCGCTGCAAATAGTCCTTGGTTTAATCCTATTGCAAAGCATCCGTATAATGTTGGGTACGATTTTAACCACGAATCACAAGACACCAAAGACTTTACAGATCGCGTGATGGAGCACTGGTTAACCAAATATAAAATCGATGGATTTCGTTGGGATTTATCGAAAGGATTTACACAAGTTGATAATTTAAATAATGTAACTGCTTGGGGTAATTATGATGCAAGTCGTGTAGCTATTTGGAAAAGAATTTACGACAAAGAGCAATTATTATCTACCAATGCCTATTGTATACTAGAGCATTTTGCAGGCAATCAAGAAGAGATTGAATTGTCTAATTATGGTATGTTATTATGGGGGAATTCTAATTATGCTTTTAACCAAGCAACCATGGGTTATAATAGTGGTTCAGATTTTCAATCAACTGTTTTTAATAGTAACCAACGTGGATGGACAAAACCTCATTTAGTTGGATACATGGAAAGCCACGACGAAGAAAGATTGGCCTATAAAAACACGGCTTATGGAAATGCTAGTGGTTCTTACAATACTAGAGATTTAGCTACTTCACTTAAGCGCAATGAAATGGCTGCTGCATTTTGGGCAATGATTCCTGGTCCTAAAATGCTATGGCAGTTTGGTGAATTGGGTTATGATTATGCTATTAATACTTGTAGCGATGGTGTTACAATAGACATAGTTAATTGCAGATTAAGTTCAAAGCCAATTCGCTGGGATTTTTATTCAAACGCAAGTCGTTTGTCGCTTTATAATATTTACAAACAATTATTTGCTTTAAAACTTCGTCCAAATTATTTAAGCACATTCACTACTACTAATTCAACCTATGATTTTGTAAGCAATCAAAAATGGCTGAAGCTTACTACCGATAGTTTGAATGTTGTTGTGATAGGAAATTTTGATGTTGTAGCTGGTAATGTGAGTGTTGCATTTCCTAATACTGGCACTTGGTATAGTTATTTAACAGGAAGCACACGCAATGCAACTGGCGCTATTGAAACAATCAGTTTACAACCGGGGGAATATTATGTATACACCAATAAAGATGTACGCAATTTAATTACTACTGCACTATTTCCTGTTACAGATATCAATTTGCAAATGCCCTTAAGTATTTTACCAAATCCTGTAATTCAAAACGCTACTATTCGTTACGATTTACCTGAGAGCGGATTGGTGTCTATTCAAATTCGCAGCATTGACGGAAAAAATAATCAATCAGTATTCAATGGATACCAAGCCAAAGGTTTGCATTCAATGAATTTGTATAATAATACAACAAGCGTTAAGCAATTTTCTACTGGTGCATACCTGCTTCAGTTGCTAGTTAACGGAAAACAAAAAATTGAAAAATTTATCATTGAAAAATAAAATCCTATGAAAATAAAAAACCAAGTTCTATTTAAATATCCAGCACCTGGATGAATTTAAAAAATCCAAAACAAAAATTATCATTAACAATTTTATCTATAAAAAACCACAATTTATGAACATTAAACGATTGCTTTTTGCCTTTGTTGTTGTGATGCTCGCATTTGCTTTGCCAGCATTAGCGCAAGACAAAGTGGTTACCGGAAAGGTAACAGACTCAAAAGACGGATCTGCAATTGCAGGGATATCTGTTTTAGTGAAAGGAACAACCATAGGAGTATCTACTGATGCAACTGGTGCTTTTTCTATTAAGGTTCCTGCTTCGGCTAAAACCTTGGTATTTACATCAGTTAACTATGGTACAAAAGAAATGACAATTGTAGGTGGAAGCTTACAAGTGGCATTAGACCAAACCAATACTACTTTAAATGATGTAGTAGTAATTGGATATGGTTCTGTTCGTAAAAAAGATTTAACTGGATCTGTAACCACTATTGGTTCTAAAGATTTTGTAAAAGGAGCTATTACAAGTCCTGAACAATTAATTACTGGTAAGGTGGCTGGTGTGGCTATCACTTCTAATGGTGGTGCTCCAGGATCTGGAAGTACTATTCGTATTCGTGGTGGTTCTTCTTTAAGCGCTAGTAATGATCCTTTGATTGTATTAGATGGTATGCCATTAAGTAATAGTGGTATTTCTGGTGTTGCTAGTCCACTAAGCATGATCAATCCAAATGATATTGAAACATTTACTATTTTAAAAGATGCATCAGCTACAGCCATTTATGGTTCAAGAGCATCTAACGGTGTTATTTTAATTACCACTAAAAAAGGAAAAAAAGGTAAACCAACTTATAGCTTTAGTAGTCAATTATCTGCAGCAACAATTGCTAAAAAAGCAGATATTTTAACTGCCGACCAAGTTAGAGCGGTTGTTTTGGCAAATGCTAATGCTACCATCATTGCAAAAATGGGAACTGCTAATACCGATTGGCAAAACCAAATTTATCAAACCGCAATTGGTTCAGATAATAACCTAAGTGTTGCAGGTAGTATTAAAAATATTCCTTACCGTTTGTCGGCTGGATATTTAAATCAAAATGGAATTTTAAAAACAGGAAACTTAGAGCGTACTTCTTTAGGACTATCACTAAGCCCTACTTTAATGAATAACCATTTAAAGATTGATATTAATTTAAAAGGAACTTCAAGCAAGAGCCGTTTTGCTAACCAAGGCGCTATTGGTTCTGCTGTATTTTTTGATCCTACACAACCTGTTTATTCTAGCAGCGCAAGATATGGTGGTTATTGGGAGTGGTTAAATGCCAACAACATTGCTAGCACAGGTTTAGAAACATTGGCTCCTAGAAATCCATTAGGACAATTAATGCAAAGAGATGATAGAAGTGATGTGCAAAGAAGCATTGGTAATGCAGTGGTTGATTACAAATTACATTTCTTACCAGATGTTCATGCGGTATTAAATGTTGGTTATGATATTTCTCAAGGAACTGGAACTGTTATTGTGAATGATAGTGCTGCCGGTAGTTATAGAAGATTCAAAGATGCAAGTAGTGTATTTCATGGCGGACAAAATACACAATACAAACAAACCAAAACCAATACTTATTTGAACTTCTATTTAAACTATGCCAAAGATCTTACATCAATGGATAGTCGTATTGAAGCAATTGCAGGTTATGAGTACCAAGATTACAAATCAAGAAACAATAACTACGCAGATTTAACATACGATAAAACTGTAGTTAGCACCCCTAACTATGCTTTTGACGAACCTGAAAATGCATTGATTTCATTTTTAGGAAGGGTAAACTTTACCTATAAAAATGCGTATGTATTAACTGCTTCGGTTCGTAGAGATGGTTCATCTAAATTTAATCCAGATAATCGCTATGGTGTATTTCCTTCAGCAGCATTTGCTTGGAAAATTAAAAATGCAAGTTTCTTAAAAAATGTAGATGCTGTATCTGATATGAAATTAAGAATTGGATATGGTGTAACTGGTCAACAAGACGGAATTGGTAACTACGATTATATTTCTTACTATAATTTAGGTAGCGCAACTGCTAGCTATCAATTAGGTAATACGTATTATCAAATGTACCGTCCGGGTGGCTATTACTTTAATAGAAAATGGGAGCAAACAGCTACTAAAAATATTGCCTTGGATTATGGCTTCTCAAACAACCGTATTACAGGTAGTATAGAATATTACGATAAAACAACTTCTGATTTGTTGAACGAAATTAATCAACCAGCTGGTACCAATTTCTCAAACAAAATTGTAGCGAATGTTGGTAGCATGCAAAATAAAGGTGTTGAGTTTACAATCAACTACCAATTAATTCGTTCTAAGAATACAACTTGGGATATTGCTTTTAACGCAACTTACAACGAAAACAAAATTACCAAACTAACTATCTCAGACGATCCTACTTATGCAGGTGCTCGTTATGGTGGCATCTCTGGAGGTACCGGTAATACTATCTTGATTAATTCTGTAGGATATAATCGCGGATCTTTCTTTGCATTCAGACAAGTCTACGATCCTAAAACAGGTAAACCAATTGATAATTTATTTGATGATGCCAATAGAGATGGTGTGATTAATGAAAAAGATTTGTATCAATACAAAGGATCAGATCCTACCATGTTCTTTGGATTTAGCACCAACCTAACTTACAAAAAATGGAATGCAGGAATGGTATTAAGAGCAAATGTTGGCAACTATTTATATAATAATGTTGCTTCAAGTTCTGGTACAATTCGTAATATCATCAATCCACTTGGTTATGCCAATAATGGATCTGCCGATTTATTGTATACCAATTTTAGTGGTAATGGTACCAACTATTATTTGTCTGATTATTATATTCAGAACGCTTCTTTCTTAAGAATGGATAATCTTTCATTTGGCTATAACGCAGGAAAAGTTTTTAATAACAAAGCAAATCTTCGTTTTACTGCCAATGTTCAAAATGTATTTGTAATTACTAAATACAAAGGATTAGATCCAGAAATGAATGGCGGTATTGATAACAATTTTTATCCAAGACCTAGAACAATAGTGTTTGGTTTAAATCTTGATTTTTAATCTTAATACAAGTAATAACATAAAAAAATAATTATGAAAAAGAATATTTTTAAAATCGTTATAACTGCGGCCTTATTTGTGAGTGGCTTTGCATCTTGTACTAAGAAGTTAGACCTTCTTCCTACAAATGATATTACAGCTACCCAAGTATATAGTACGCCTACCGGTTATAAACAAGCATTTGCCAAAGTATATGGCAGCTTTGCTTTAACAGGCAATCAAGGTCCTGCAGGAAATGGAGACATTCAAGGGATCGACGAAGGAACATCCGATTTTTTACGTTTGTTCTGGAAAGCACAAGAATTAAGTACCGACGAAGCAGTTGTTTCTTGGGGTGATCCTGGAATTCAGGATTTTCACAACATGAACTGGTCTTCAAGTAATCCAATGTTAACTGGATTATACTATCGTGCTTACTATCAAATTACTTTGTGTAACGACTTCATCAACCAAGCTTCTGATGCTAATTTGGCCTCAAGAGGAATTACTGGTGCTGATGCTGATGCAATTAAAGTATATAGAACTGAAGCTAGATTTTTAAGAGCTTACCAATACTGGGTAATCATGGACGTATTTGGTACTGGTCCTTTTGCAACTGAAAAAGATGCACTAGGTTCTGTTATGCCAGAACAAGCAAGTAGAACGCAATTGTTTACGTATGTTGAATCTGAATTAAAAGCCATTGAAACACTTTTAGTAGATGCTAAGAAAAACGAGTACGGTCGTGCAGACAAAGCTGCTGCATGGTCTTTGTTGTCTCGTATTTATTTAAATGCAGGTGTGTATACTGGTACGCCAAAATGGACTGAAGCAGCAACTTATGCTAAAAAAGTAATTGACGCTGGTTATGCTTTAATTCCAAATTATACGCAACTAATGTTAGCGGATAATAATTTAAATACTAGTGAGTTTATTTTAACCATTAATTTCGATGGATTAAAAACGCAGAACTGGGGTGGTACTACTTTTTTAACACACGCAGCTATTGGCGGATCAATGTCTGCATCAAGTTTTGGAGTTGATGGTGGATGGGGTGGTATTCGTACAACAAAAAATATTCCTGCATTATTCCCAGACGTTACAGGAGCTACCGATAAACGTTCGCAGTTTTATACTTCAGGACAAAATTTAGAAATTTCTGACCTTACATCTTTTACAGATGGTTATGCAATTACTAAGTATAAAAATCTAACTAGAACTGGCGCTGCTGGTTCAAGTTTAACTTTCCCTGATGTTGACTTTCCATTGTTTCGTTTAGCAGAACAGTACTTAATTTATGCAGAAGCCGCTACTCGTGGTGGCGGAGATGCAACAGTTGCATTAGGATATATTAATAACCTACGCACGCGTGCTTATGGAAATGCTACTGGAAATATTACAGCTGCTCAATTAACAACCGACTTTATTTTAGATGAGCGCGGACGTGAATTGTATTGGGAAGGTTTTAGAAGAACTGATTTAGTTCGTTATAACAAATTTGTTGAATCTACTTATCTATGGCCATGGAAAGGCGGCGTTAAAAGCGGCACTTCTGTTAGTTCATTTAGAAAAGTATATCCAATACCTTCTTCTGATATTTCATCAAACGTGAAATTGGTTCAGAATCCAGGATATTAATAATAGTAGCAGAAAGAATTTAAACCTTCTTTCTGCTTAATAAAAATTAACTCAATAAAATAATTGTTATGAAATCAATCATCTCAAAAATATTTTTCATAAGCGCCGCGGCTTTACTATTCGGCTCTTGTAAAAAAGATGAAGCACAGCAAATATTTGCAGGTGGTAAAGCGCCTGTTCTTAGCGCTTCTGTATCAGGCACCATTCCATTGTCTTTTGCAGTGGAAGACCAACTAGGTGTAAACTTTACATGGACAAATCCAAATTATCAATTTGGAAATGGCATCAGTTCTCAAGATGTTACTTATGCTATGGAAATTGACAAATCGGGCAATAATTTTGCAGGCGCAAATAAAGTAACTATTTCTATTGCAAAAGATTTGGGAATAGTATATACGCAAAAGCAATTTAATATTGTGTTGAGTGCGTTGAAATTTACAATTGGTGTAGCATCAAGTATTGATGTACGTATTGTTGCAAGCATCAATAATGTAGAAGCTACTAAACTCACTTCAAATACCTTAGTTTTTTCTGTAACAACCTATAATCCTCCTCCAAAAGTAGCAGTACCAGCAGGTGGCGTTTTGTACTTGGTGGGTAGTGCAACTGCAGGTGGATGGACAAATCCTGTTCCGGTTCCAACACAACAATTTACCAAAGTAAGTACCACACTTTACACCATCACAGCAACATTAACTGGTGGACAAGAATACTTGTTCTTGCCTTTGAATGGCGATTGGGGTCATAAGTTTGCTTGTAACAAAACGACTGCTCCTCCTTCAGGAGAAACAGGCGGTGTTTTTGGCTATGATTTTGGTGATAATTTCCCTGGACCAGCAGCTAATGGAAAATATAAGATAGATGTTGATTTCCAAAGCGGAACTTATACAGTAACTAAACAATAATTTTTTAAAAGATAGAATTGATACTTAGTTATGAATTCATCCAACTAAAAAAACACTTATGAAATATTTATTAAAAATTAGCTTGTTTACTGTAATGCTTGCAACAGTATTCACGGCTTGTAAAAAAGTCGACAATTTGCCGTTCTATGCAAACGGTACTGCCGTAGTATTAACTGGCTCATCGGCTAATATTACTCCAACACCAAGCGACTCAAGTAAAGTGGTTGCAACATTTTCTTGGACAAATCCTAATTATGCAACAGATTCAAATACTCAAAAATTTATTTTAGAGATTGATTCTACTGGACGTAATTTTTCTAAAGAAACTGTGAGTATTGTTATTGGTAAACCTAGTATCTCTTTTACTGGTCAACAATTAAACAATATTTTAGCAGCATTTGGTTTTGCTGCAGGCCAAACTTTTTCATTCGATATTAGGGTTACTTCTTCTTATGGTAACAATAACGAACAATTGAAATCGAATGTGCTTTCGGTTAAAATATCTTCTTATTTAGTACCAATTACCCTAGTGCCGTCTTCTACAGCAGACCTAACATTGTTGGTGTCTAATGCTAGTAATAAAGCCATTTCATTCAACTGGAATGAAAGTGCTTATGGAACTAATGTGATTAACTATGCTTTACAAATGGATGTAGCTGGCAATAACTTTGCTACTCCACAAGTACTAAAAACTGGTACTACTTTAAATTCTAGTATTACAGTGAATGACTTAAATTCCTTGGCAATTGCCGCAGGAATTATTGGTGGTTCAACAAAATCAATGGAGTTTAGGGTGGTAAGTTATTTGGGAACAACTTATGCAACCAAAATGGTTACTTCAAATGTGGTAAGTGTTAAACTAACTACGTTTACCCCAGTACCACCGGCATTGTATATTGTAGGTGATGCAACTGATGGCGGATGGAGCAATCCAGTTCCTTTGCCTTCTCAACAGTTTTCTAGAATTGACGCGGTTTCTTATGGGATAGTAGTTAAATTAACTGCAGGGAAATCTTATTTATTATTGCCTTTAAATGGAGATTGGGGTCATAAATATGGCGGTGCAAGTGCAACAGGTGGTGCTTTATTAACTGATAATGCAGTGCCAGGATCTAACACACCAGCTCCTGCAACTACTGGAATGTATCAAATAGTTGTCAACTTCCAAACAGGCACTTACACAGTTACGCCATTTACTAATACCATCCCTACTGCTTTATTCATTGTAGGTGATGCAACCGATGGTGGATGGGCTAATCCAGTGCCAGTTCCTTCTCAACAATTTACCAAAATTGATGGTGCATCTTTTGGTGCAGTTGTGAAATTAACTACTGGAAAATCTTATTTATTCTTGCCTGTAAACGGAGATTGGAGCAAAAAGTTTGGTGGTGCTAGTGCAACAGGTGGTGCTTTATTAGCTGATGGCGCAGTGCCAGGATCTAACACACCAGCGCCTTCTGCAACTGGTTACTATCAAATTATTGTGAACTTCCAAACAAATACATACACTGTAACGCCTTATTTAGGACCAGTGCCTCCTCCAAGCAATTTATATATTGTAGGTGATGCAACTGCAGGTGGATGGACAAATCCAGTTCCAACGCCTGCACAACAATTTACGCGTATTAGTTTAACTGACTTTCAGTTGACTATTCCATTAACTGCTGGAAAGGGGTATGTGTTTTTACCTTTAAATGGCGATTGGTCGAAAAAATTTGGGGGAACTAGTGCAACTGGTGGAACCATTTTAGCTGATGGTGCAGTACCAAGCTCAAATACACCATCACCTGCTGTGACTGGAACTTATTTGATTGATGTGAATTTCTTAACCGGACAGTATACGCTTACAAAACAATAATTTAAATATTGTATCGCTTTAAAACGGTACTAATTCTAATCAGTAAACGGTAGTAGGGTTATCCTACTACCGTTTGTTTTTTAATTGGCCACAAGCATTTTTAAAACATTGCTTACATTGCATAAATAACTATTTGATATGCTGTATTCAATGACCGGTTACGGAAGGGCTGAACAAACCATTAATGGGAAAACATTTTTGGTTGAAATCAAGTCATTAAATGGCAAACAGTTCGATTTAAGGTTGAATATTCCATCGCTTTTAAAACCATTTGAATTTGAAGTTCGCAATCTGTTAAGCGAAGGATTACAAAGAGGCAGTGTTGAATGTATTATTACACTCAAACAAAATGGTGCTAGTAAGCCTATTTCTATCAATACCGATTTAGCAAAAGCTTATTACCATTCTGTTGCAGAATTAGCAGCAGAATTGCATATTGAAACGGGCGATATTTTAAGCACTATTTTAAAATTACCAGATGTAGTTACTAGCTCAACAGAAATATTAACCGATGATGAATGGAAGGGATTTGCATTGGTATTAAAAGAAGCTATTGGACTATTGAATGCGCATCGCATAGACGAGGGTAAATCATTAGAGGACGACTTATTGTTGCGTTTAAAAAATATAGAAGAGCAGCAAGCATTAATTGTAACGCTTGAGCCGCAACGCCGATTACGCATACGGGAAGGTCTTTTGAAATTGTTGGAAGAAAATGTTGGCAAAGAAAACTACGACCCCAATAGACTCGAACAAGAATTGATTTACTATATTGAAAAAATTGATATTAGTGAAGAGCAGGTTCGATTAAATAATCATTGCAAATATTTTAGAGATATTTTACAAGAAAAGGAACCAAGCAAGGGTAAAAAACTATCTTTTATTTTGCAAGAATTCGGACGAGAAATTAATACCACGGGTTCAAAAGCTAATGACGCTGCTATGCAAAAAGCAGTCATTCTAATGAAAGATGAATTAGAAAAAGCAAAAGAACAAATATTAAATGTTTTGTAAAATTGCGCCAATTGTATCTTTATAAAAATTCCAGGTAGGTGAAAAATATTTTTTATACTATTTTTTTAATTTGCTGCTGCTGGTCTTGCAACAGCTTAGATGTTTTTGAAAAGAATGTTTTCTTTCCTAAACATGAGTGGGTATCTAATAATCAACCTAGTTTTGAATTTCAAATAGTTGATACTACAACCAGTTACCATATTTATGTAGTTATTCGCCACGAAGATGCTTTTCGTTATAAAAATCTTTGGTTAAATATTGCCACACAAGCGCCTAATGATAAGCCAATTGCACAGAAAGTAAATTTGGTATTGGCCAATAATGCCAACGGTTGGCTAGGCACAGGAATGGATGATGTATTTGATCATCGCATTAGAATTACCCAATCTCCTATCCATTTAAAAAAAGGAATCTATCGTTTTACGCTGCAACAAATTATGCGTGAAGACCCTTTATTATACATGCTTAATGCAGGCATACGTGTAGAAAAAACAAAGCTATGATTGGCTTTCAAAAGAAAAAATTTGTACTAGTATCAGTTGTTTACTGGTTTTTATTATCCTATATGTTGGCTGCTTTACTATGGTGGTTTATTGCGCTAGAAAAACAAAACAGACTAATTACCAATATTCGTTTAAGCGAGTTAAAAAAAGACGATATTTCCTATACGCTTAAAGTTGCAGTAGTTGAATCGGCAGCGAAAAGAAAAACCATACAATATATTGGAGAAGGCCTAACATTTTTAGGCTTAATCATGTTTGGTGCAGTATTTGTATTTAGAGCTACCCGCCGTCAAATTAGGTTATCGCACCAACAACAAAATTTCATGATGGCGGTAACACATGAATTAAAAACACCTATTGCCGTTACACAATTAAATTTAGAAACCTTACAAAAAAGGCAACTGGATGATGACACCAAACAAAAATTAATTAGCAATACACTTCAAGAAGCCAACAGATTAAATACGCTGTGTAATAATATTTTATTTGCTTCTCAACTAGATGCAGGCGTTTATTCAAAACATTTGCAAGAAATTAATTTTACCGATTTAATACATGGCTGTATAGACGATTTTAGAACGAGGTTTCCGCAGCGAAAAGTTGAAGAGAAAATTAATGAAGGTGTTTATTTACACGGCGAACCTTTATTACTTCAAATGTTAGCGAATAACCTAATAGACAACGCGTTTAAATATGCGCCCAAAGACCAGTCAATTTTGGTATCCATATCCGAAGCTGACAACCATATCCATTTCAGTGTTATAGACCAAGGTCAAGGGGTGCCAGATGCAGAAAAGAAAAATATTTTTGATAAGTTTTATAGAATTGGCAACGAAAATACGCGCCAAGCAAAAGGAACAGGGCTTGGTTTGTATTTGTGTAAAAAAATTGCAGAAAGCCATAAAGCAAACATTTCTGTGACAGATAATACTCCGCAAGGCAGTATTTTTACCGTATCATTCAAGCGCACATGAGTTTAGCAATAGCCAATATATTATTAGTTGAAGACGAAGAAAACTTGCACGAGACCCTTAAATTAAACCTCTTAATGGAAGGGTATTCTATCACTTCTGCTTTTGATGGAACGGCAGCTTTAAAAGCAATTGCCAATGAATATTTCGACCTCATTATTTTAGATATCATGCTGCCTGAAATTGATGGGATTAGTATTATTGAAACGGTCCGTGTAAATGCTAATGAAGTGCCCATTTTAATTTTAAGTGCAAAAAATTCTAGCGCAGATCGTGTATTAGGTTTAAAAAAAGGTGCAGACGACTATTTAACCAAGCCATTTAATTTAGAAGAGTTATTGCTACGTGTTGCGAAATTGATTGAAAAAAACAAAAAACTGCAAGTAAAAGATGCCATTGGAGATGTTTATGAATTTGGCAATAATAAAATAGATTTTAAGGCTCAAAATGCCCAATCTTGGAATGGCGCAACGCTTGATTTGAGTAAGAAAGAAGCAATGCTTTTAAAGCTACTAATTGAAAACAAAGGGGAGGTGGTTACCCGCGAAAAAATTTTACAAGTTGTTTGGGGCTATAATGTATATCCTACTACCCGTACGATCGACAACTTTATCTTAAACTTCCGAAAGTATTTCGAAGACGATAGCCGAAATCCCAAGTATTTTCATTCTGTTAGAGGTGTTGGCTATAAGTATACTAGTTAAATCTGCCTCAAAAAATACAATAAACACCAATAAATTGCGTTTGAAGAGTTCCAAATAGCTATTATGTCTGTTCAAACCATCATTGATTTTCTAGACCCTGTGAATATTGCTTTCTTATCTAATGACGAAGGATTTAAGGAAACTCAATTGGGCAAACATATTGCGGTTTACGACGAATTCTTTCCAGATATAAGCCATGCAGATATAGTATTGGTAGGATGTGGCGAAATGCGCGGTGCAGGCATAGAATTAACCAGCACAACTGCGCCAGACGCAATTAGGGCTGAATACTACAAGTTGTTTCATTGGCATACCGAAGTGAATGTAGCCGATATAGGAAATGTAAAATCTGGTGCTACACTAGAAGACACTTATGCCGCACTGCGGATGGTGGTAAGTGAATTAATGGCTCAGAAAAAAAAGGTGGTTATACTGGGTGGATCGCATGACCTCACGCAAGCGCAATACCAAGCATATGGTACAACCAATAGAATCATTGACGTTGCCTGTGTAGATGCAAGGATTGATTTAGATATGGATAGTGTTTTGCCCGCAGATAATTTTTTAGTAGAATTATTAACGGGGATTCCTAACTATTTAAAACACTATAGTCATATTGGATTTCAGAGTTATTTTATGCACCCCGAAATGCTAGAAACAATTGATAAATTAGGATTTGATTGTTATAGAGTAGGCAAGGTAAAAGAGCGATTAGAAGAAATGGAACCTGCTATTCGCAATAGTGAATTATTTAGTTTTGATATTGCTGCCATTCAAAATGCACACGCACCAGCCAATTATTTAACACCTAATGGGTTTAATGGAGAAGAAGCTTGTACACTCATGCAGTATGCAGGTATGAGTACCCAATGCGACACTATAGGCATCTACGGATATATTGCAGAACAAGATGTTCATTCACTTACCGCCAAGCAAATTTCACACATGCTATGGTATTTGATGGATGGAATATATAAGAGTAAACAAGAAGCCGAACTAGATAATCGTTCGGAGTTTAATGAATTTACCATGGCTTTTGCCGAAGTAGAAACTGTTTTTTTACAAAGCAAAAGAACGGGCAGATGGTGGATGCAATTGCACAATGGCAAATATGTTGCTTGTAGTTATACCGACTACCAAATAGCCTGCAATAATGATATTCCTGAACGCTGGTACCGTGCTATAGAACATAGCTAATCCTGCATTGAAATTTCTTAACTTGCTAATCATTGTAAATTAATTTTCATGCAACGAATTCAAGGACTAATCCTGATTTTTATTGTTTTTTTATTTGCTTGTAGCACAGTTAAAAAAACAAGTTCTTATAGTGTTCCATTAGCAGTAAATCCACAGACCGAATTATTGGCTGCACCAGATTTAGCGGGTGCCCATATTGGTTTTTCTGTTTATGATCCAACTACAAAAACATATCTCTATAATTACCAAGGTGACAAATATTTTATTCCTGCAAGTAATACCAAAATCATTACTTGCTATGCTGCTATGAAATATTTGGGGGATAGTTTAGTGGGCCTGCGCTATGTAAATAAAGGGAATGGAACTGTTGAAGTAGAAGCCAGTGGAGACCCTAGTTTTTTACATCCAGATTTTCAGTTTCAGCCGGTATATGATTTCTTAAAAAAACAAAACAGTATTTTACTAACCGATCAAAACTGGAAAGCAAAATCTTTAGGAATGGGTTGGGCCTGGGACGACTACGAAAGCGATTATATGGCCGAGCGAAGTATGTTACCTATTTATGGAAACGTAGTTCATTTTAATAAATCAAAACAGCCACAGCCAATACCTGCAATTTTTAATAGTGTACTGAGTAATGCAACAAAAATTACGAACGGATTATATGGCATTAAACGTCAGTTAAATGCCAATCAATTTAGTGCTGTGCCTTCAAAAAATGTATTTGCTGCAACAGATATTCCTTTTTATACTGGCGATAATAGTTTGCTCACTAATTTATTACAAGACACTTTAAAAAACAGTGTTCAGCTAGCGCATTTTACGCTAGAACGCTTGCCAGATGTACATCTTATTCATACACAACCTACAGATAGTTTATTGAAAATAATGATGCATCGAAGCGATAATTTTTTTGCTGAGCAAAGTTTGTTAATGGTCAGTAACCAATTATTAGGTGAAATGTCTTCTGGAAAAATTATTGATAGCTTGTTAAATTCAGATTTAAAAGATTTGCCGCAAAAACCAAAATGGGTTGATGGAAGTGGATTGAGTAGGTATAATTTATTTACACCGCAAGATTTTGTAGCCGTGTTATTAAAAATGAAAACAGCATTTGCTTGGGATAGAATCACCAATATTTTAGCTTCTGGCGGTAGCGGTACACTTGGCAATTATTACAAAAACATATCTGGAAAAATTTATGCAAAGACTGGGTCTTTAAGTAATAATGTGGCGCTTAGTGGCTATCTAGTAACCAAGTCTGGCAAAACATTAATATTCTCTGTACTTGTAAGTAATTATATGGGATCGGGTCCTTCCATTAGAAAAAATGTAGAAACATTTTTAACGCGTATTATTGAAAATCAATAATCTTTTTATCTTCAAACATCCTATATAAATAGTCTTTATTTCATCTTCAAATATCCTATTCAAATAGTTTTCATTCTATCTTCCAAACATTCTGTCTAAATAATCTTCTTTAAACTCTAAATAGGTAGGGCTACCTGTTGGCGTAATATTCGGGCTGCTGCAAGAAAATAATTCTTCCACCAACACCAACATTTCTTTTTGTGTTAATGCCTGTCCGGTTTTAATGGCTTGTTGACGAGACATGCATCGAACTAGTTTTTCGCGCTTGCTAAATTTAATATCATTACTAAAATGTTTGAACTGCTCAATTAATAATTCAATGGCATGTTTTTCATTGCCAGCTAATATATCTGCTGGAATTCCTTGAATTACAAAACGGTTATTACCCGCAGGAATTAATTGATAGCCAATAGCCAATAAATCTGGTAATAAATCATGCAATAGTGCCGCATCGGCGCCCGATAAATCGAGTTCTACCGGAAACAAACTTTGTTGTGTAGGCATCTGTTGCCCATGCGCTGCAAGGCTATACCGATCATACAATATTCTTTCGTGTGCCAATTGTTGGTGCACTAGAATAAAGCCATTATTGGTGGATGCAATTATATAACTATGGTGCAATTGCAATAAACTAGTATCAGGAATGATACTAAGCGTTTTTGACTGGTAATTTGGCGTAATAGATTGTTGCTTTGGAGTAGCATAATTTGCACCAATGCTTTCTTCTGCCGATTGATTCGAGTTGCCATCAAAAAAACTTTTCCAATGTTTTAATTCACTAGAATGAGAAGGCTCAATAAAATGCGCCTGATTTTTTTGTGTGAATGTTTTATACAAGCTCGACGAAACTGCTGCATCTTTTTTATCGGTTGTAAAAGGTTTGCTAACAGCGTCTAGCCCTTGAATTTCTGCGTTTAAAGTAAAGTCTAATGAAGGCGCAATACTAAACTGAGCGAGTGAATGTTTTACTGCTGCTTGAACAAAAGCATAAATAATTTTTTCATCCTCAAATTTAATTTCTTGTTTGGTAGGATGCACATTTATATCTACTTGCGATGGATCTAAATCAATGTATAAAACATAACTAGGAAAACTATCTTTTGCAATCATTTCGTTGAAAGCCGCATTCACTGCATGATTGAGGTAGGCGCTTTTTATAAAACGGTTGTTTACAAAAAAATATTGGTCACCCCTGGTTTTGCGTGCTGTTTCTGGCTTGCCCACAAATCCATAAATATTCATGTAATCTGTTTCTTCGTTTACACTTACTAATTTGGCATTGTATTGCGAGCCTAGTATTTGTACAATGCGTTGTTTTAAAGAACCCGCTTCTAAATGAAATACTTCTTGTCCATTACTGGTTAATGAAAAAAACACATTTGGAAATGCCATTGCCACTCGAATAAATTCGTCAACAATGTGTCGCATTTCAGCGGCATTGCTTTTTAAGAAATTTCTGCGTGCAGGAACATTGAAAAATAAATTTTTCATGCTAATGCTTGTACCAACTTGAAAAGCACAAGCTTCTTGTTTAATCACTGCACTATTTTCTATTTCAACAAATGTGCCCAAACTATCTTCTGCACGTTTTGATTTTAATTCTACTTGAGCAACTGCTGCAATAGATGCCAGTGCCTCTCCTCTAAAACCCATTGTTTTAATACTAAACAGATCCTCGATGTTTTTTATTTTACTAGTAGCATGTCTTTCAAAAGACATTTTTGCATCGGCTTCACTCATTCCCTTGCCATTGTCAATTACTTGAACCAAGGCCTTTCCCGCATCTGTTATAAATAGTTTCACTTCTGTGGCACCGGCATCTACTGAATTTTCCAATAATTCCTTTACCGCACTAGCTGGCCGCTGAATCACTTCGCCGGCTGCTATTTGGTTAGCAATATTGTCTGGTAGTAAATGAATGATATTGTCCACTCCGCTTATAATTTGATAAAGTTTGTAAAAATAGCATTATCCCTGTATCTACACGGCTATGTTCCACTAAATTTGCCATTCAATTTTAGAAATATGCTATTGAGTGCAGATATTAAAAAATTAGCCCGTCATTTTGTACCGGAAAATTATACAGTTACCACCTGGGAGAGCCTTGAACCCTTTTTTAAGAATTTGGTAGACCGAGCCATTGAATCGCCAGCCGACTTGGAACAATGGTTAAAAGACATGAGTGAAATGGAAGCAGTAGTTAGTGAAGACGCTTGCTGGCGCCAGATTAAAATGACCTGCGATACCACCGATGAATCATTAGAAGCTGCGTTTACCTATTTCTGTATGGAAATTCAGCCACAATTGCAGCCCTATGCCGATTTGCTGAATAAAAAATTCATTCACTCGCCATTTACTAAGCAACTCGATCAAGCTAAATATTATACTTATTTGCGTAGTGTACAAAAAAGCATTGATCTTTTTAGAGAAGCAAATATTCCTTTGCAAGCAGAACTAAGTGTTATGCAGCAACAATATGGTGCTATTGCAGGCAAAATGACTGTTGAGGTTAATGGCCAAGAATACACTTTACAACAAGCAGCTAAATTCTTAGAAAGTGATGATAGGTCTTTGCGTGAAACTGTGTACAGAAAAATTCAGGATCGTCGTTTGCAAGACAAAGAATCCATGCACACGCTTTACTCGCAATTGATTCAAAAAAGAAACGAGTTAGCAAAGAATGCAGGATTTGAAAATTACCGCGATTATAAATTTGTGGAATTAGGCCGATTCGATTATACCAAGGAAGACTGTTTTCAATTTCACGAAGCAGTGAAATTGCATGTACTACCCTTGATTGAAAAAATCTACGCTAAGAAAAAACAAAAGCTACAATTAGATAAATTATATCCTTGGGATACCGAGGCAGAACCCGCAGGTATTGAACCATTAAAGCCTTTTACAGATGGCAATGATTTGTACGAAAAATCTGTGAAATGTTTTGAAGCCCTCAATCCTTTTTTTGCAGACTGTTTGCGCAAAATGAAAGAGCTAAAACATTTTGATTTAGAAAGTAGAAAAGGCAAAGCGCCAGGCGGATATAATTGTCCATTAACGGAATCTGGTGCACCATTTATTTTTATGAATGCTGCCGGACAAATGAGTGATGTGACTACCATGGTTCACGAAGGAGGACATGCCATTCATTCTTTTTTAGCACATGAACTTGAACTAAGTGCATTCAAAGAATATCCAATGGAAATTGCGGAGGTAGCAAGTATGTCAATGGAATTATTTAGCATGAATCATTGGGATGCATTTTTTAATAATGCCAGTGATTTAAATCGCGCCAAAGAACACCAACTAGAAAGAACCATTACTATTTTTCCTTGGATTGCAATTATTGATAAATTCCAACATTGGGTGTATGAGCATCCACAACACAGCATTGAAGAGCGCACCAATACTTGGATGTCTATACTTAAAGAATTTTCTACTGAAAGCATTGACTACACAGGATTAGAAGCCTATCGAGAAATTGGTTGGCAACGTCAATTACATTTATTTGAAGTGCCATTTTATTATATTGAGTATGGCATTGCACAATTAGGTGCTATTGGTTTGTGGATGCAATACCAACAAAATCCAACAGCGGCATTGCAAAATTATATGCAAGCACTAAGTTTGGGTGGCACTAAAACTTTGCCAGAATTATACAAAGCAGCCGGATTAAAATTCGATCTTTCTCCTAATCATATAAAAACGTTAATGGAGTTTACTGCAAAAGAAATGGATAAATTGAATTAGAAAATATAAATCGTGTACATAAAAAAACTGCGTATCATTTATTTGATACGCAGTTTTTTTTATTAATTCGAATCGGTTTTACAACGACAGCTACTATTTAATTTTCATTATTGGTTGGCGGCGCATCTTGCGATGGTTGCTGCGGCGGTGCTTGTTGTTGTCTTGGTTGAATAGGTCTTTGATCTCTTTGAGGGCCACGGTTTTGATCGCGATTTTGTGGTGGTCTTTGTTGTTGACCGCGATTTTGTTGTTGACCACGATTTTGCTGAGGACCTCTTTGTTGATCGCGTTGTTGTCCTTGTTGTTGTGGTCCACGATTGTCGCGATTATCGGGTCTTCTATCATTTCCACGTTCTTGATCACGTCTGCGCCTATCGTTTTTCTCTAGTGTTTTCAAACTAATTTGACCTACTAAATCTGCAAATGCTGGTTCTACTTCTTTAGCTTTTCCACTCAAAATTTCCACCGCTTGTAATTCATCAACCCTTGTACCTGCTTGGTTTAAGCGTTTAATTTCTTTTACACGCGCAATGGTTAAAGGATAGTGTTTGTTATTGTTAGGAAGGACATACCACATTAAATTTTTGAAAATATCTTTCTTAATTAATTGTGCAGTGCCCATTGCCGTGTCGAGGTTGTCGGCATAGTCTGGAAACTGTTGCAGTGCATCTAAATAAGTATCTAATTCAAAATTCAAACAACATTTTAAACGACCACATTGGCCACTCAATTTGGTTTGATTGATGGATAAATTTTGGTATCGTGCTGCGGTAGTATTAACGCTTTTAAAATCGTTTAACCAAGTGCTACAACACAATTCTCTACCGCAACTACCAATACCGCCCACTTTAGCAGCTTCTTGTCTAATACCAATTTGGCGCATTTCAACTTTTAATTTGAAATCACCAGCAAATATTTTAATCAGTTCTCTAAAATCAACTCGATCATCGGCGGTATAAAAGAAAGTACCTTTTTTGCCATCGGCTTGAATTTCAATTTCACTCAGCTTCATTTGTATTTTTAATACACGGGCAGCTGCGCGACTTCGGGCAAGCATTTCTTGTTCGCGACTTTTACTAATATGATAGGTTTCAATATCACGATCAGTACTTCTGCGAAGAATTTTTTTGGTTTCTGGACTAAATTCTTCCACCCCTTTTTTCTTCATCTGTAAACGAACAAGTTCGCCGGTTAAGCTCACTTCGCCCACATCGTATCCACCCACACCTTCTACAGAAACATAGTCGCCTTTTTCAAAATATTGGTTGGTCGTATTTCTAAAGAACTCTTTTCTGCTTCCTTTTTTAAAGCTGACTTCCACAATTTTGCAATTGCTTTCGGGGTCGCTGAAAGGTAAATTCAAGAGCCAATCGTGTACATTTAATCGGTTACATCCGCCAGTACTACATCCGCCATTGCTTTTGCAGCCGTTTGGCGTACCTGTTCCACATGATCCACATGCCATATAATAAAGAATAATAATGGTTAATAATATTGGGAGAATAAAAACAAATAGGGCACTACTATTCTCTCCGTTTGTTGCATACCACTGCGATGGCAGCAAATCCCTAACTCACCAAAATTAGGGTTTTGTTCTGAATGATGTGATAGAGTTTAATGGTTAGGGCTTGGAACAAGATTTTGGCGTTGGCATTGCGTTCTACGTAATAAGCCGCTTTATCTAACTCTTCAATTACTGCTTGTTGTTGACTAACTGAAGCAATTTTATTTAATCGAATGGCGAAGTCTTTCTCTTTTTCAGGCAAAAGCGCATAATCGGGTCCTAGAATCTTAATCCGAATGCTTTGAGCCAATAGGTGGTTGAAATAGCGCAAAAACTGTTTTTGTTTTTCGCGACCAAGCTTGGCGGCTTCCTCAACAAATTTCACTTGTGCCAGGGGGCCACCCTTTAAAGTGGCATTCAGCCATTCCCTCAAAAGGCTTTGCCAATCTTCATCGGCGTGTTGCAATAATTGTAAGGCTTCTCGGTAATTGCCGTTACTAATACCAGCAATTTGAGCTGCGGTATCGGCAGGTGCTTTTGCCCGCTCAACTAGTGCTGTTGCTACTTCTTCGTCTGTTAGCGCTGGAATTTTTACTAGTTGACACCTACTTAATATAGTAGGCAAAATCAACTCGTCATTTTCTGCTACTAATATAAAAAGGGTATTGGGTGGTGGTTCTTCAATGAGCTTTAATAGCTTATTTCCTTCTTTTTTTAAATATTCAGGCATCCAAAGCACCAATACCTTAAAAGCGCTTTCAAAACTTTTAAGGCTGAGTTTATGAATGATTTCGTTGCATTCATCGGCAGTAATATTGCCTTGTTTGTTTTCGGCCCCTATAAATTGTAGCCAATCATATACGTTTCCGTAAGGATATTGTTTAATAAACTCACGCCATTCAGTAATATATAAGTGGCTATAGGTTTTTTCGCCAGATTTTCGTGGAATAACTGGAAAAGTAAAATGCAAGTCGGGATGCAGAAGTTGTTCGGCTCGTTGAAAATTGGGTTGACCAGCTATTTCATCGGGGCTAATAAAGCTTGGCACCGATTCTAAGGCAGTCATTCCGCCAAAAAGGTCTTCTACTACAGGTGATGGGGCAGGCAAACTCACTACATATTGGGCAAAAGCCAAAGCCAGCGGCAATGCGCCAGAACCTTCTTTGCCTAAAAAAAGCAATGCATGGCTAAGACGGTTTTGCTCAACCATTTCAGTTAGGTGCTTTTTTACAGTCGATTGACCAATAATATCTTTAAACAACATACAAACCCAATTTCAATTGACCAATACCTCTTAAAACAAGATCTGAAACTTATTTCAAATGCTTGGTAATTTCTTCACTATCTGGTGTCACATTACTAGGAAAGTACGCAATCATTTTACCGTTTTCATCCAATAAGAATTTGTTGAAATTCCATGCAATAGTAGCATCTAATACCCCATTTTGCGCTTTGTTAGTAAGCCATTTGTAAATAGGGGCTGTGTCATCGCCTTTAACACTCACTTTACTAGCTAGTGGAAAAGTAACACCAAACCGAGCTTTACAGAATTCTTGAATTTCTCCATCACTACCTGGCTCTTGTGCGCCAAAGTTGTTGGCAGGGAAGCCTACAATCACCAATTTGTCTTTGTAATCGTCGGCTAATTTTTGTAAAGCAGTGTATTGAGGGGTGTATCCGCATTTTGAAGCGGTATTGACAACTAAAATCTTTTTACCCTTAAAGCTAGCAAAATCAATCACAGAACCTGTAATAGATTTGACTTTAAAACGGTGGATACTAGTTGGCTCGCCTGGTAAGGTAAAAGCACTCATTATGGCAATTAAAGCAATGGTAATAAAATATTTCATTTTGTAGGATTTTGTTCAATTAACAACTAAATTTTGAATATGTTAGATAAAACTTCATAAAATTATTTCCTGATTTTAAAAAAATCTTCCTAAATAATGTTTTAAAAAAGCTTTTTTGGCCCTTTTAGGAGGTATAAGCTACGGTTGCAATGCTCAATTTTACGCCAGGAGCGCTTAATAAAACCGCCCCGCAGGCCTCCAAAGTTGCCCCAGTAGTAGTTACATCGTCTACCAATAACAGCTGTTTTTGACTAATTTTTGTTGCATTTTTCAGTGCAAAAATACCATTCATATTTTGCCATCGATTAATTCTATTTTGTTGTGTTTGTGTTTCTGAAAAACTTGTTCGAATAATAGCATCTTTAATAATTGGTTTATTCCAAATTGATTGTATTCCTTCGCAAATGATTTCAGCTTGATTGTATCCACGCATTGCTTGTTTTTTTTTATGCAATGGTACTGGGATGATGGCATCAATGTTCGAATAATTTGTTGCAGTCATTAAATGATATCCCATCATACGGCCTAAAAAATATCCAGCAGCAGTATTTGATTTGTATTTGAGTTCAACTAGTAAGTGCTGTAATAAAGACTCTTTGGTAAAATAATATGCAGCACCAGCATCTTGCAAAGCGAGTCTACCATAAAAAGATTTTTCTACAGGGTTGTTTTTACGCAGAAAAAAATCAGTAGTAGGTAATAATTGTTGGCAACTATAACATACAATAGTGGATCTATCTAGTAAATCAACACCACATCCCTCACAATAGTGTGGAAAGAATAAATGCAGCGTATCTGCTATGCAATTCTTTAATATATGAACCATGCAACTAAAATACTACGCAACCACCTTAATTCTAAGAAACTAAAATAATTGTTGGTATACTTCGTCAACTTTAGCAACGGCTATTACTTGAATGGAATAGTTTTTAGGATCAAAACTTTTTTTGTTGTATCGAGAAACGATGATTTTTTCAAAACCTAATTTTTCTGCTTCTGCAATACGTTGTTCAATTCTATTAACGGCTCTTATTTCGCCATTTAAACCAACTTCTCCAGCAAAACAAATATGACTAGGTAGCGGAACGTCTTCGTACGAAGAAAGTAGTGCACAAATTACTGCTAAATCAATGGATGGGTCTTCTACTTTAATACCACCTGCAATGTTTACAAAAACATCTTTCATCCCAAATTGAAAACCGCCTCTTTTCTCTAAAACAGCCAATAATAATTGCAGTCTTCTGAGGTCGAATCCAGTAACGGTTCTCTGCGGTGTGCCATATACACTCTGGGTTACAAGGGCTTGCACTTCTATTAACAATGGTCGCATTCCTTCTAAAGTTGCAGCAATGGCACTGCCACTTAATTGTTCGTCTCTTTGTGCAATTAAAATTTCGGATGGGTTAGAAACAATGCGCATTCCTTCGCCAGTCATTTCATAAATTCCCAATTCAGAAGTACTTCCAAAACGATTTTTTAGGGTGCGTAAAATTCTATAAGCGTAATGTCTATCTCCTTCAAATTGTAAAACAGTATCAACTAAATGCTCTAACACTTTTGGACCAGCAATAGAACCATCTTTTGTAATATGCCCAATTAAAAATACTGGTGTACCTGTTTCTTTTGCAAATCGTTGAAATTCTCCTGCACATTCTCTTATTTGAGACACACTTCCAGCCGAAGAATCAATCAAATTAGATTGTAATGTTTGAATGGAATCAACAATTACAATTTGGGGTTTTAATTTTTTTATTTCTTGAAAGATGGTTTGAGTAGATGTTTCTGTAAGCAAGTAAAAATTTTCATTAGAAATTTTTAAGCGATCTGCGCGCATTTTTATTTGCTGTTCACTTTCTTCTCCGCTGATATATAAAACCGAATGTTGGTTCATCCATAATCCAACTTGTAAAAACAAAGTACTTTTTCCAATGCCTGGCTCGCCGGCCACTAAAATAATACTACCCGAAACAATTCCGCCTCCTAACACTCTATTCAATTCAGAATCGGTTGAATCAATTCTTTTTTCTTCTTTAGTTAGCACTTCATTCAGTGCAATTGTTTTAACAACTCTTTTTGTGTTATGATAATTATTCCAATTTTCTTCTTTCTCAGTTCCTTTGTCAAGTATCTCTTCTACAAAAGTATTCCACTCCGAACAGGCCACACATTTGCCAATCCATTTTGCACTTTCGTAACCGCAATTACTGCAAAAAAATGCCTTCTTAATTTTGCTCATTTAATAAAGATAAAAATTATGCGATGGAAAAGAAAACTAAGTTATAAAT
>Ga0194060_10000203_pt1 | contig 42114 bp, 27 predicted proteins | sample SepL225m_MetaG_FD_163427 | JGI IMG/M metagenome (GOLD analysis project Ga0194060, IMG submission 163427) | Anoxic zone freshwater microbial communities from boreal shield lake in IISD Experimental Lakes Area, Ontario, Canada - Sep2016-L222-5m | ecosystem: Environmental > Aquatic > Freshwater >...
CCTCGCCTCCTCGCCACATCGCCTCCTCGCCTCCTCGCCTCACAACGTCGCAGCCTGACGCAGCGCCCACACCCCCGCCGCCGCGTCCCAGATCCATGTCGCCCTGCGAATCTGCGGCAGGTCGGTCGCATTTGCCTGGAGCGAGAAGGTAAATGGGACGAGATCGGCCACCAGCGTGTCGCCTACGAGGCGTAGCTTACGCGCCCGCTCCTGCGGGGTGGCCCCGGCGTCGATCAGGTCGATCACCTGGGTCATCGGGCCAACCGCGTGTCCCTGCGCATCCAGCGACAGCGCGATAATCGCGGGGCGACGAGCCAACCCGGCGTAGAGCGTGTAGCCCGTACCCTGGCGCACCACCAGCACGCCCATGACGTCCGTATCGCTGATCAGCGCGGTCTGCCCGCCGTCAGGCAGGTGAATGGCGATGACCCCGCCACGCTCGGCGCTAGGCGTGGAACCCAGCACCGACCCGGCGTAGAGCGTGTCCAGGCCGCAGGCGTAGAAGAGGCCGAGTACGCCGAAGGGGTTGCGCTCGTTGGCAACGCCGGGCAGTGATACAAATGGTTGCAGATCGCCCGTGACCGTATCCGCCCGCCAGAGCATCGCCGTCCCCGCCAGCGGGTTGTCGGCCAGCGAGAGCCGTGGGGTAGGCGCGGCGTACACGTTACCGGCCTGGTCGTAGGCGATGGCCCCCAGGTAGCCTGCGTCGTCCCATGTGGGGTGCTGGTAGACGGGTGTCCCGCCGTCAACTGTTCGCAGAACGAGCCCCATCTCACGCCCGTCTGTGGCCAGAGCCACGTTTGATGAGGGGGAAGCCGTCGCAACGAACTGCGGCGTGACCCGACAGCCGTCTACCGCCACCGGTGCGACAGGCACGGTCTGCGGGAACCCAAGGGCCAGGGCCAGCCCCGCCGCCACTGCTACGAGCGCCGCCACGCCCAGGGCTACGGGCAGGAAGCCCGGTATACCCCTGCGTGACTTCCGCTGCCTTGTCTGCTGTGCCATATCGGTTGCTCCCAACAGGCATGATCTAACCCTGGCGCGGGTTGACCCAGGGCACATCAAGGGTGGCGGCGCGGGCGTTGGCGATACGGGCGGCCACAAAAAGGAAGTCGGAGAGGCGGTTGAGGTACATGAGCACATCGATGCCCAGATCCTCCTCGCGGGCCAAGCTCACCGCCCAGCGCTCGGCGCGGCGGCAGATGGTGCGGGCCAGATGCAGGTGTGCCGCCGCCGCCGTGCCGCCCGGCAGGATGAACTGATGCAGTGGCTCTAGCTCGGCCTCCAGCGTGTCGATCTGCGTCTCCAGGAAAGCGATCTCCTCCGCGCCGACCCGTGGAATGTTCGGGCCTCCATTGCTGGGTGTGGCCAAGTCCGCACCGACCACAAACAGTTGCGCCTGCACGTGGCCGAGGGTTGCCGCAAGCCCGGCGTCGAGTCCGCTCGCCCGCGCCACCCCGATGGCCGCATTACACTCGTCGGCGGTGCCGTAGGCGTGGACGCGCAGCGCGTCCTTGCTCACCCGCTGCCCGCCCCACAGCCCAGTCTCCCCGGCATCACCCGTTTTCGTATAGATTTTCATTGTTTTCCTTGTGGGGGTGCGGAGGCGATGAGCCGCCCCGCACTGTGATGGCCTCAAGCATACCACAGCCACGCAGCAAGCGGAATATGCTACACTACGCGCAGATACCGCCCTATCAGGAAGACCCATGCATCTGACGAACGAGCGCGCCGATGGCCTGGGTACAAGCGCGGCGCGCAAGGCCCGTCTGCGTATCGGCCCGTCGCCAGGGCCGCACAACGCCCTCTGGTACTGGCCGCAGCTTACTGGCGGCTACCTGCGGGTGGCGTACAACGCCATCTTTATCCAGGTGGCTCGCTATGTACCCTTTATTCCGCTGAAGAATGCGATCTACCGCGCCCTGGGTACACGTATCGGTCGCCACACCAGCGTGGCCCTGATGGTGATGCTTGACATCTTTTTTCCACACGATGTCACCATCGGCGACGACTGTGTGATCGGCTATAACTCGACGATCCTTTGCCACGAGTTCACCAGGGGCGAATGGCGGCGTGGCCCGGTGACCATCGGCCACGGAGTGACGATTGGCGCAAACTGCACCATCCTCCCCGGTGTGGTCATCGGCGACGGGGCCACCATCTCGGCCATGAGCCTGGTGAACCGCGACGTGCCCCCCGGCGCGTTTGTGGGCGGCGTGCCGATACGCAGAATTGGTAATACGCAATAGTGCATGGTTCGCAGGTACTTTACAGTTTGTCGCCGGTCAGCCCTCACCCCCCAGCCCCCTCTCCCTGAGCGGGAGAGGGGGAGTCGGACGCATCCTGTTGCGAAATCTCCCCTCTCCCCGTGAGGGAGAGGGGCAGGGGGTGAGGGTCGCACAGAACTGTAAAGTAAAATTGCTAATCCTGAAACCATGTTTATTACCACAATTGAGAAATTGATGCATCTTGCATCTTGCATTTTGCATTTTGCATTTTGCATTTTGCATTGTCGGAGACACCATGCTGCGGTTGATCGACTGGGTGTACGGGATCATCACCAAGAACCCGCTCATCTTCTGGGCCTGTATGCTGACCAACGCTGTGGGCGTGGTCTGGGGCGGGGTGATCTGGTATGGCCCCATGCTTATGGAGTCGCCCCTATGGGCCTGGCCCTTCATCCCCGACTGCCCGGAGGCGGCGCTCTGGGCCACCCTGGCCTTCCTGCTGCTACGCTACGGACGGGATAGGGGTTGGTTTACCGCGTTTGCCGCCTTCAGTTGTATCAAGTACGGGATCTGGACGCTGTGCTTCTGGGCGAAACACTGGAGCGTGGCCGGGTTCACCGACCCCGAATTCCTGCTTGAACTGATGCTGTTTGTCTCGCACATGGGCCTGATGGCCGAGGGCGTGCTGCTGGCCACGCGGATCGGCCCTTTGGCCACTCCACTGCGCCTCGGTGTGATCGGCTGGTTCGCCCTGTCGATCTATGTGGACTACGGGCTGGGCTACCACCCGCCGCTCACCGACACCGTGCCTGAGGCGTATGTCTTCTGGGTAGCCACGATCCTCACCACGCTGCTTGGGGCGGCCCTGCTGCTGCCGACCGTCGCTGCACAACGGGCTGCCGTGCCGACAAATCTGACGAGCTAACAAGGTTTTTTTTGTAGAGAAGGTCAATCCCTCGCCACGCTGCTCTCAGGTGTAATAAATCTTCGCCCCCTCGTTCTATTAGGCACGATCTTGTTACGGGCCATGATGAGGGAAGCGATGGAGCGTCAGGTGAATGGACACGATCACGAGACTGCGAGTCAGCACGGTGGAGCCGCCATGCAGACCATCCGCCACGAACTACGCACGCCGGTAAACCATATTATCGGCTTTAGCGAGATGCTTCTGGAGGAAACATCTGACCTTGGTGTGCCCGAACACTACGATGATTTGCGCCGTGTGGTGGTGGCGGGTCGGCAGATTTTGGCCGCTATCACCGAGATTCTCGCCGGGAACGATGCCACCGTGCGCGACTCCGATTTGCGCGTACTGTATGGCCGCATCGTGCCCTACCTCGGTGAGATTGGCCAGATCTGCGCTGAATTGATTGTCGCCGCCGATACTGAGGATCGCCAGCAGTTCGTCACCGACGTACGCAAGATCGCCGCAGCCACGAGCCAGCTCGGCCAGTTGGCGTCCGGCTCTCTGGCGCTGGCCGAGTCGCCTACGGTCACTGATGCGTCCACCGAGTACAGCGATGGCGATTCTGGCAATTTCGGTGGGTACCTGCTCTTGGTGGACGATAACGACATGAACCGCGATATGTTCTCGCGTCGGCTCAAGCGCCTGGGCTACCGCGTCGCTGAGGCCATCGATGGTCGGCCCGCCCTGAATGCCATGCGGGCCACGTCCTTCGATCTGGTACTCCTCGATATTATGATGCCTGGGATGGATGGCTACGCAGTGCTGCGCGAGATGCAAGCCGATCCGGTGTTGAGCCGAGTGCCGGTGATCGTGCTTTCGGCCCTGGATGACATGTCCAGCGCGATCCACGCAATCGAACTGGGGGCCGATGACTACCTGCCAAAGCCCTGCGATCCGGTGCTGCTGAAGGCACGGATTGGAGCCTGTCTCTTCAAGCGCCACCTGCGCGATATGGAGATCCAGTACCTCAAGCGCATCGAGAACGAGAAGCGCCGCGCCGACGACCTGCTCAATGTGGTCATCCCCATCGGCGTGGCCCTCTCAACCGAGAAGGATTTTAACCAACTCCTTGAACGCATTGTTGTCGAGGCCCAGCAACTCTGTAACGCCGACGGGGCAACGCTCTACCTGCGCACCGATGATAACAAGCTGCGCTTTATGATCGTGCGTACCCGCTCGTTAAACATTATGATGGGCGGGGCCAGCGGCAAGGACATCCCTTTTCCGCCTCTGCGGCTCTACGATGAGCATACCGGGGCACCCCAGCGTAACTATGTGGTGGCCCATACCGCTCTCTCTGGCGAGACGGTCAATATCTCTGACGCCTACAACGCACGGGGCTACGACTTCTCGGGCACACGCGACTTCGATGCTCGTACCGGCTACCATTCCACCTCGATGCTCAGTATCCCGCTCAAGGATGGCTTCGGGCGAGTGACCGGGGTTCTCCAACTAATCAACGCCCAAAGCGAGACGGGTACGGTGATCTCCTTCGACGATGTCTCCGCGCAGATGCTTGAGTCGCTGGGTACGCTGGCCGCTGCGGCCCTGGCGGCATACATCCGTGAGCAGGCTCTGCGTCAGGAAATTACCGAACTGCGGATCGAGATCGACCTGGTGAAGAAACAGCGCGAGGTTGAGCAGATCACACAGTCGAGCTACTTTGGTCAACTTCAGGAGCGAGCGCGCCAGATCCGTGGCGCGGCATCAGTGGCCGAGGCCGCCGATGCCAAGCTGTCGGTCGGCCCCCCGCGCCGTGACCAGGGCGGCGAGCTGCAGACGAAGATCTACACCATCGGCGGCCAGGATATCCACGTGCGCGAGCAGGGGCCACCGCATCGGCAGACGATCCTGCTCATCCATGGCTGGTCGAGCAGTTGGTACGCGATGTCACCGCTGGTCAAGCTGCTCAGCGAGCGCAACCGCTGCGTGGCGGTGGATCTGCCGGGCTACGGCGAGTCGCCGCCGCTGCGCCAGCGGGCCACGATCAACGCCTACGCCGATCTGCTAGCCGAATTGATCAAGGAGATCAGCCCAGGGCAACAGGTGGTGCTGGTGGGCCACTCGATGGGCGGTATGATCAGCGTGACGATGGCCCTGCGCCACACGCCGCTGATCGAACGCATGGTGCTGATCTGCCCAACAATCAGCGGGAAGCTGTCACGCTGGATCAACGCCTTTATTTCGCCGATCACCATGATCGAGCGATTCCCAATCGCTAATCGGATCATGGCGATGCTAGAGCCATACATGCTACGCATCACCGACCGGCTCATGAAACCGGCATCATTCGCAGACCGCACAGAGATCAGCGAGGCCGACTACCAGCGCCTGCGGGCCGATGCGCGGCAGCCAGGCCAGGGTCGGGTACGCGCCGAGTGTTTCTGGGCCATGCGCGAGAACGATCTCAGCGAGAAACTTAGCCTGGTCACAATACCTTCGCTGGTGATCTGGGGCATGGAAGATAACACGGTTCCCCTGCGCGACGCCAGTCTGGTGGATGATCACCTGCCCGGCGCGGAGCTAGAGGTGCTGCCACGCGCCGGTCACTGGCCGCAGTTCGAGAGTCCCGATCGCACCCGCCGCCACATACGCTCGTTCCTGGGCAAGCCGCTCAAGCTGCTGAGGGTGCAACTGTAGTTCGTAGCACCGCCTTCCAGGCGGTCAGGAGTACCACCGCAGGCGGGAAGCCCGCGCTACGAACTATCGCAATACCGCAAAAATAACGCTGTCATTCTGAGCGAAGCGAAGAATCCCGGTCGGGATTCTTCGCTTCGCTCAGAATGACAGGACGCTTCACAGCGTTACTTTTGCGGTATTGCGAACTACCACAAAAGTAGTGAAGCGAGCGCTCTGCGCTCGCTTCACAGAAATAACCCCGCGTGGAAGCCGCAGGGCTTTAGCCCCAATACCTTTCACATAAGCCGAGTTATGCCGACCGTGCCCCCCTCACCCCCTGCCCCTCTCCCTCACGGGGAGAGGGGAGATTCCGCACCAGGATGCGTCCGACTCCCCCTCTCCCGCTCAGGGAGAGGGGGCTGGGGGGTGAGGGCTGAGCGGCGGCAGATTCCTTATGTGAAAGGTATTGGCTTTAGCCCCTGCGGTTTATGACTCTGTTGTACGAGTCGACTTTTTCCAGGGCTTCAGCACCGAGATCAGAACCATGAACAGCAGGAGCAGCAACTGGGGGCCGATGGACAGGGACATGAGCTGTCGGCTGCTGAGGAACGCGGGATCCTGTAGGGCCTGGGGGTTAGCGGCGGACATGGCCTCCATGCCGTTGAGCCACGGGCCGAGGAAGAACGTGCCGAACAGCATCACGGCTACGGTGCCAATCCACTTCACCGTGACCCAGCGCCACTTGAAGAAGCCCCAGGGGGTGAGCCAACTGATCAGCAGCCCGCTGAGCATTGAACCGATGGCTGAGGGGATGATGATCCAGTCGTCGATCAGCTTGAGCGCGGCCAGCGCTCCGTGGACTTCTGACCCGTTGGTCGGGCGAGATGCGAAGTGAATGAGAATCATGCACATCGCCGCGCCGACCCAGGCGGCAGTAAACAGGACGTGAACCCCCTTCAACCATGCGCGGCTGGTGACCCCTAGCTTCTTCATTAAACTGCTGACCTTCGTTGTGATGAGGACAAAGATGTTTCCGAAGACAGCATATTATACGTGTTTTTCCACCCCTATCGTTTGCCGCCTGTCTATGACCAGGGCTGGTGCAGCATACGTGAGGACGTTGCACCAGTCCCCGCATGACAAATGCCAGGACGCATCATAATGCGCCCCTACAGTTCGATCACCTGGTACTCACGCCCGATCTCGGCCAGTCCGGCGTAGCCCCCGGCGCGTACATCCGCCAGCGCCTGCTCCTCAGGCATGGTCCAGCGTGGGCTGTAGTGTACCAGCGTCAGACGCCTGACCCCGGCTGCGGCAGCCACCGCGCCCGCCTGTCGGGGTGTCGTGTGTCCGGCGAAGGGTTCCGGCGTCGTGGCCTCGTGAATAAGAGCCACCGCGCCACGGGCCAGATCCGCCACCGCCGAACACGGCTCGGTGTCGGCTGAGTAGGCGAGCGCCAGGCCGCTTGCGGCGTGCTCAACGCGCAGGGCCAAGCACGGGCGGCTGTGGGCGGTCAGCGCCGTGCGGACATCCCAGCCTTCGGCGAGAGGGATACGATCACCAGCCTGCAGCTCCGTCCAGATAATGGGCGGATGCACGTCATCAAGGGCGAAGGCGTCGAGAATGCGCTGCACAAGCTCCAGAGTTGGTGCCAGGCCGTAGATCGGCAGCGGCTCGGTGCGCCCAGCCAGACGCAGGCTGAACAGGAGTACCGTCAGTCCGTTGATATGATCGCAGTGGCTATGTGTAAGCAGGACGCCCTGGAGCGGGGCAGACTCCGGGCCACCCAGCGGGTCGATCCCAGCCCGCAGCAGGCGCTGGTAGGTGCTGCCGCCAACGTCGATCAGCAGGGGGCCGCCCGGCCCATCCCAGACCATATGGGTGTTCTCGCGGTCGGCGTCGGGTACGCCGGTGCCGGTGCCAAGCAAAATCATACGGGGCATTGTTGTTGTCCGTTAGAATCGGAGGCGTCCTGTTGCGGAATCTTCCCTCACCCCATGGGAGATGGGCAGAGGCTGAGGGCCGTCCTGCGGGCTACAGTGCGGCGGTGTTGGCCTGATCCACGAGCACCGTGGCATCCGAGGCGGCGGCGCTCGGCAGCGTGAAGCGGAAGACACTGCCCACATCAGGGGTACTCTGGACGTTGATCGTGCCCCCGTGCAACTCCACCAGCGAGCGGGCGATGCTCAGCCCGAGCCCGGTGCCACTGATCTGCGCACTCAGCACGCTGTCGGCGCGGTAGAACGGCGTAAACAGCCGCTCCATCTCGGTATCGCTCATGCCAATGCCTGTGTCGTGGACCGCGACCTCCACCTGACTCGCATTGACACTGCTGGCTCGAATCTGCACCCGCCCGCCGGAGCGGGTGTACTTTATCGCATTGGTGATCAGATTCGCAAGGATCTGGTCGAGCCGGTGCGCGTCGGCGCGCACAGTCGGTAGGTCGGGCGGAATCTCAACCGATACCGCCACCTGCTGCTGCGTGATCTGCTGCTCCAGCATCGCCAGCACCGATGTGACCGCCGGGGCAACGGCCAGTTGCTCGATATGCAGATCGACCCGTCCGGCATCGAGCTGGCCCATCACGAGCAGATCGTTCACCATCGCCTCCATACGCCGGGAGTTCTGCTGGATCATCTGGAGGAATTGCTCCTGCTCCGGCGTGATCGCTCCGCCGATCCCGTGGAGCATGAGGTCGGCGTAGCCACGGATGGGAGTGAGCGGGGTGCGTAGTTCGTGAGAAACAGTGGCGAGGAAATTGCGGCGCGACGCGATCACGTCCTTCCACATCTGTTCGCGCTGCTCCTCGGCCTCGCGCCGCTCGTGTTCCGTCTGTTCGAGGGCGCGCATGGTCTCGTTGATCGTGTTCGCCAGGAGGCTGAACTCATCATGACCATCAATAGCTACCCGGTGCCTGAGATCTTTATCGATGCCGATCAGCTTCACATTCTGGATGAGCAGTCCCAGCCGCTCAAGCACAAGCTGATTGAGGAGCTTCGCCAGTGTGAACATGGCGATCAGGCCCGCGATGACAAAGGTCATCAGCGTGTAGAGGGCTGTGGTGCGACCGATCTGCACGATCTCGCGACTGCTGTTCACCTGGATCAGCAGTGTCGGCGCTCCGCTGGCGCTTATGATGAGGCCATAGCCAGCCACGCTATCTACAGTTAATGGTGTTACGACCGGTGCGCCCGTCGTGGTGATCTTCCCCACGGTACTGCTGATCTCCTCCGGCAGATCTGGCAGATCGAGACGGTGAATCTGCACGTCTAGCCGCAGTTGCGTGCCAAATTCTGCGATCCGCGTCGCATCAAGAGTTCGCCCCATGATCATCGTACCCATACTCGGGCCAACAAAGTTGTTCGTCAGGATCGGGTGTGCGCTCAGGAGCAACGGTAGTCCCGGCAGTTGAATGATCTCAGTAGCCCCGTGATCTGGCCCGATCTGGCTGAGCAGCCCCGATGCGTTGATGCGGCGCAGCACCTCGGCATCGTTCGCCGTCACCCTGGTCGCATCGAACTGATACGTCTTGTAGGCGCGCACCTTACCTGCCGTGTCGAGAATAATCAGCAGGTTCAGCCGATTGGTCTCAAAACTGGTTTGGTTGAAGATCTGCTCAACAAAACCGTCGTTGCGGCCCTGAGCGAAAGCGTAGGCATCATCCCAAGAAGCATTGTCGCGTGTTAGTTGAAGCAACTGCTGGCGCTCGTCGTCAATCGTATTGATCGCCCGCTCGACATTGCTGATGACGGTGCGGCGCTCAAGCTCGGTGAATTGAACGAAGATGATCGCCTGGAGGGGCAGAAAAAGCACAATCAGAAGGAAGAACAGCGCGATGCCAACTACGCGCTGAGTCCTACGGACGATGCCAGGGGAGGTCATCGTAAGGAGGGAGGATGTTGCTGCTGGCTCTTGAAATATTGGCATAGCGCCTACAGATATTCGCGCTGGTTTACCCGCCTCCGCCACTCCTCTTTGATCTCCACCGGTGAACCCTGCGAGACCAAGAAGTCGAGCAGGAGGCGCGAGAATGTATTTGACTGCTCCAGAAACGGGAAGTGGTTCGCTTTCGGCAGCGTGATCATCTGGGACAGATGGGCGCTCGAGTCATTAAGGAAACGTGCGTGTTCGTCGGTGACGATCATATCTTTGCCGCCGTACACCGCCAGCAGTGGCACCGTGAGAGCCTCCAGCGTTGATCGCAGATCGGTGTCGAGCAGCGACTCCTGGACACTCGCCAGCACCGTCTCGCTGATGCTCTCCGTATCCTCGTAAAGCCCCTTTTGGACATCGGGGTCGGCGATGGGGATAGAGCGGATCAGCTTGGCCCAGACATTTGTTGACTGGCTGCGCCCAAGCAACTTCGAGAAGGTGCCCGGCTTCACGTGGCCGCTCAGCACACCCCCATACAGCGGCGTACAGACCGCCATCACCTTCGTAAAGCGCTCGGGCTTCTCGCGGGCCGCACGGATGGCCACCATGCCACCCATGCCGTGGCCCACCAGATGTGCCTGCGGGATGCCCATCTGCTCCATAAAACAGTTGAGCATATCAACATAGCTAGAGATCGTAAACAGCGATCCGCGACGGTCGCTCTCACCGTACCCCCAGAAATCGAGGGCGTAGGCGCGGTATCGCTCCGACGCCAGATCCATCGTAGGCACCCAGTAGCGCCACGATCCGATCCAGCTATGGAGGAATATGATCGGCTGGCCCCGTCCGAAGACTTCATAGTGAACCAGTCGGTTGTCAAGATGGATTGCGCTCACGAGGCGTCCTCTTCAGCGTTCGGTTTCGTCTGCTCAAGCGGGATAATGAAGCTGAAGGTGCTTCCCTTCCCGATCTCACTGACCACCCACATCTCGCCACCGTGCTGCTCAATCAGCGCCTTGGCAATCGAGAGACCGAGACCCGTGCCGCCTGCCACATCACGCAACGGATTATCGGCGCGGTAGAACGGTCGGAAGAGCTTCTTCCGCTGGTCAGGTGACATGCCAACGCCCGTGTCTTCCACATCGACCTGCATCATGTTCGCACGATTCAGGAAGGCGCGCACCTGGATACGCCCGCCCTCAAACGTATATTTTACCGCGTTTGAGAACAAGTTAAACACCACCTGCGTGATCCGTTTCGGATCGGCCATCACACGTGGCAGATTGGCGGGCATGTCGATCAGCACCGTCATCGACTTGCGCTCGTACTCTAGCCGCAGTGACTGCACAACCTCGTCGATCACATCCGGGATCGTGACAGGTGAGAAGTTTAGTCGCTTCGAGGAGTCAGGACGTGAGAACTCAAGGATGTCCTCGATCAGGGATTTCAGACGGTTGGTGTTGTTTCTAATAATCCCCAGGTAGCTCACCTGGTCGGCGCTCATCAACTGGGTGCCGCTGAGCAGAAGCACGTCCACATAGCCCTTGATCGCCGTGAGCGGCGTGCGCAGTTCGTGGCTCACATCGGAGATAAACTGGCGCTTAGCCTCGTCGGCCTCGATCTCGCGGGTGATGTCGCGCAGCACCATCACATCGCCGTAGCCCTGGTCGCCCGGCCCGATCACGGGGGCGATATTGAGCGCAATCACCTGGTTCGGGTTGGTCAGGTCGAGGGACGTGGTGTAGATAGTCTGACTCTGGCGCACCTGCTTGAGTCCGTTCATCAGCCCGTTGTAGATCGTCTGCGCCCGCTTGCGCTGGGTTTCGTCCCCGCCATAGGTTGCCAGCGTGCTGATCGGTTGGCCAAGCAGTGTACTGGACGGTACCTCAAGCACGAGTTCGGCCGCCGGGTTAAACAACGTCACCGTGCCCTGTGGATCGAGGACGATCACACCCTCCGTCACCGAGCGGAACACGGCCGCGCTCTTCGAGCTCTCCTCGCGCTGCTCCTCAAGCAGCACCGAGTTGCGGGTGGCTAGTTCGGTGATGAAGCTGTAGAGTTGGGCGTTGCTCACGGCAGACGCCACCACGCTGGCGATGGTGCCCAGCAAGTTCATCTGCGAGTCGGTGAAGTGGCCCACGGTCACGCTAGAGAGTACCAGCACACCGATGGAGGTATCGCTCGTTTTCAGGGGTACAGCCGCCACCGAGCGCACATCTTCGGCGCGGCCCGGCTCCTGCACCCAGCGCTCATCGCACAGCACGTCGGCGATATTCACCGATTCCTGGTGGCGCATCACCCAGCCCGAGAGACCCTCGCTACCGCTGAACGAGATCGGGATGTTCGTCCCGCGTACATCACCGCGACTGAAAAGCACGGCCCGACACATCAGGGCACCGTTCTCCGTGTCGCGGAGCATAATCGATCCGTGTGCGACGCCCAGGTTTTCCGATATGAGCTCCAGGGCGCGCTGGATGACGCTATCGAGATCGAGCTGCGATGTCAGCTCCAGGCTGATCTCGTGAACTGCCTCCAGACGATCTTTCTCCTCGGAGAGCTGGCGAGTGGCCTGCTCAAGCTCGGCGGTGCGCTCAGAGACGCGCCGCTCTAGGTCGGCGGCCAGGTTGCTGATCTGGTCAAACAGACGCGCATTCTGGATGGCCTGGCTGGCCTGGCTGGCCAGAGCAAAAGTGACCTCGACGGCCTCGGCGTCGTAGGCGTCAGCGTCATCCGCCCCGATGGTGAGCAGGCCAACCAGCTCGTTATCGACCAACAGCGGCGCACCGATCCATGAGCGGGCCTCCCAGCCCAGCTCTTGGATGGCGCTGAAGCGTGGGTCGTTTTGGGTATCGGCCAGCATCAGCGGTCGTCGCTCGACGGCGATTGACTGGAAGAGGGCCATATGCTCCACATCAAAGTCGGCATTGAGTAGGCGTGCGTCAGTCAGTCCACGGGCCTCGGTGATCTGGAGCAGGCCGTAGCCCTCGTCGCGCAACAGCACGGCGGCGCTATCGTAGCGCACCACGCGGGCCAGTTGATCGAGGATAAGGGTCTGGATCTCACGCAGCGCCAGGGTACTGGTGAACGACTGGGCCACATCGCGCAGGGTATCGGCCAGGCGACGGCGCTGCTGTTCGCGCTGGAAGAGCTGGGCGCTCTTGAGAGTCTGGCTGGCCTGGGTCGCCAGGATGGAGATCAGCGAGATGTGGTGGGCGTTCCAATCTACGGCGGTGCGCGAGCCGACCCAGAGGATGCCCAGGTGATTGTCGTGCGAGCCGATCACGACGCCAAGGGCACTGCGGATGCCCAGATCCACTGCATGCTGGTTGCGGACGGCGTGATCAACTGTGGTCAGATCGGAGATCGCGAGCGGCTGCTCGCGCTGGAGCAACTGGCCGGTCAGGCCGCTCAGGTGGAACTCAAGGTCGTGATCCACCACGATGCTGCCGCGATCCATGAGCAAGGGATTGCAGATTTGCCCGTGGCTGTCGAGCCGCAGAACCGCGCAGACCTCCACGCCGATCAGGCGCAGAGCTGCGTCGGCCACCATCAACTGCGTCTCGTCCGGGTTCAGGGTGCCCGAGAGGTTCTGCGTCACCTCGAAGAGCGTGGTCATCTCCTGGGCGTTCTGGCGCGTCTCGCTGAATAGGGTCGCGTTATTGATCGCCACCGCCGCCTGGTTCGCGACAGTTGTCAGAAAGCGCAGGTCGTTCTCATCAAAGGCGTGCGGCTCGTAACTCTGGAGGTTGATCACGCCGATCACCTTGCTGCCGAAGATGATCGGCACCACCAGAAACGATTGCTCCACCTGTTCGGTGATCCCGCTAAGCTCATCCTCCACGTGGAGATCGCGCCTACGGGCATCCTCAACGCTATAGATCAGGAGCGGCTGACGGTTACGCAGAACCCAGCCGTTGGCCCCATTAGCCTCAGTGATCGAGATCGGAGTCAGCTCGATAGGCTGATTGGCATCATAGGCAATCGGGTAGCGGAGTATCCCTGTCTGTTCGTTATAGATGCCGATCAGCGACGTACTCACATCGAGGATCTCGCCGATGCCGTGGTGCAGGCGATCCAGGAGATCGTGCTGCTCCAGGGTTGAGTTCACCGCCTCGCTGATCGCATTGATCGTCGAGAGCTCACTGATGCGTCGCTCGCGCTCCTGGAACAGCCGGGCATTCTCCAGCGCCGTCGCCGCCTGGTCGGCCAAGCCCACCAGCAGCAGCATCTCATCGTCGCTAAATCTGCGCACGTAGTTGGTCATCACGCTAAGCACACCAACGATGCGCTCGCGGTAGACCACCGGCACGCCCATAAAGGAGATCAGGTTGTTATCGCGCTCATAGTTCGGGTAGAGCGACCCGCCGCTCACGCGCACATCATCAATGATCAGCGGTATCCCGGTCTCAGCGACTCGCCCGGTGTGGCCCTGTCCTACTGGCACGCGCATCTCACTTTTGCGCTCGGACGGAATGCCGTCCATCGCTGCCGGGAAGAGCATCCTCCCACCCTCATCGCTGATCGTCCACAGGGCCACGGTGGTGACGTTGAGTTGGCGGCTGACCAGTTCCATCAGCTTGCTGAGTACTTCTTCGGGTTGAAGCAGCGAAGAAAGGATGCGTGCCGCATCGAGCAAGGTACTCAGTTCGCCCACCTTCACACCGAGGGCGTTGGCGCTGGAGTTAGCCGCGTCGAACGCCTGGGTACGGGCGATGGCGGTGGTGACCTGGTTCGCAATCGTCAGGCACAGATCGAGAGCCTGGGGCCGGAACTCGCCGGTGCGTCCCACAAAGTCCAGCCCGATTCCGCCGATGACCTCGTTGTTCATTACCAGCGGGATCAGCGCTATTGTACGAATGTCCATCTCACGGAAAATCGCGTGGGAATGGATGAGGATCGGATCGTGCTGCGCATCATCTGAAATAAAAGGCGTCTTGTTGGTGTCGATCCACGCCACCAAGGGGTTATCGTCGAGCGGGATGGTGATCGCGTCCATATCACCGCTAGGCACCAACTCGGCCACGGCGGTACCTCGTCCGGCCTTCCGGTCGTAGAAGATCAGCCGCGACTGATCCACACCGGTGGCCTCGGCCATAGATTCGACAATGCCCTGGTAGATCTTCTGCACATCAGACTCGGTGGCGGCCATCGCCGAAACGCGGTTCAGCAGATCGAGTTGCTGAACCTGTTCGCGGGCCTGGGCCAGCAAGCGGGCGTTCTGCACACCCAGGGCCAACTGGTTGGCCACGGTCGTCAAGAATGATCGCTCGCGGTCACCGTAGATATTTGGCGTGTAGCTCATCACCGCCATGACGCCCACCACGCGCCCATCGCCCACCAGCAGTGGCACACCGAGCCAGGCCGCCGAGCTGCGCTCACTGCCGAACTTCACCGGCGTGAATCCGCGCTCTGCCTGCTCCTTCGCCAGATCCTGAAACTGGAGCGGCTGGCGCGTGCGAATAATATGGGCGGCCATGCTCCCCTCGCTGGGGGCGTGCGCCACGCTATCGATCGTGTCGCTGCCCTCGTCTACCTTGTACGCGAGGACAATCTCGTTGTTCTCGTCTTGGTAAATGAAGGTGAAGAAGGAGTCCATCGTCAGCGAAACCGCAAGCTGGGTGTAGACCCGGTGCAGCATCAGGGGCAGATCCATCGTTGAACTGGTGATCCGACCGATCTGGTTGATTACATCAAGCTCGGCGATGCGGCGCTCGCGCTCACCGAACAGGCGGGCGTTCTCCAGAGCGATTGCCAACTGACTGGCCAGGGCGCTCAGGAACTGCTGGTCGCGCTCAGAAAAGGCGTTTGGCCTAAAATCCTGCACACTCAGCACACCGATCACCCGGCCCTGGCTCACCAGCGGGATGCCGAGCCAGGAACGCACCTCGTTGCTGTTCTCGGCAAGCGAGACCGCACTGGTAGTCACGTCGGTCTGGAGATGCATGTCATTGACAAGCAGCGGTTTGCTGCTATCGATGATCATGCCGCTCAACCCTGATTTTGGCACCGTCGCCTTATGGTGCTGCGGCATCATCTCGCCCTGGTGTAGGAACTGCTCGAAGCGCAGCAACTGGTGATCGGGCTCGTAGCGGGCAACAAAGAAGAAGCTAGGTGTGCCCAGGTAGGCGGCAATCCCTTGGTAGACCCGCTTCAGCAGGGTGTCGAGGTCGATGGAACTGGTGGCGGCGCTGCCCACCTGGAAAAGAGCTGCCATCTGCTCAGCGCGGGCGCGGGCATCGCGCAGCAGGTAGTAGTTCTCGATGGCGATGGCCGACTGGTCGGCGAAGATCTCCAGGGGCTCCACCGTGCGAACCGTAGGCCGCTGACGATCCTGCGGGTCGTCGGCGAACATCAGGCCAAGCATATTGCCCTCGGTCGAGTAGAGCGGCACGCAGAGCCGGTCGTTGCGCTGCCACTCGTCGGGCAGGCGCACATCGTCGAAGGAAGTATAGCTAAAGACCGAAGTGTCGAAACCCTGCTCAATGGCGGCGGCCTCATCGGCGGGTACAAAGTAGCTGTGCCCAACGCGGAACCGCGAGTCGAGGTAGCGCGTGGCTAGAGCCTCGGGCATCGGGCGCTCGCCCATCTGCCCCAGTTCGCTGAGCGGAATACCGGCGGCAGACACGGGCCGCAGCACGTGGACATCATCGGGGTCGGCCAGACAGAACACAATCGTGCGAAAGTTGGCCGAGTCGGTCACGCTGTAGCTAACTTGCTCCAGGAGGTTCTCCAGCGAGCGGTCGGCGCGCAATGCCTGGCCGATCCCTAGCACATCGTTGAGCATCGAGACACGGCGCTGGAACATGCGCGAGATATGCTCAAGCTCGGCGTAGCGTTGGGCATTGCCGATACCGACAGCGGCCTGGTGGGTGAGGGTGCGCAGGAAGTCAACGGCATCGTGGTCGAAGCTGCGCGGCTTTGGCGAGAGCAACAGCAGCACGCCGGCCACTCTGGCCTGGTAGAAGATCGGCGCAGCCAGAGCTGATACCGCATCGGGCAAGGAGACGGCGGCCCGCTCGCCGTTGCTCATCGTGTCGCTGAGTTCAGGCTCGCGGCGCTGCATCGCCATATGGGCGGTGACAGCGCGTGCATCGAGCACCGTGTCGATCATTGCTCCGTGGGTAGGTTCATCATAGCCGACCGCCTCAACAACCCGGTATGCTCCAGGGGTATCGCCATCGTCGTCGCCCTCCTCAAATGCACGCAAGGCAATCAGGCCGTGGCTTGCGCCGGTGGCCTTCAGCGCCTGCTCCAAGGCATAGGCCAGGATCTCTTTCTGGTTGAGCGTAATCGCCAACTGGCTCGACACGCGCTGGAGCGCCCGCATCTGCTCCAGGCGCGAACGCAGGCTACTGTCGGCCTGCTCGTAGCGGGTAGCGTTGACGATCACCTGGGCCGACTGACCAGCGATGATGCTCAGCAGTCGCTCGTTGTCGGCGCTGAAGGCGTCTGGCGCGGTAGCGAAAAGTTCAAGGATGCCCACCAGGGTATCGCCCGTACGCATGGGCAAACCAAGGTAAGATCGTGCGGCGCTCCCATCCTCCAGGATAATCTCGGCAACGTGGCGGGTTGCGCTGCTCGGCATCGTCGGCGATCCGAGATCCGGGATCAGGCGTGGACGCTGGTGGCGGACGATCCAGCCGGTCAAACTATCGGTTGCGACGCTCGCGGAGGAGCTCAGCCCGCAGCTTGTGGCCACGTGAAGCTGGTGGGTGTGGCCGTCTGGGATGGAGATGCGTGCGCCGCCGAAGCTGGCGAGAGACTTCAGGCCATCGAGGATCGCGTCCAGGGTCTCATCAAGCGAGAGACCCGCGCTGAGCTGCTGGCTGATCCGCTGGAGCAGTTCAAGCTCGGCGGCGCGGCGCTGCTCCACCTCGTAGAGTCGCCGGTTAGCGATAGCCGTAGCCACCTGGGCAGCCAGCACCTGAGCCAAGTTACGCTCGGTTTGCGTGATCGGCCGCCGTGCCCGCTCGTAGCCGATGGAGAGCAATCCAATCGTCTGATCTTTCGCCCGCAGGGGCAGCAGCAGCGCGGATCGGCTGCCCTCGGATGCCAGCACTGCGGCAAGGGGATTGCTGGCCGCCGTCGCGGGTACATCCTCAATATAGAGTGGCTCGCCCCGGTTGATCTGGATCAGGAACGCAGGTGCATTTGTGATCGTAATGCTGTCTGCCGACACATGTGCGCGACCGTTTTCGGCATAGATTGCCACGGTACGCATATCCTCGGGGTGCTGCTGTTCGATCAAGTGAACTGCGCAGTGCTCCGCATCAAGCGCCAGAGCGATGTTCTCGGTAGCACGATCAAGGGTACTCTCGATCTGCGTATCGGCGCTGATCTCTTTACTATTCTCATAGAGGACGAACAACTCACGGGCGCGCTGTTGCTGTTGGCTAAAAAGCCGTGCGTGGCGCAGCAGCAGGGCGACCTGCTCCGCAAACGACTCGACGCTGCGGATCTGGCTGCTGCCCGAGACCGGCATGACGCTGTGCAGGGCCGTGACCAGCACCCCCGCCGACTGCGTATTGACGAAGAGCGGCACCGCAAGCGCAGGGCGCTCGGTTACACGGGCGATGCCGGACGTTCCACGCCGCCGTCCGCTCGCCACCAGGGCGCTGCCGATCTGGAGCTTGCCCTCCGCGACAGCGCGGGCGGGGAGGTCGTTGCTGGTGCGGGCGATCATCGGCGGATAGCCATCGGCGTTCGCACTCATCGCAACCAAGGTCAGCGGCTGCTCGCCCTCATCACCGCTATAGATCGCGGCACTTTCAACCTGAAGGATTGCCAGTGCATCGGTGAGTACCGCGTTGAGCAGCGTGCGGACATCGAGCACGCCAACCGAGTCGAGGTTGCTGGCGATCAGCGCACGCAGTTGATCAAAGATTGCAAGCTCAGCCTGGCGCCGCCGGGTGACGAGCAACAGGGCGATCTGTGCCGTAAGCGCGGCGGCAACATGTGCGGCGAGCGCCGCAGTCTTCCCGCCGCAAAGGTACAGACGGCCAATCTCGTCGTCGTCGGCGCGGATACTCAGGCTGGACAGATCGCTCGTGTCAGAGTGCCCCCACGTCGCCGATCCGAGAATGACACCATGCTCGACAATCTCGACCCGACCAGCGTCCATTGGGAGGTGCCGGGCAAGCAGATCCGCCAACTCACCCGCACATGTGGCAGGATCGGTACGTGCCGTGCCCTGCTGGCCCCACATAGCCAGGTGAGCCAACAACTCCCAGCCATACGTCGGTGTCGAGACGATCGTAGAGTCCATGGTGTCTGATGTGCTCCTCACAGGATCAGCAGGGTCAGGATCGGCAGTTCGTTTGCCAATGAGCGTCATTTCACCATCGGCGTATCCTCATCTGCGTTTTGACATGGTTCAGAACAGCTTTATGGTTTGGCGATGAGGCGAGGATGCGAGGGCGCGGTGGCATCACCTCGTCGCCTCGTCGCCAAACTGTAAAGCTAGAATTACCAGATCTGAACCTTGTCTTTGAGCAGGTTTCCTCAAAATAAACGCGATGGATCAGAGATTATGTCGAATAAGAGCGGACTCAGCGCCGACCTTGTCCCCTCACCCCCTTTGAACCTCTCCCTCACGGGGAGAGGGGAGATTTCGCAATAGGAAGCTTCCGGCTCCCCCTCTCCCGCTCAGGGAGAGGGGGTTGGGGGGTGAGGGCTGGGCGGCAGCAGACTCCTTATTTGAAAAGTATTGAGGCCAGGGCTTGTCCCGCATCGTCTCCCCGGACAACAAAGGGGGGAGCGCGGCGCGTAATGCGACCACACTCCCCAGGTTGCGGCAGCGGGCCATACATTCGGCAGGGCCAGCCTCTGTCGCCCATTGCCTGATCCCTGTTACCTCGTCTCAACGCGAGCGACCGTACGTAACCCAACTTTTACGGCCCTGCTCGCGGGCCTGCTGAATGGCGCGCTGGCGAGTCTCCTCCGCTATCTCGCTTAGCTCGCGGATGTCGTAAAACGGCCCGTCCTGGCTGGTGAGAACCCCAATTGAGATCGACATCAGAGGCACCTGTCGGATGCCGCCCGTATCATCGGGTATCTCGATAAAGCCCTGCTTACGGTGCTTATAGTTATAGTGCAGCCCGATCTCCTCATCGAAGCGAGTGATCAGACGCTCACAGATCGCCTTGAATTGCTCAGGTGCCGAAGTGACAACAAAGTCGGGGCCAACCACCATCTGACCGACAAAATCCTCGTGGCCGCCCAGGTCGTTGATGACCTCATTGAGCAAGAGCGCGCTGAACTTCAGCACATCCTCGCCCACCACCGACCCATACAACTGGGTGAACGTCTCGAACCCGTTAATGTGCAGGAGCGCCATGCCCCAGCCCTGGGTCGTGAGCAAGAGGCGGAGTTGGTCGCTGATCAGATCGGCGGTGGGCAGGTTCGTCACCGGGTGGAGCTGATTCTTGCGCCGGGCCTCCTCCAGTTGATTTTTGACAATCGTATGCACCTCTTCGATATCGAAGGGCTTCACGATATAGTACTGGGCCTGAACCTCACCGAGGCCAATCAGCCGGTCGCGGCGCTCACCACGGGCCGTCAGGAAGATAATCGGGATATGGCGGGTGCGCGGGCTTGCCCGCAAAGCCTTCCCAATATCATAGCCCTCCATGTCCGGCAGGTTCACATCAAGCAGCGCCAAGTTTGGCGGCGTCTTGCGACAGATCTCCAAGGCTATCTGGCCGCGCATGGCGGTGAAGACCTCGTAGCCCTGAGACGTGAAGTAGATTTTCAGCAGACTTGAGATGTCGGGCTGGTCTTCAACGACCAGGATGCGCTCTTTACTCACCGCCTATTCCTCCTCACGTTGCAGAAACGCTGACGGATGACTGATGATGGGCAACCGACATCGTGATGACACCGTTATCGCCGTTGCCAGCGGGTGTGTTATGTCCATTGTCGGGCGGCGCTCCCATCTGACGCGGCCCTGATCTCGTGCCATTGCTGACGTAGGGCTGATTCGTGGCGGGCGGTACTTCAGGTGCGCTAGTGTCGTTCGCCGGATCACTATACACATTTGGCCAATGATAAACAATCCGCCGTGGGTCGCCCGTCTTAAGGTCTACATCGTTCACATCATGGCCAGGCACGGTCTTGCGGATCAGATTATTGTCATTGTCGAAGATTATAACAGCATTTGACTCGATCATGCGCCCTGGATAGACGACAAAGCCACTGCCGATCTTACAATTGTGGCCGACCGCCGAGCCGAGTACGGGCAGGTTGATCTCGACGACCTTGCCGTGGTGGACAACCTTAATCGGCTCACCTTGGAGGTTGAAATCGGTGAAGACATTGTTCGCGCCGATGAAGGTGTTGCGCCCGATCAGACACAACTGGAGCGTGCTGTTCTGGGCCACCATGCCATTCTCCATCATCGCGGTCATAAACAGGCCGGCGTTAAACGGCAGGAAACAGCGGTCGCTCACCACGCTGAGCATGATCTGCGAGCCCTGCATCACATTCACATTGTTGCCGATAACGCTGTTGGCGATCACAACCCCCGGCCCGATATAGACATCATCGCCGATAATCGTCGGCCCGTGGATGATTGCGGTCGGGTCTATCGAGCAACGCTTACCCACCTTCACCAGGCTGCGCGAGGCGAGGAAGTGGTTGCGCCACGGCTCTTCCAGTGGGTTGATCTTCTCACCGAACGCCCGCAGCGAGAAGGCCAGTTTGCTGGGAAAGAGTTCCCAGTCCTCCTTAGTCCAGTGAAAGATGTTGAGCAGCCGCGACTTCTCCATCCGTGCGTCCTGCTCAGCCGCATGCGAGAAGACCCCCATAAGCACATTAGCCATCAGCACGTGCATCCAGCTTTCGATGGAGAGGAATGCGCGAATGGGGATCTGGTAGGTCAGATCGCCCTTGTTGACCGCCATATAGCTAGGAATATGGTAGTAGCCCATCTCGCGGCTGATCGTATCGACCACAATCGGGACGGGTTCGCTGCGAGGCCCCGCAGGATAGTAGTAAATGTCGGCGACGTGGATGGCACCACGCTGCTCCTTACCATCATCAATGTAGGTAACATCATCGCGGCGAGTAATACCCGTGCAGAGTTGAAGGGCGTGGCGCTCAATGCTGGGATCACCGCGAACACCACGGGCCTCATCAGTGGCGCGGAAGGCGATCTGACAGGGCCGACCTGTGGCCTGCGCCCTTTTCATGAATGTGTCGATCAGCGCAGCATTGAAAAAGAGGTTATCACGATAAACGATAAGAGCTTCATCGCTTTGCTCAATATGTTCTGCGAGTTGATCAAGTGTATCAACCTCAGTCGTGTGTGAATAATAGGCTTTGAGCAAATCTCGTTGCGTAAGCCATAGATTCTTATTAAGAATCCGAAGGTCACGAGCAGGTTCGGCGAATGGCTCGATAAGTGTGTAGTCCCGAATGATGATCCGCCGCATTGCCGACCCCTTTCTACAAGCTACATAGTAGACGCTTTGCGCGTTCTTCCTTGTTGATTGATGCTACTACTATATACTGTAGATATGTGCAATCACAAGCATGAGAGATTACATTCGGATTACATGGGAAATGGCGAGATTATAGGGGGTTTATGCCAATTTTATTGTACACCCTGCCATTCTCTTCGTCAACGAAGGTACGTGTAGAGTTAGGGCATGAGCAAAGTCACCCTCCAGTCCTCACCCCCAGCCCCTCTCCCTCACGGGGAGAGGGGGCTGGGGGGTGAGGGCTGCCCGGCGATCATACGACTTTGCACATGCCCTGCGTGTAGAGTAGATGTGGCCCTACAGCGTCGGGTAGGCGGCAAGGCCGACGCTGATCGCGGACAGAGCATCGGTGGTGATGGTTGTGCGCAGGGTGTCCAGGGCGGCACGGAGGCTAGCCACCTGGCCGGACGAGGGCGACTGCGGGGTCAGGCCGAGCATCGCCTGGACAATGGCGGCGTAGGGCCGCGCCAGATCCTGCGGGCTGAGGGGTGTACTCATCGTCGGCAGGTCGGCCTCGATCTGGCGGCGTGCGCCGGGCCAGTCCACGACGCCCGGCAGTTCGGCGGCGAGGGCGAGGAGCCGTTGGCAGCGCTCGATAGCCGCTCGCCGCAGTTCGGCCTCTGGTGGCTCCTGCGGCGGGGGGGAGGACGCAGGTGAGGGAATGCACGGTGCCTCGGCAGGGGGCGCTTCAGTGCCGCCGACCATCCCAATCAGCCGGTCGAGCCCGGCGTTCAGCAGCGACTCGATCTCGCGGGCGTAGCTCACCCAGGCTCCCACCTGCATACGGAAGGGGTCAGGAATATCGCGCTGACGACCGGCCAGTGCGCCCAGGCTGATAATGGTGGCCTGGGGGTAACGACCCTTGAGGACACGGGCGATGCCGCTGTCGATGGCCAGGAGTACCCGCGCTGTATCGACCATCTCGTCGCTGAGCGAGCGAGCCTGGTGCTGGCTAATGTCGAGGTTAAGGATCGCCATCGCGTCGCGGGCCTCAACCTCGGCTGGGTCTTCGTCGTGGCCGACGACACCAGCCGAGGCAACAATCCATGTAATGTCGCGACGGTGTAACAGCCGACGTAGCAGGACGGTGGCCATCGGCGCACGACCCGTGTCGGCTGCTCCAATTATCAGAATCATGGTTTGCTCGGTACTCGTCGCTTTAGATATAGCCTGTCGTGGTAGATGTCCACTATGGTTCGGTGCCGCCAGCGGCGTATGCAACTAACCCTCACCACGGATGAAAAACGTCTGCGCACCGTCGTACGATGAATACACCGTTCCGCCAAAACCCCGCGAGTAGCTCGGATTCTGTGCGCAGTAGGTGAGGAGTCCGATGCGTCCGGGATCGGCCTGCGGGTTGCGTGGTGGCAGTAATGTCACACTCAACGAACTCCAGCAGGCAGGCCCAAGATTGCCAGTGTACCGAAGTTCACGGGTCTGTCCGCCATCCAGTGAGCGGTAGATCCGGTAGACGGCTGTATCCTGGACATGCATGGGCGGTTCGGTGAATTGCACATCCATCTCCACGGTGTAGATCACCATGGGATCCTGGGTCGCCACCATCCGGGTACCATCGGTGGGAGCATAGTCAAACTCTCGCTTGGAGTCAGGGTTAGTTAGCCAGTCGTAGGTGTGCGCGCCGACATTGCCCATCTCAACCTGGAAGGCCGGTGGGTTGGCCGGATTGTAGGTCAGGACGCGCCGCTCGAATACCTGGAAGAGGATCGGGCGCAACACCCCGCCCACCTGTGCGCGCACCCACACCGCCGGTGTCATCGGCATGCCAAAAACATACAGCGGATCGTAGATGCGCCCGGAGACGCGGCGATCATCCCGCAGGGTTGGCCCCTGCTGGTTCATAAAATCCACAAAAGCCTGCGGGACAAGGTGACCATTCAACCCCTCGCGCAGGATGGTCGCGGGGTCGGCGGCATAATCTGCAAAATGACTAATGTGTAGATTCGGATCGAGGATATCGGTGGCGGGCTGGTTCAGGTGATCGGGCCGGGGCTGACCGGGGCTCTCATAGAGCGGCTGGAGGTCGAGGTAGGTGGGAAAGCGGTTTGGATCGCCAATCGCGGTGATGTACGAGTCCTGCCACTGATTAGGAAAGGCGTCCAGGCCATGGCCTGTCCGCGCCAGCATCAGATCAATCGGCAGTCGCCCGCTCGTCACATACCAGAGATTCGCCGTATCGCCGGCAAGATCGAGGATCTCCATACGTCCCTTGTCGAAGTATTGCACCTGACGATCATGCCACTCGTAGGTCTCTGGTACAAAATAATGCTCGATCATCGCGTGCGTGATCGGGACTGGCCCCCACGTCCACGAGCGACTGGCCGCGCCGTTGGCGACTAATTGGTCGTACTGGTTCCAGCGCTGCTGAAAGATGACGGTAGGATCGGGGGCAGCCGACACTACTGACGTGAGTACGACGGTGATCACAATGATCACGAGGATGTGATACCGTGGACGCATGAATGTACTCCTCTGGGATATAATGGCACTGGATCTTCGCTCAGCGTGACAGTTTGTAGCGCGGGCTTCCCGCCTGCAGTGGTACTCCTGGCCGCCTGGAAGGCGACGCTACAGTCATGGCAAACTGTTACGCTGGTTTGAGCCATGACTAGTGCGTAAAATTCCTTATCTGACAGTCTATATCATGCAGGGGGAAGACGACAATGCAGATCATGACCAACAGTGGCGTGCGCCTAGTCCGCCGAACACTGGGATTCCTCGCCCTCGGAGTCGGTATCGCCGGGATACTCTTGCCGATCATCCCCGGCTGGCCAGGGTTTGTGGTGGCGATTGTCCTCCTCGGTCGGCGCGACCCGGCGCTGCGCCACCTGCACGTGTTTGGTCGGCGCACCCTGCGCGCAATGCGCCGATCTCGCGTGCGCCAGATGCGCCGCCTCGGCCACTGGCTTTCCGCTCACTACGTGGGTATGCGCCGCAGCATTACGCCCCATCTCATTCAGGCTGAGAAGATGTTCGGGTAGCGGTTCCCCTGCTATAATGCCCCGCTATGCCCCATCGACTCTCACACATCGTCCTGCTCGTCCTCGTCATGCTTGCGGGTTGTGCGCAGGTTGGTTTGTCCGACCCGGCCACGCCCACGGCCGGCCCCCACGGGATGGTCGAACCGTTCCTGCGAACCTGGCGTGACGCCGGGGGTGATTCGACCGTCGGCGCTCCGCTAGGTGGCCCGCGCTGGATCGACGACTACCAGGTGCAGTTCTTCGCGGGCCTCAGCATCACCGCCGTGGATGCGGGGCGCGCCGTGGCGACACCCCTGAGTACGGGTTGGCAGACGCGCTACCCCGCCGACCTCCTCAGCCTGCCGGTTGCGTCTCTGCGCGCCTCCATCGCCCTGGCCGATGACCACGACGCTGTGGCCCAGCCCCTGGCCCCGATCAGCGCAACCCTGCGACTGGAGGGCTACAGCGGCCCGGTTGAACTGCGGCTCTACGATAGCCAGATGCGCCCCGCTGGCGCTGTGCGCGTGCAGGTGGCCGACGGACGCGGCGTGGCCCGTTTCCTGCCTCACGGACGCCTTGGCTCACAATGGGCCATTGCCCTGGTTGATGGTCAGGTGGCCGGTGCGCGCAGCAAGCTCTTCACCCTCGACGCCACCACCGCCTTGGTCGCCAATGATCCGCAGATCAACGCGCTCTACCCGCGCATCCACGGCTTCATGGCCCAGGACGTCGTCAGCTACCCGTTGAACGGGCGCACCGTGCGCGGCTACCGCTCGCCGGATAACCCGCTGCTCTGGCTGCGCGACCACGTCTACCAGGGGCGGGCCTTCCGCTACTTCGAGACGGATGTGACCAGCCTGCTCGACGCCTTCCGCGACGCCCAGCGCCCCGATGGCAGCTTCCCCGATGTGATCGACGACCCCGCACGCTTCGTCACCGCCACCCGTAAGGAGGTTGAGGCCGACCTGGAGTTTCTCTTTGTCCAGGGCGTCCACGAGGCGTGGCAGGCCAGCGGCGACGACGCCTGGCTGGCGAAAAATATGGGCGCGATGCGCAGGGCGCTGCGCTACATCACCAGCGACCCACTGCGCTGGGACGCGACACGCGGCCTGGTGCGCCGACCCTACACCATTGACATGTGGGACTTCGCCTACGGGCCAACCGCCACCAGCCCCGACGGCAAACCGGCTCCGCGCCACTGGATTGCGCCCGATACAATCTGGGGCACCTTCCACGGCGACAACACCGGCCTGGCCCGCGCTCTGCACCTGATGGCTGCGATGGAACGCCAGGCTGGCGACCCGACCCTGGCCGACGGCTGGGATCAGCAGGGTGACGGGATCATGGCGCGGCTGAACGCCCTAAGTTGGAATGGCCGCTTTTTCACGCACTTTGTCCCTGAGGATGCGAGCGTCCAGACACCCGGCGTCGAAGCGGGAAACCAGCTTAGCCTCTCGAACGCCTACGCCCTCAACCGGGGCGTGCTCAGCGAGCAGCAAGGCGAGCTGATCGTCACACGCTACTTCAAGCGCCGCGATTTCAGCCGAGCCTTCGCCGAGTGGTACAGCATCGACCCGCCCTTCCCGGCGGGCAGCTACGGCATGGCCGGGGGCAAGGGCGAGAACCCTGGCGAGTACGTCAACGGCGGGATTATGCCGCTGGTAGGCGGCGAGTTGGCCCGTGGAGCCTTCCGCTACGGGGCCGAGGGATACGGCTTCGACATCCTGCGCCGCTACGCCAAGCTCACCGAACTGACTGGCGCGAGCTACCTCTGGTACTACCCTGATGGTCGTCCTGGTATCTCTAGCCCCGACACGATCAGCAGCGACGGCTGGGGCGCGGGGGCCATGCTGGCCGCCCTGTTCGAGGGGGCTGCCGGGGTGAGCGATAAGGATCACGGATTTCGCAACCTCATCCTCAGCCCGCGCTGGGCCGCCGATCCGGCCTTCCATATGGTGCGTGCCGTGGCCCGCTACGCCGCCTCCGATGGTTATGTGGCCTACACGTGGCAGCGTGAGGAGCGGGCCATCCGGCTCAGCCTTAGCAGCAGTTCCGAGGTGGCCTTTGTGCGCGTGCTACTTCCCGCCGATGCCCCCCAGGATGTACATATCAGCCTTGATGGTGTCGAGACAGCGGCGGCCATTGACACGACCAACGAGAGTCGCTACGCCGCCGTCCACGTATCCGGCGGCAGCGCCGAGATTATGGTGAATTGGTGATCTATGTTCCCCATAAGCCTGACAAGCAACGCTTACACCAATCTGATCGCCCGCTACATCTACCAGACCTACCAGAGCCGTGGAGTCGCTATCTACCGCGAGGTCTTCGCTGGTAAGTCAATCATTGGCAAAAACCGGCGCATCGACATCCTGCTGGTGTGCGAGGAAGCCAAGCAGGCATACGCCGTCGAGTGCAAGTTTCAAGCCACCCAGGGCACTGCCGATGAGAAGATTCCCTACGCGCTGAACGATATTCAGGCCATGCGAATGCCCGGCTGCATTGTCTACGCTGGAGAGGGCTGGTCGGCGGGTGTGCTGCATATGCTGCGGGCCTCGGCCTTTGCCGCCTACTGCCTGCCCGGTGAGACGCTACGCTCATCCGAGGCCACCCGCGAGCTTGACCACCTGCTGGCCATGAACTTCGGCTGGTGGGATGTACTCACCAGCGGCAAGCAACCCTTTGTAGACGCCACCCCTAACAAGCTCCCCTGGTGAGATTGGCAGTTACACTGGCAATCTCACCCGAACTTCGGGAACTCACGCAACTCCTGCTTGCTGTCCACACAGACAATATCTACCTCGGCGTCCACGAGCAGTGTCCCACGGCACTCGATCCGCTGGAGGAAGCGCGCCCGGTAGGCCGAGGTCATCCGCACCGACGTGACGACGTCGATCATATCCCCAAGGCCAGCCGCATGCTTAAACTTCATCGTTAGGCCATAGACCACAAAATTGTACCCCTCACGGTTCCACTCCTGGACGGGTCGGCCCTGAGCGCCAACCCATTCTGTCCTCCCGCGCTCCATAAACTTGAGGTAGTTGGCGTAGTAGACGACCCCCAAGCTGTCGGTATCCTCGTAGTAGACTTTGTACGCAACTCGATGTTCCATAGATAGCAATCCCTCATCAATTATGACCACTCACCCGGATGGTTGATTCAAGCTTGGGTATCAACAACGAATGACGATGCGTGCTTATAGGAGCAACGTTGACAGACATCGATCCATGTTGAGTTATAATGGTTCTCGTAAGGGATGTTTCAAACCAGCTTTTCAGTTTGTCGTGAACGTAGCACCGCCTTCCAGGCGGTCAAGAGTACCACACCACCGCAGGCTGGAAGTCCGCGCTACAAACTGTCACGCTGAAACCTTGTCTTATGCATGTTTCAAACCAGCGTGACAATTCAGCGACGAAACGATGACGCGGTGAGGCGCTCCGTATCGCCTCATCGCCTCATCGCCTCATCGCCTCATCGCAAGACTGTAAAGCTGAATGTGCCCATTTTGAAACATGCCTTATGCACGCAGAGTCCGACCGTATCGTGCGGATCGCCATGATACCAGAAAATGCAGTGTCGGCTTATGCACGAAATGGCGGGCAGAGGGGCAAGAGTCATCTGGGGGAAAGCGGGACAGATAGAATAGCGAACGAGATCTCTGTAGGGCCATGATCGCTAAGGCACGCCGTCATCACGATGAAACCACGATGCGGCGATGTGGGCGCATCCTTGCTGCCGTTCTTGCAATTGAGGGTATGTCCGTGACGCATGAGAAGGTGACGCTTTTCATTCATACCGGCCCGCGTGCGAGCGATCAGCATCAGGTGCCGGATGTGAGTACGAGTACATTGCTTGGCGACCTGATGACCGGCTGGCGAAAGGACTACGGGCTGCGCGAGCAGGATGCGCAAGGCAATCTCATTCAGTATGGGCTGTTTATGCATCGTGAGGGCCGGACGGTGCGCCTTGATACATCCCGCACGCTGCGTACCCTGCGTGTCACGGCCTTCGCGACGCTCTACCTGAGCGATGTGAAGCACTTGTGGATTCCGTTGCCATCCACTGATCAGTTGCGTCCGCCACCGGTGCCGCCGAATTTGCCACCGATCCCCCCGCCGGTGCCGCCGAATTTGCCACCGATCCCCCCGCCGGTGCCACAGATTTCGCCACCGATCCCCCCGATGTGTACGGTGGAGCTTGCGCCGGGTTGTTCGCGTAGTATTGCCGATGGCGAGCTCCAGATCACCCGCAGCTACCTCCTTGATGCGCTCCCTCGCAACATCGCGATCCGTGAGAAGGCGCGCATGGTGCTTGGCTTTAGTTCCCCACTTCAGGCGGTGAGCATGCGCGAGGGTGGACACTGCGCGATCCGCTGGGCACGCGGCTGGTATCTGCACGCCTTTAAGCCGGTTTTTCTCGGTGAGCAGAAGCTCGATCACGGCGAGGCACTGCTCCTCGAACAGACAACAACCTTGGTGATTGGCCGCGAGGGCTGGCCGATCACCATCCGCCTGAGTTCGACGCTTTTCACCCGCTAGTAGCTCCGCCCAGGGTGGGTGGGTATTCATTTTTCGTGTTCACAAGCATACACAGGAGGTTCTCTCATGGCGCTAATTCGCATGGACGTTGACCAGGCCCAGACGACAATCAATAAGGTTAACCAGACACTGGACGAGCTGAATAATCAGCTCTCGGCACTCGGCAGTTCTGTTAACGATCTGCTCGGCGCATGGGAGGGTCAGGCCCAGACTCAGTTTTCGCATGCATGGGACGACTGGCGCTCCCGCTTTAAGACGACAATCGATGAGCTTCAGCCGATGTCTCAGGGGCTCAGCACTGAGCGTCAGCAGATCATCGATGCCGATAGCTCCAGTTCGTTCACCGACTAGGCTTACGGATCGGGTTAGGTTCACAGCAGGAATTTGGGGGCAATACCTTTCACATAAGCCGTCAGATGCCATCCACGAATAGGTCACGAATATGCGAATAAGGCTCTACGCTGCGCTATTCGTATATTCGCGACCTATTCGTGGACAGCGCGGCATGGCCTTATGTGAAAGATACTGGGTCTGGGGGTTGCTGACCTCCGAAACGATGCTGTGTTTGGCTGAATGTGCCAGCTTTGCCGACACATTCAGCCAGACGTAGCTGAGAATCTCAGCCTACACGGTATTGAAAGAGGCGATAGGTGAGTACACGTTCTGTTGAGACGCCGGGTAGCCAGAGTCCAGAGTCGTCACCCGACCTGTTTAACCGGCCGCCGCGTGTGCTGCTGGTGTCGCCCACCGATGAGGTTGAGATTCCTGGGCCACCTCAGGCGGTGCAGCCCCGTGGCGCCACACGCCTGATTGGTATTGCTATTCCCCTTATCTCATCCCTTGTCTATCTCAGTGTGGCTGCCGCCCGTGGAAACCTGCTGAGCTCGTTGCCAATCGTCCTGATTGCCGGGATCAGTGCCTATGTTGGCTACGATGCCTATCGGCGTCAGCGGCGCGACCACGAGGCCGCTGTTGCTGCCTACAAATCAACCTACCAGGATGCGCTGGAGCGCACGCGCAAGCGCTTAGAGATCCTGGATCGTCAGCAGCGCGCCTGCTACGAAGAGAATAATCCCGATCTGCCCCAACTGCTCCAGATTGCTGCCGGTGAGCGCAATCGCGCTGGTGATTCTGTTCCCGCCGCTCGCCTCTGGGAGCGCCGCCCCAACGACCCTGACTTTCTCGCGCTGCGGGTTGGGCGCGGCGACCGGCCCACAAATCTGTCGCTGAAGCTGCCGAGCCTCAACGCCTATGCCGCTGATGGAAGCGAGTCGCTTCAACTGGCGGCGCAGTACCAGGTGCTGCGAAATGTTCCTGTGGCCATCGATCTGCGCACCCTGGGTGCCATCGGTATCGCTGGGCCGAGCGGTCGGGCGATGAATTTGCTCCAGGCGCTGCTCTGGCAGGTTGCTGTTCACCATTCGCCCTCAGAGGTGCGTATCGCGGCGCTCTGGGATGCCCAGTTCGATGAATCGTGGGGCTGGCTGCGCTGGCTTCCGCATACCCGTACCCTCGATGGTGATGAGAATTACCGCCTGTTGGCCCGCTACGACCGCAGCCCTGAGGCGTTACACAAGGTACTGGGGGCGATCTCCAAGGAGATCAAGCGCCGCGCCGAGGACGACCAGCCGAGCGGCAGCCGTCCGCATCTGGTGGTGGTGCTGAGCGAGTACCACGCTCATCGCGATAAAAGCGCCCTCTTTGCCCAATGTATCGCCGCAAAGCATCTCGATGTGAGTACAATCTGTCTGGTTCCTGAGGTGCGCGATGTGCCTAGCGAGTGTGGCGGCTATATCGACCTGAACCACGGTGGCTCGGCCAGCCACACGCGCATGGGGGTTGCCGGAACGAGTGGGGGTTATACGGTTTTTACCGCCGACCTAGCCAATACTGCAGATAGCACGGTGCTGGCGCAACGCCTCGCCCCAATCGAGCTTGCCAATGTCGATGGCGGTCGTGAAATGCCGCGTAACGTCCAACTACTGTCGCTATTGGGTATCAGCGACGCCGCGAGCTATACGCCGCAGACACTTTGGGACAAGGCACTGACTGATAGCTGGCACCCCGTCCCTGTGGGTCGTCGGAACGCCGACGAGCTGCTGGAGATCAACCTGAACGAGGGTACCCACGGCGTTCACGGTATGATCGCCGGTGCCACCGGTGCCGGAAAGAGCGAGTTGCTGCTGAGCTTCCTGATGGCCCTCGCGATCAAACATCACCCGCACCGACTGAATTTTTTGCTGATTGACTTTAAGGGCGGAGCCACTTTTCGCGACATCGACGAACTGCCCCATACCGCCGGTATGGTGACGGATCTCTCGGGATTCCTGGCCGAGCGCGCCCTGATCGCCATGAACAGCGAGCTTGACCGACGCAAGCGCCTGCTGGCAACCAATAACGTGCCCAATATCCGCGCCTATCGCAAGAGCGGGCTGGATCAGCACGGTGCGCCACTGCCCAACCTGCTGATCGCAATCGACGAGTTTGATGAGATGATCCGCGACTACCCGCAGTTTCAGGATGAGTTGATCCGGGTGGGTAAGCAGGGCCGCTCGCTCGGTGTTCACCTGCTCTTCGCCACGCAGCAGCCCTCGCTGATTAAAGAGGGTCTGTTGAACAACCTGAGCTACTGGATGTCGCTGCGGGTGAACTCACGCGACGATAGCCGGGCGATGGTTGGTGTCCCTGATGCGGCACTTTTAGGCACCGACACGCCGGGGCGTGGTTTTTTCCGCGACAAGAATAGCGGCGTGCGGATGTTTCAGTCGGCGCTGATTACGGCGCTGTACCGGCCCAGCGCGGGATCGAGCCGCCGCGAGGTGGATGTCACTGGCCGTGTGCTGGAGAACACCGGCGAGACTCGCGCACACCAGATGCTCCAGGGCCGCCTCGACAATCTGAATGAGAAGCTGAAGATCATCCAGACTCAGGCCCAGCGCACGCAGTTGATCGAGCAGGAATCTGAGCAAATGGGTACGCAGTTGATGGGGATCTTTGAGTGGGCACCCACTGTCAAACCTGCGGGAGCCATCCGTCAGACGATCAGCGACGAGATCCGGCGGCTACTCCAGACGATTATCGACCTACCGGCGCTCAGCGGGGCAGATGCCGTCGCTGAGGCGATTGAGCAGCAGATCGCCGCTGCCGCCGGGGCCATTATTAGCCGCCTGCTGGGCGACCGCGAACAGATCAGCGAGATTCGCCTGATCGCCCGCCAGATGGTGGCAACCCAGGGCGCACGCTACGCCGCCAAGAAGTTCCCGATCTGGGAAGAGCCGCTACCGAGTATGTTGCCCCTCGTCAGCCTCGTCAGCCGCAGCGCGACGCCGAGCGGCTGGCTTGATGTGCCCTACGGGCTGATCGATCAGCCCGAGGCAGCTTGCCACGCTCCGCTGCGCACCGATCTGGCCGGGGCCGGTGGCAACCTGTTGGCTGTCGGCACGTCGGGAAGCGGGAAGACGACCCTGCTGCTCACGCTGATTCTGGCACTGGCCGACACCCACAGCCCATCAGATCTCTGGTTCTATATCATTGATGGCGCGGGAACCGGCCTGGGGCTGCGCGACACGCTGCCGCACATCGCAGACACGATTGTCTCGCGCCAGCACGTCCTCATTGAGCGACTGCTGGTTGAACTCCAGGATCAGATCGAAGTTCGGCGCACCCTCTTCGCCCAGTACGGCGTGACAAGTCTGCTCCAGTTCCGCAGCGCACGCGCACGCCAGACCGAACAGATGCCGTCGGCACCGCCGGCCCTGGTGGTGGTGATCGACAACCTCGTTGATCTCATCGGGCAGAGCGAACAGGCGGTAGACACCCTCAAGTCGCTCATGCGCGAGGGACGGGCCTACGGGATCTTTTTTCTCGTCAGCGCCTACGGGCTGCGTGAGGCTGCCAACCTTGCGAATTCCTTCGAGACCAGGCTGGCCCTCCACGTCAACAGCGATGATGACTCGCACGCGCTGATTGGCAAGGACTACGCCAGCCGCCTGATCCGGCCCGACCAGCCGGGACGCGCCTTCTTGCGCGGGTCGCCCCGCCCGGTGGAGGCCCAGATTGCCCTGCCCGCCATCCGTGCGCGCACGGTGGACGCGAGTGCGCCAGTTCGCGAGGGCGACACGGAGGTGGCCTACAGCGACATCACGCAAGAGGTGAATCGCTCCACTGATGAGATTCGCAAGCGCTGGCTCGGTGCTGCAACGGTTGACCCGGCAGGTATGCCACGCCGCCTCCAGATGCTCCCGACGGTTGTTGAACTGCCCGCACTGCTCGCCGCCACTCCGCAGGTCGCTCCGCCCGCGTGTGAGATTCCGCTCGGCACCGACGGTGCCTCGCTCCAGCCGCTTATCTGGTCGCTGGATCGCACCGCGCACCTGCTTGTCACCGGTGGCCCGCGCACCGGCAAGAGTACGCTGCTGCGCTCTGCCGCCGCCGCCCTTGCCGAGCGCTACCCCGAGAGCGTCGAGCTTGTGCTGGTGGATTACAGCCTGCGCACCCTGCGCGACATTGAGCGCCTGCGGGCGGTACGGCGCTTCACCGATCTGCCCGTTGGCACGGCCAAAGAGCTACGCGATGTCACTGTTATCGGCGATAAAGACGAACTGGCGGCGGTACTCCAGGTACTCAAGACCGACCTCGATGGCCGCCTGCGCGATCTGCGCAAGGGCCTGTCAGTGGCCCGGCGCACTGTCCTGGTGATCGACAGTTGGGATCTGGTAGTTCAGGACTACCCCACCACGGTGCAGATCGACAGCTTCGTGCGGCGGGGCGGCGACATCGGTATGCACTGCCTGATCGCCTACACCGACCCGAGCGTTGGGTCGAGCCACGCGATGCTGAAGGCAGCCCGCTCAAACTATGTCGAGATCGTCATGGGCCGACCGGCCTTCGACAGCGCCCCCTACACCACCGCAATCAACCGCCGCTTCAAGAGCGCCTTGGTCGGCGAACTGCCCCTCGGTCGCGCCTTCGTGCTAGAAACCGGACAGACCCGCATGGCCCAGATCGCCCGCGCCGACGCGGACATGATAACGCGGCTCTCCGTGGCCGCCACGCCAAACCTCGTACCCGCCCAACCTGATCATCAGCCAACGGGGGAGCCATGACATCGATCATCCGCGCCAACACCGACCAACTGCGCAGCGTGGCCCGCCAGATGCGCGGGGCCGCCGACCAGATCCTCGCTGACACGGGGGCCAGCGCCCGCGAGATGGAGGTACTCGCCGAGACCTGGAGCGGCAGTGCCCGCGACCGGGGCATGGCCCGCTGGGCGGAGATCCACCCACGCTACCAGCCCGCCGCCGAGCAGCTCAACCACTTCGCCAGCGAACTCGACGCCCTTGCCGCCCGCCTGGAGGAGGCTGCACGGGTGTTTGGGGATGGGGGAGTAATGGGTGTGAGAGGAGCGGCTTTTCTGACAGGCTTTTTCCTAGATCCTGGGTTTCGGCCATCTTTCCCCCCGATTGGCGACCCTGGGTTCGACATCCCACCCCATCGGCTGCCTCCTGGTTTTGCCCCCCCCTTTCACGGAGAACACAGAGGGCAAATCCCAGGCGATTTTATGCTTCCCGATCCGGCATTCCCATCGAACAAGCAACCCCCTGGATTCGATCCAATCTCTCCCGGAGAGATAAAGCCAGGTTTTACCACTCTTCCTCAACCCTTCACTAGCCCTGACTCGCAGATACATACGTGGCCGCGCCCGATCCTCCCAATTCTCGACGGTTCCAAGGGCGACTATAAATTGCTTGAATATGACCCACACACTGGTTTGGATCACCCCAATGATCTAGGAATCCGCTACGCGGTGGTGACAGGCGCAATCGCAACGACAGCAACAGTGGTTGGCGTCACCGCAATTGGCGCAGCGATGGCGACCGGGAGTGCCAAAGCTGAGGCAGGTGCCTATGAGGCCGGCGTCGGTATAAGTCAAGGAAAGGATGGTCCTTCAATTGGGGCTTATGGCGAGTTTTACACGGGGCAGGCCAAGGCCGAGGGCGTCATCGGCGATAGGAATCTTGGGGTAACTGGCGATGCAACCGTACGTGGCCCTGGAGTCGAGGGCTTTATCGGACTGAGAGATGGTGAGGTTGGAGCGAAGATCGGCGGATCCCTCGTATCAGTCGAGGGCGAAGTTGGAGCCAACATCGCGGGCGTCAATGTCGGACTAAAGGGCGAGGTTGGGCTGAAGGCCGAGCTAGGCTTTGAGCTTGGAAAGAAGGATATTAAGGTGTGCCTGCCATTTGTCAGCTTTGGAATTTCGTTCGGCGGCGCGAAGGATGGCCACGTATGAGTACGCTAAACCATGGGGAACGAGCGATGCAATCCATTGTCCTTGAGCGTGCAGAGTTCCTGGCGCTGCTCGACGTTGTCCGTGCGACAGCAATTGTAGGTATTGATAAGGCAGACCTCTTCTCGGCAAGCGCCAACGAACACGGGCGGAAGATTGAGGAAGGCCATCGCCTACTTGCTGATCGCGGTCTGCTGCGCTTTGGTTCCGACGGGCTGCGCGTACTCGACATGGGCCTCGTCTCCATCGCCACTGTCCTGGCATACCCAGATCTGGCGTTGATCAGCGTGCGAGCGACACCGGGCGTTGGTCGGCAACTATTCCTGCACTATGTACGCGAAGGTGCCGTTGTTGAGCAGACATTTCCCCAAGAAGGGCAGCATCGTCTCGCCACCCTAGCGAACCCCCACTCACTCCTGGATCGTTTGCTTGAAGTGCTGCCGGTGGATGATAAGGATAGCGCCGAAGCGAGCGCACAACTACCCCAATCCGAATTTCTGAGCGCCAAAGAGTATGCCGAGCAGGGGCGAACAGCAGATGCAGTAGCCATCTTCACCCAGCACGGTCTTACAATTGAGACGAGCCTAACCTTGGTCAATGCAATTGCGGCCCCTAGCTTCAGCGGCACCATCGCTCTGCTACGCTGTGAGGGTACACAGATCGTCGATGCCCGCAACCCGGCAGTTGTCCAGGGCCGTGAGTCGGCGTGGATGATCGTGCAGACAGTTGCGGGTGAGTCATCGTTCACGATCACACGTATCAACCGACGGAGTTTCCGCGATCAACTGGCCGCCTATTTCGGCGAGTTGATCGTAGTCCAATTGCCGTCTGCCTAGAATTTTGTAGACATCTGCACAGGTAGCTCTATGTCATCGATCATCCGCGCCAACACCGACCAACTGCGCAGCGTGGCCCGCCAGATGCGCGGGGCCGCCGACCAGATCCTCGCTGACACGGGGGCCAGCGCTCGCGAGATGGAGGCGCTCGCCGAGACCTGGAGCGGCAGCGCCCGTAACCGGGGCATGGCCCGCTGGGCGGAGATCCACCCGCGCTACCAACCTGCCGCCGAGCAACTCAACCACTTCGCCAGCGAACTCGACGGCCTCGCCGCCAGGCTGGAGGAGGCCGCACGGGTGTTTGGGGATGGGTCGTTAGTGCCTTGGGATGCAAATGGAGATGCCGTAGATGCGCCGCAGGATATGGCAGCCCTATTTGACCAACTGGATCCAGAGAAGAGCGGAGGTAACGAGATCCAGATCTATCAGGTTGGTCCAAATCAGTTTGCTGTACTGCTGGAGGGTAGCGATGACGCAAGTGGCGGCATGAACTCGCTTACCCAAGATGCTTTCCCGGCTGGTATGGGCCAAGATACTGAGTATGCACAAAAGGTGCGTTCGATGCTTACGGATCTTGCTAAAAAGTATCCAGGGGCGAATATCGATATGGTTGGATATAGCCAGGGAGGGATTATTGCGCAGAGCGTAGCTTCCAATGATCAGTTCTTCAGGGATACTGGCCTGAATCTGAACACAATCTCTACGTATGGTACTCCGAGACCTCTTGAGCATATTGATCCGTCGAAATATTACCAAGACTTCGACGCGCCATTCGATATTGTGAGTAGTGCATCACCTCGCATAACACCAGAGTCCATACTGACAACGACACTGTTTAGAATCGTGCCTATAGCTACAGTGGTTGGTGGTGTAATCATGCATACCAATGGTTATAAGCAAGACTGGTCGCCTACAAGGCAAGCTATGCGTAAAACACCACCACCTTTCAATACAAAAAATGGGTGCGTGTTGACAAATATGATGATCAGGCAGATTAATATGCAGCAATCTTTCAGTATTACTATGCCTTTCATGCGAGGCACCCAATGCACATTTTTGTTTCCGCAGAGGCCACTCTTATGACTACCACTACCGTTTCCCTAAGCCAGGATGAAGTCTACTTCCTTCTGGAGCAGATGGGCGATGCCAAGACGTGCGGTGCCGATTCCTCGCTACAGGATTCGCTTGATGACGCACAGCATCAAGCACTGGCCGCCGCCGAACAGGCGTTACTGTCTCGCGGCATTATTGAGATCGGCCCTGATGGGCCGTCAATCCTCGACAGCCGCACTCGTGAGGTGATCCAGGTTATCGCCTATGCGCCACACACACTTGCTGCTATTTCCCACCGACCAGATACCATCGAGCAAATGTATATGGCTTACCACGCTGATCCGCTTTGGATTGAACATACGCAGCCTGCCCCTGGACTGCATCAGTTTGCGCTCTCCCCAGAGCCGCTCGATGTGCAGACGCGCCTCGAACAGATCCTTGGCCTTGCCGCGCAGCCCGCGCCACCCGCTACCGCGTTCAACATTGATCAGGCCGAGCTTGAGCGTATCACTGCTGCCGCAACTGCCGATGTCCAAGTACTCCAGGATGCAATTGCCGCCGCAGGAGCCGATGTTTCAACAGCGCAACTCTTCGCTGAGTTGCTCGCCGGGCCACGTGACTCAGCGCTACTCCAGGTCATCGACCGGCGGGATGACGAGGAGCGCACCCATACCATTACGGTGATGGGCAACCAGCACGGCATGTGGCTTATGCAGACAACCGATCCCGCCACGCTGCTCTGTCAGCCCGCCAGCGCCGCCGATGTCCGCCGTGCGATCATCGAACTAGTTGAGCAACTGTAACTACTCCAAGAAAGAGTCCTTAATGAACAGCTTCGAGTTCTGGGCGCACATGCAGTCCTATGCGCAGATGAGCCGCCTGTGGTGGTTCACCTTCGCGGCGCTGCCGGCAATGATCGTCGCGGGCGGGGCCTACCTGCTGATGGCCTTCGGCTTGCGCCGTAAGCGCGGCGCACCGATCATCTTCTTCTGGCTGATGGTGGCCAGTGTGCCGGCGCTGCTTACGTTCCCGTCGTTCTATGTCAGTACCAGCCTGGATGCCGCCCTCGCCCAGGTTAGTTTTCATATGCCCGCCAGCGCCCAGGAGTTCCCCCTGACGTCGGCGCGCCAGATCGGCGCGGCCCTCGATACCCTCGGCCTCTACGGTATCGTCGGCGCGGCCCTTTCCCTGGTGGTACTCTTCGCCGCCTCCCTGGTTGGCGAGGTTCCGGTCGCTAGCCAGTACGCCCAGCACATTTCCCAGGCGTTCACCAAGGCCATGACCCGTGCCGTCAACCCTGGGCGCAAGGGGACGCTTTCTGGCCAGCACGGTGTGTTGCGGGTGATCCAGGGCTCGGCTTCCGGTACCCAGTATGTGGTGCGCAGTGGCACCATCGGCAAGCAGGAGGCCGATATTCTGATCACGGACACGATTATCTCGCGGCACCACGCCCGCCTGGATGTGAGTGACGCCGCTGTGCGAATCGCCGATATAGGCAGCACGAACGGCACCTATGTGGTGCGCGGTGGCCAGGAGTATGAGATCCCGGCGTCGGGGTTCGATCTGGCCCCAAACGATACGATCTTCCTCGGCCCGCCCTCGATGCCCACCGCCGTCGCCCTTACCTATGAGAAGAGCGGAGCCTGATATGTGCCGTCTGATCGTTGCTGCTGTAGTCCTCGCCCTGCTGACCGGCGCAAGCGCCGCTCTCGCTCAGGGTGTCCCGCAGGCCACCGTGACCACCTACGCCATGAAGATCGACGGGCAGCATATTGAGGTGCTGTTCCGCGTGGCTGACCGGGCATCGGGCCGCGATATTCAGAATCTTAAGCCCGCTGATGTGACGCTTTCTGAGGATGGTGCGGCTGTCGCCGGGCGCGCCGATCTGCACGAAGAGCGTGCCGACAACGCGCTGCCCACGCGCCTCATTGCCCTCGATGACCCCTCCGGCGCGACCCTGATCAAGGGGAGTACGCCCGTAACCCTAACTGTGGCGGGCGCAACTATCGGGGTGGTCTATGATGTGAGTACCCTGACAAATACCGCCAGCGATAAGACAAACTACATCGAGCGCGGACGCATGCTGATCGAGGCGCTGCTGGAGGCTGGGCGCACCCAGGCCCCCGAGAACCCTGAGGCGATTGGGCTCTTCTTCCCGCTGAGCGTCCCGGCGGTTTCCGGCCAGGAGATTCGCCCCAAAGATCTGGCTGGTTTCGTCCAGGATCGCAACGCGGTGATCAACGCCCTGCGCCAGCAGGCCCCGCGCACAACCAAAACCAACGTCTTCGATACGCTCGCGGTGGCGATTGGGATGACCGCTGATGAGGCCAGTCATCGCGGCACCGACGCCTATGTGCTGCTTGTCACCGATGGCGGTGACTCTGCCAGCGTCGGCTCCTACGACGCACTCGTTAGTGCGGCGACCTCGCGAGGGGTGAAACTGCTCATCCTCGGCGTCGGCCCACAGAAGCGGCTCGCCGCCAACGCCGCCGCTCTGACCACTCTTGCTGGTCGTAGCGGCGGGGCGTTTCTGCCTAACCCCGACGCGGGCGCGGTACAGAACCTGTATCGCAGCAGCGTCGTTCCTACCGGGCAGAGCGCCTACGTGGTGAGCTACACCACCACGCTGATCGACGATGACAAGCCTCATTCCCTGGTAATCCAGGTAAGTGGGACGGCGGCTGGACAAAGCGATCATCTCCCCATTGCCCGAAACGGCATGATTGGCTCCCAATCCGCATCCCTACCTATCGGGCCAGCCCTCCAGGGCTACGCCATCCGCGCCGTGCCGGTGGCGATCTTTCTCTCGCTGCTGTTCAGCGGGTTGCTGATACTGATCCAGCGTATCAGCGACGACCGCAGCAAGTTGATCAGCGGCGGCAACACGAGGCGCTAGTTGAGCAGGAGCATGCAATGCCAGAGCTACCCCCCGGATCACGCTACGGCAGTTTCCAGATCAGCGGAAAGGTCGGGCGCGGGCTTACCGGGCCAGTCTATCGGGCAGTGTGGCTGAAGAGCCCGGAGCGTACTGAGGTTGCCCTCAAGCTCCTTGAGTCGCGTGATGAGAGCGTGCGCTCGTACTTCCTCAATGAGATGAACCTGCTGCGCCGCGCCCACGATCAAGGGCCGAAGCCACCTCATCTGGTCGAGTATGTCACCAGTATCACCACGAACGAGCCGTTTGCCCTGGCTACCCGCCTCTACGCTGATGGCCACGATCTGACCGCGTCTATCCGCGATGGGATGACGCCGGCGCAAGCCCTGCGTGTGGTGGAGCATACCGCCGAGGCGCTGGACTATCTGCACTACGTCCACCCCGATGCGCCGGTGGTTCACCGCGATGTGAAGCCGGGAAATATTCTGGTGGACACCGCTGGCAATGCGCTGTTGATCGACCTGAGCGCGGCCAGCCACCAGCACTTTCGGCTGGAGAATGAGCATGGCCTGGGCACGCCACAGTATATGCCGCCCGAGCAGTACGAAGGTGGCGAGCAGCCACAGACCGACCAGTTCGCGTTGGCGATGGTGGCTTACCAGATGCTCACCAGCGGCAAGACTCTGCTGAATGCCAAGGAGGATCCCACTCACCGCCAGATGATCGCCTTGCGCGATGCAGGCTACGCCCGGATCTACGAGACGATGCAGACATTCCCGGCTGCGGCCGAGGTGATCACCCGCGCTGTCGCCTACCACTGGCAGACTCGTTACCCTTCGTGTGGCGAGTTTGCCTACGATCTGCGTCGGGCGCTGACTCAGGACGGGGCCGCCCTGGAAGGCGGCAGCGCGTCACACAAGGGTTTTCAGGTTACGTGGGGGTACGTGGGGATGTTCGCCGCAGGAGCCCTGGCGCTGGTGCTGCTGGTTGTACTCTTTAGGGGCGGACAGCCTACCGCGCCGCCACTGACGCCCCCCACGCTTCCCCCAACCATTACCATTTTGGTGGAGAACAAGGGGCGAGGCATCGGCGAAATCATCGTCCCGACACCTACTGCGCCGGGGTTGGCACCGACAACCGAACTGCGTGAGAACGCACCGGCCCAGAGCGACGTTGCGGGTACGGTGCGCCCGAATGATCAGGGCTGCGCCCTGCGCGACACGCCCTCAACGAGCGGGGGCATTCTGCAAAAGATCACGTCCGATGTGGCGCTCACGGTTATTCGGCAGCAGGACGGCTGGTATGATGTGCGGCTACCAGACGGGCAGGAGGGCTGGTGCCCCGGCTTTCAGCTCAGCGGTCTCACTGGCGATCTGGCCCCG
>Ga0194060_10000204_pt1 | contig 41763 bp, 40 predicted proteins | sample SepL225m_MetaG_FD_163427 | JGI IMG/M metagenome (GOLD analysis project Ga0194060, IMG submission 163427) | Anoxic zone freshwater microbial communities from boreal shield lake in IISD Experimental Lakes Area, Ontario, Canada - Sep2016-L222-5m | ecosystem: Environmental > Aquatic > Freshwater >...
CGGTGTTTCGGTTGTGTCATTGTCCGACAATGTTTCGGATTGCATGAATCTGTTGGCTCTCGATGCTCAAGCCAAAGAACACAAGACCGTGATCATCGTTGGTGCTGCTTCAAGCCCAGGAGTTACTGGTTTGTTGTTGCGTTCCATGACCGATCGCTTTGACACGATTGACGAAGCACACGTTGCCATGCATGGAACTGGTGGCCCAGATTGTGCTCGTCAACACCATGATGCACTGTCTGGTCAATCCATTGGCTGGCACGACGACGAATGGCTACGTCGACCATCTGGCAGCGGGCGCGAATTGTGCTGGTTCCCAGAACCGGTAGGCGCATACGACTGTTATCGAGCAGAACTTCCCGACCCAGTGTTGTTGAAAAAAGCAATGCCTGAACTCGAGCGCATCACCGCTCGAGTTTCTGCAACACGACGTGATCGATTTACCGCACGACTACCCATGCTTGCTCCACCACACGCCGAAGGTGGCATGGGCGCGGTACGCATAGAGGTGCGCGGCAATCGTGGAGGCTCGCGAATTGTTGAAATTGCAGGTATTGCCGAACGCATTGCTCAGCTTGCTGGCGTGGTGAGCGCAGCGAGCGCACATGCCATAGCTACTGGCGCAGTCACCGTGCACGGAGCGCGTGTACTCGGTGAACCCGAATTGCCAAACGCCGCACTGCTCGAATTAGTGCTGGCATCTGGTGTTCGAGTGCACCAATTTGTTGGCGCATAACACCGATAGATTTTTGCTGTGGCATCACACGATCATTCTGCGCATAGCGATGTTCATGAACACGCAAACGAGTTAATGAAACAGAGCGGCCAGCGCTACACCATCAAACGAAAAGAAATCGTTGGAGCAATTGCACAGTTTTCTCAACCGGTAGGCATTGCCGAACTGTTGAGTGCAGTTGATGATCTGCCCCAGAGCTCGCTGTATCGAAACCTTACGGTGTTGCAAGAAGCAGGAGTGGTGACACGTGTGATGTCGTCACAAGATGGCGGCTTATATGAATTGGCCGAACACCTCACCGGACACCACCATCACTTGGTGTGCTCAACATGTGGAACAGTGCGCGACGTGGTGGTGCCCGATGCACTCGAGCGCGACTTAGATAGCGCGCTCACCAAACTTGCCAAGCGCGAGGGGTTTGCACTTGATCACCATCGACTCGACCTCATTGGACGTTGCGCATCGTGCCAGTAAAAACATACTCCCAAGCCTTTTCAGAACTTCCATGGATGCCAAGTGGCCGCATTGTTTCAGTGCCACTCCGTGGTGAGTTTTTTGTGCGTTATGCACAACACGAAAACGCAAACGCCCCGGTGGTGGTATTGCTGCATGGCTGGACAGGAAATGCAGACATCAACTTCTTTCCTGTGTACGCAGAACTCGCGCAGCAGTATTCACTAGTTGCTATTGATCATCGTGGGCACGGTCGCGGTCTACGCACCAATGATCGGTTCACACTTGAAGATTGTGCCGATGACGCCGTTGCGATCATGGATCAACTGGGCCTTGCGTCGGTTACTGCAGTCGGTTATTCCATGGGTGGGCCAATTGCCATGCTCATGAGCAAGCGTCACCCAACGCGTGTGCATTCATTGGTGTTATGTGCAACCGCATTGGAATGGAGTGCAACGCGAAATGAGCGCGCGCGTTGGAAGATTGGACGAGTGGTGTCACCGCTGTTTCGAATTTTCTCTACACCACGAATTATTGATGGCTATATCAAACGCAAAATTCCTCGTTCAAGCTCTGCTGCACCATTGCGTCCCTGGTTGGTTTCAGAAATTCGGCGAAACGATTCGTGGACTATGAACCAAGCAGGTCGAGCATTGTCAAAACACGATGCACGGTCGTGGGCAGGAACACTCGGTGTGCCAACAGTCAGCATTGTCACGTCACGCGATTCACTCGTTGCGCCGCACAAGCAACACGCTCTTGCGCAAGCAACGAAGGCAACAATTATTGAAATTGATGGCGACCACTTGGTCAACTGGCAAAAGCCAGAAGTGTTTACTGCTGCGGTGGTTGACGCGATTCGTCGAGTGCGCGTATAAGCGACTCAATCTGATCGCGTAGTTCCTCAACCGTCACCACGTTCGACAACGCGAAACGCACGCTGGCAAGTTCGCGAGCAAGAAACTCTGCGTTTGCCTGAGTCGCAGCAGCCATTGCGCGGTCGGTCTCTGCTTGCCTGCGGTCGCGAATTTCTTGGCGGTTTTGAGCAAGCAAAATGAGCGGGGCTGCGTATGCGGCCTGCACTGAAAACATCAGGTTCAACAAAATGAATGGGTATGGGTCCCAGCGCAACGCCACAAATGCAACGTTGAGCAACACCCAGATGATGACCAAGAAGGTCTGCACCATAAGGAAGCGAGCAGAACCCAAGTTTCGAGCAATGGTTTCACTGAATTGACCGAATGCATCTGGGTCGTAGTGAATGCCAAGAACCGGGCGGCGCTTGCGTGGTCGTGCGAGGTCGCTGCGCTTCATGATGTGGCTCCAGCAATAGGGCGACGACGCCAGTTGGCAGGCAACGTGCGGTCGAGCACGTCGTCAACCGTGATCGCGCCGAGCAAGCGGTTGTTTGCGTCGCATACAGCAACAGCAAGCAAGTTGTATGAAGCAAGACGCTCCGCCACTTCGCGCTCGGTCATGGTTGGGCTAATGGTTGCTTCCATTTCCACACATTGACCAAGGGTCAACTGTGGCGATTCGCGAAGGAGTCGCTGAAAATGTACGACACCCAAATACGTTCCGGTTGGTGGGTAGTGCGGTGCATGAGCAACAAACACCTGTGCGGCAATTGACACCAAAATTTCTGGCTCACGAATTTGTGCGAGCGCATCGGCAACCGTTGCGTCAGGTGACATCACGATGACGTCTGGTGTCATCAACGAGCCAGCGGTGCCTTCTGCATACGACAACAACTGGCGCATAGTTTCAGCGTCGTCGTCATCCATGGCTTCAAGTACTCGGCTGCGTTGCTCGCCGGGCATTTGCGCCAGCAAGTCGGCCAAGTCGTCAAATTCCATTTCCTCGAACACGTTGGTCAAACGCTCCATGTCGAGGCCTTCAATCAGGCGCAACTGTTCGTCTTCTGGCAACTCTTCAAGCACATCGGCCAAGCGCTCGTCGTCCATTGCTGCAGCAACAAGTCGACGCTGCTCAAGTGGCAGTGCGCGAATAACAGCAGCAACATCGCTTGGGTGCATGTCGCGCAAACGTGCTGCTTCAGCAGCGAGTGCAGTTTGCGGTGCAAACATGTGGGCGATGTGTTCCCAATCAACAAGGCGATAACTCGGACGCGGGTTTAACAAACTGCGCTTGGCAAGTCGAACCTTGGTGATGTGCCAACCCGGGCTGCGCCCAGATTGAAACGCGAGTGCTACGTCGCTGACGGTTTCTTCACCAATTTTTTGATCCAAAATTTCGCGGCCAAGCAAACGCTCACCGTCGCGTGCCCGAAATGGGTTCAGGTCTACGTCCCACGACTTCAGGCGGGCGCCCGAGTTGTCGAGCGAGGCAATGCGACTGGCACTCACAAAAATGCTGCGGCGTTGGCTGGTGGCAACAAATCCCAGCACGCGAGGGGCCTCCGTGGCGCGGCCAGAAACCACCACAATGTCATCGATCTTGCCGATTGGGGCTCCGCCTGTGTCAAGAAGTGGCAGGCGCATGACCCGAAATGCGTAAATGAGTTCGCCGACCATGTAACGAAGGCTACCTGCGACCATTTGGTGAAGCCCGTGATTTAGCGAAGGCCGTTTGGAGTGTTGGCCACTTCAACCGCTACCCTTAGAGACCGCCGTACGGGGACGTAGCTCAGTTGGCTAGAGCACCTGCTTTGCAAGCAGGGGGTCGTGGGTTCGAGTCCCATCGTCTCCACCAGTGAAGAAATGCCAATGAGGAAATTGGCTTGCCCGTGGGGCAAACTAAAGTCGCAGCAACGGACCATTCCGTCGCATTCAGCGCACACCCGTGAGGAGATTTCACGTCATGACTACCGCAGTAATTGTTGATGCAATTCGCAGTCCGCTCGGACGCCGCAATGGCAAATTGAAGAACTGGCACCCAGTAGACCTCGCATCAGAAATCATGCAACATCTCGTTCAGCGCAACGATCTCGATCCAGCGCTGATTGATGACGTAGTTATGGGTTGCGTAATGCAGGTTGGCGAGCAGAGCCTCAACGTTGCACGCAACGCAGTGCTTGCAGCTGGTTGGCCAGACACGGTTCCAGGCACCACGATTGACCGCCAGTGTGGTTCAAGTCAGCAAGCAGCACACTTTGCAGCGCAAGGCGTCATCGCCGGTGCGTACGACATTGTTGTTGCCAACGGTGTTGAAGTGATGTCACGCGTTCCAATGGGAGCTTCCGTTGCCGATCGCAACTTTGGTTTCCCGTTCGGTCCTCGCGTACAGGCACGTTACGAATCAGTTGGTGGACTTGTTGGTCAAGGCATCTCGGCAGAAATGATTGCTGAAAAGTGGAACATCAGCCGCGATGAACTCGATGCATTTGGTGTTCGTTCACAGGAATACGCCGCACGCGCAACACGCGAGGGTCGCTTCCAGAACGAAATCATTCCGGTGCTCGACACTGAAGGCGCCATGATGAGCCAAGACGAAGGTCTTCGTGAAACCACCATGGAATCACTTGGAAAATTGAAGCCATCATTTCGTCCAGTTGAAGAAGGTGGCCGCGTTACCGCAGGTAACTCATCACAAATCACAGACGGTTCCGCAGCATTGCTCATCATGAGCGAAGAAAAAGCAAAGCAGCTTGGCTTAAAGCCACGCGCACGTTTCGTGCAATTTGCAATGGCCGCCGAAGATCCGCGTTATATGTTGACCGCACCAATTCCAGCAACAAAGAAAGTGTTGGAGCGCGCAGGACTCACCATGGACGACATCGACCTCGTGGAAATTAACGAAGCGTTTGCGTCAGTGGTTTTGGCGTGGGAAAAAGAATTGCACCCAGACATGAGCAAAGTGAACGTGAACGGTGGTGCAATTGCACTTGGTCACCCACTTGGCGCATCGGGTGCTCGCCTCATGACCACATTGTTGAACGAACTTGAGCGCACCGGTGGTCGCTACGGTTTGCAAACCATGTGCGAAGGCGGCGGCATGGCGAATGCCACCATCATCGAACGCCTCTAAACGGGATTACGTTCATGTTCGGAACCGTCATCTGGTTCCTTGTCGGTGTCTTCATGCTGATGATTATTTGGCGCACCGGCATTGGCATGTTGCGCAGTATGACTTCGCCGTTGCCTGCACCGCCTCCAGCAGGGGAAATGCGCAGAATTAATGTGCGTTATCGCTGCGGAGTGTGCGGTGTGGAATTACGCATGGTGATGGCGCCAGACCAAGACCCACCGCCACCGCGGCACTGCCTTGAAGATATGGACTTTGTTGCCCCTGTTGAATGAGGGCTAGTGATATTTGGTGGCAGTAAACAAGCCACCAAGCACACATGCAAGGCCACCAAAGAGGTACCAATTGCTACGGCCACCTGGCACCAAGCCAAGGTAATAAAACAAGATGATGAGTGCTCCAAGACCAAGCAGCACAAACATCAGCACAGGAACCCATGGTGGGCTCACGCGTACTTGTCGGGCGATTGGTGGGGTGTAGCGCGATGAGGCTTCAGCAACAGTGTTGCCATGCATCGACTTTGGGTCTGCGTGATCAAGACGATGTGTCTCGTGCAAGCGGTGATTTGGTTGCGTTCCCTTTGGAGTGGTGCGTCCGCCGGTACGTCGTTTGTTTGGCGCCATGAGACTTTCAGTGTAGATCAAAAATGAGGTTTCACTCGGGCCATTGTTCTGGCAGGCTTACTGCGTGGCACGCATTCTGGTAATCGACAACTTCGACAGTTTTGTGTACAACCTTGTGCAATATTTGGGAGAACTTGGCGCGGAACCTGTAGTTATTCGCAACAACGAAATGTCGGTTCATGAAGCTGCTGCGTTGCAACCAGACGGCGTGTTGCTGTCGCCTGGCCCTGGTCGTCCGGAAGATGCTGGAATTTTGTGTGATGCCATTCTCGAGTTTGCAGGCAAGGTTCCTGTATTTGGCGTGTGCCTTGGTCATCAAGCAATAGGTCAGGTGTACGGCGGAAATGTTGTGCGCGCACCCGAGTTGCTGCACGGAAAAACTTCGCCAATTCATCACTTCAATGAAGGAGTGTTTGCTGGTTTACCAAACCCGATGCCAGCAACCAGATATCACTCATTAATTATTGAGCGCGAAACTCTGCCAGAAGTGTTGAATGTGACCGCGCAAACGGATTCAGGAATGATCATGGGAGTGCGCCATCGCGAACTCGATGTTGAGGGAGTGCAGTTTCACCCAGAAAGCATTCTCACCACTTCTGGTCATGACATGATCGGAAACTTCGTGCAACGCGTTGCGGCATTTGCTCGTTAATTAGATAACGCGCGACCCACAATCAACATCACTTTCGATCCTGGGTTTACCTGCGTGTCGGGTTGCAAACTTTGTGAGATAACCAAGCCGTCATTTTCATCGCCGGCCGGCACATTTTGATAGCGAACTTCCCACACTAAGCCTGCTGCGTTCAGCACTGATTTTGCAGATGCTTCCGATTGGCCCGCAACATCGGGAACCGTTGACTGATTTCCACCACCAGAAATTACGAGGGTTACGTTGCTGCCAGCAGCAACTGTTGTACCAATTGCCGGGTCGGCGCGAATGACGCGCCCCTTGGTAACAGTGGAACTGGTTTCTTCGGCAAGAGTTACGTTGAGTAAAAACGGCGCTCCAACAAGTACTTCTTGTGCAGCTTCCGAGGTTTGGCCTTCAACGTTGGGAATGGCAACCTCGGGTCCGCCTTTCGAAACCACCACCCGAATTGCGGTTCCCGCTGGAAGCATCACAGTTGCAGCGGGGTCTTGAGAAATGATTTGTCCGGCCGGAGTAGTGGGGTCAACGCGTTCTTCGACAATTTCAATGGTTAAGCCAACTGCTGCAGCCTCACTCACGGCTGCGTCGTACAACAGTCCTTGAATTGGCGGCACCATGATCGTTCCGGTGCGTGGCGCAAACGTGAGGGTGACTGAGTCACCCGTCTTAAAGTTTGCTCCCGCTGCCGGGCTTTGGTCGTACACCATGCCAGGTGCAATACCTTCTTTAGGAAGCTCATTTGGAACCACGGTTAAACCAAGTGCTGCAAGTTGTTCCTGTGCTGCATCGATAGACATGTTCACGACAGATGGAAGCGTGGCATCGCTTCCCCCGCCAATGAAGCGAACTGCGAACACGATGATGGCTAGTAACGCAATTGCAATTACTGCGCCACCAAAGACCATGGTTGCTGGCTTCTTCACATCAACGATGTCGATGCTGTCTTCGTATGGTGGCAACACCACAACAGGAATCTCTGCAGTGTCCGACAAATTTGTTGTGGCAGCGTTGCCTCGGGCTTCGGCAAGAGCAAGTGTTTCCGCGCCATCAAGAATGCGGCGAACATCTTCGCGCACCAGCATGGCGTTTTCGTAGCGACGCTGCTCATTCTTCGCCATACATTTGGCAACAACCGATTCGAATCCGCGAGGTAAATCGGCAATCAATTCTCGCAACGGTTGAGGGAAGTTATGTACGTGTTGATACGCAATCGCAACTGCTGACTCACCAACAAATGGTGGTCGCCCTGCAACCAGTTCGTACATCATGACGCCGAGAGAGTAGATATCGCTGCGCGGATCTGGCTGCGCACCTTGCGCTTGCTCGGGAGACAAATACGTTGCAGTTCCCATCACCGAACCAATTTCGGTAAGTGCTTCCTCGATGTTTGCGCCAAGTGCCCGAGCTATTCCGAAGTCAGCAACTTTCACTTGACCGCCAAGGCCAATCAAAATATTTCCCGGCTTCACATCGCGGTGAATCACACCATTTTCATGAGCAAAACTGAGTGCCGCAGCGACTTCTGAAATGACATCGCATGCGTGTGTTGGCGAGAGTGGCCCACGTTCCTTCAACAGTGTTGCAAGGGTTTTGCCTTCAACATATTCCATAGCAATGAAATAGGTGGCATTTACCTTTCCCCAGTCGTACACAGCGACAATGTTTGGGTGCGTGAGAGCGGCAGCCGATTGGGCTTCGCGACGGAATCGTTCAACAAAATTGGGGTCAATGGCGTACTCAGGAAACAACACCTTCAGCGCAACAGGACGATCAAGCAAAATGTCATGAGCAAGGAATACCTCGGCCATACCGCCACGACCAATGCTGCGCTCAACGCGATATCGGTCGTTGACTAAGGGAATATTCTCATTTGTCATTGAGTGCCGACACTTCTTTTAATGCAGCAACATAACGCTGAGCATCAATGAACGTAGATAAACGTGAATGATTATCGATCTGGCGTTGTAAGGCAGGAATGAGGTCACTGCGCATCAGGTCGGTGCAGAGTTCCCGCGTTGGTGAAAACCACAACACCCGACTACTTGAACCACGATCAATACAGACAGCGGCAGATGCAGTGGAGTTCTCAAAAGTGAGGAAGTAGCCAGATCGCGCGTTGCGGCCGGTAATTACCAATGAAATAAGTAGTGCGAGTGCAACTGCCACGCCAATTACCCATTTCTTTTTCGATCTCGTCAAGTGTTTTTCTAAGACGGGTTCTCCAATAAATGATTGCGGCGCTTGATCAACCGCGTCACCAACAGCATCGACCACCACCACGGTGATGTTGTCTCTGCCGCCGTTGCGTTTCGCTAATGCAACAAGCGCATCGGCAACAACTTGTGGCTCACGTTGTTGGGCCGCAAGATCTGCAATGTTGGCAGTTGGCACTTCGTCAACCAGTCCATCGCTACACAAGATGAAACGATCACCCGAAAACACGGGAAGCAACCACGAGTCAACGGCAACTCTGTCGTCTATGCCAAGTGCACGAGTAACAATGTTTCTACGTGGGTGAACCCGGGCCTCTTCCTCGGAAATAAGCCCTTCGGTTACTAACTCTTGGACATATGAATGGTCCACGCTCAGTTGGCGAAAGGTGCCAGCGCGCCACAAATAGATTCGCGAATCGCCAACGTTTGCAAGGGCGACCTGTGGGGGTTCGTTGGTTTCGACCTGCGGTTGCACCAAGGCCAGCGCACAAATGGTGGTGCCCATGCCGCGACGCTCGGTGCTCTCGGCCGCCGATTCGTGAATGGTGCGATTGATCGCCGTAATTGCTTCTACGAACCATTCAGGAGTAAGCGTTTGCCCAGTTGCACGTTCAAGAAGAAGCGTGGTGGCAAGAACAGATGCAACCTCGCCTGCATTATGCCCACCCATTCCGTCGGCAACTGCGAAGAGGCGTTCAGAAGCCACGTACGCATCTTCGTTTTGTGGGCGAACATTTCCGGTGTCGGTTGCAACACCGTGCTTCAGCAACATCATGCAGTCACGCCAGTTGGTAAGTGAAGAATCACTCGAAATGAATGTTCACTGCGCCAAAGGCAATGACATCGCCCGAATCAAGCGGGGTGGGTTCAACAATCACAGCACCGTTAACACGAGTGCCGTTTGTGCTTCCGCGGTCATCAATGCGCCATGATCCTTGAACCACCTTGATTTCGGCATGAACACGGCTCACATTGTGATCAGCAATCACAATGTCGCATGTGGTTTGGCGACCAATTGAATACTTGTCAGTGACTAATTCAAATCGAGTGCCATCATCTAAGACCAAGGCATGAATCTTGCGTGGTGCCGGTTCGGTTGAAATTGGTTCAACTGGCGTTGCGGGAACAGACGACACTTGTGATGGCCGGATCACACATTCATTGGGCCCGAGGTTCTCGTCGTGCTCGAAAGCAATAACTGCTTCGCCGGCCAGCGAGTAACCCTCGTACGTTGCGTGATGAGCAACTGCTTGGCGCAGCTCGTGTGCGAGTGGTTTCAGTGTTGGAGCTAGCAATTCAAGATTGCTTGGGCTGACCAGAACTTTGTAGGTCGAAGGCACCTGACCGTTGTTGCTGAGGGCGATGTCGTCCATGGCCGCAACCAATTGGCGGCCAATAGTGATAGGTCGAATTCCGCGCCGACGGGCGATCGCAAACACGTTTATATTCTAGGCGTTATTTCGTGCATAAGCATCAGAACCAATAAATCGGCCCCAACGACTGTTCAACATTGCATAGTCGGTTGCGTCCTCAGTTGCACCAAGCGTGCGTGCTCCAAAATGGTAAACACGCGATCTTGGGGTCCATGCCGTTCGCAGACCGTGTGATGCAAGTTTCAAACAAAAATCAATGTCCGCATACGAGATGCGATAGTTCTCTGAGAATCCTCCGACCGTATCGAAGTCGGTCCGTCGAAAAGCCATACACGCACCACTGATTGCCGACACGCTCCGCGCAACACTGTGAACACCCATCCAGCCGTCAGAAAGTGATGATTTTCCGTGCGATAGGTGAGTTGGCTTTGGCTTCATGGTGATACCGGCACTAGAAATTCGACCATCTTCTAACAGCAGCATCGGTCCGACAACACCAATGTCACTGAACTGCAGTTGACCAACGATCTGGCTTAACCACTCTGGGTTATCAACATGAGTGTCATCATCTAAGACGACCACAACCTTTCCCTTAGAAGCAAGCACACCCTGATTCCACTTTTTTGCGAGATTAAAACTCTGATCAAAATCTGCAAGCAGGATTCGAGCGTCATTTGGCAGCGTAAATGGGTGAACCATTTGTCTATTTGTGTTCACGTCGCGGACTACCACAATTTCAAAATTTGGGTAATCGGTGGTTTTCAAAATGGTATTTACAATGCCTTCGACGAGGCAGGTTTCTACCCCCCAGACTCGCGAGGTATCACCTCGAGTGGGAATGACGATGCTGACTAGTGGGCTGCCATTTGTGCCGAATACATGTGAGTAACTTCCCGGACTGAGCTTCGAAATGGTGGCCGATATTTGCTTGCGTTGAAAATGCATGTGCACGGCTTTTTGGCCGGCATCGTATGCGTATGGCTTGGCGTGCACGTCGCCAGCAGTTGACCCCGGGACTACGCGCCAGTGATACAAAATTTGAGGAACATGGGCCACTTTCCGGGCTTTTTCCGTTGCTCTTAAAATGAGGTCATAGTCCTGGGCGCCGTCGTACCCGCTGTGAAATCCACCGATTTCGTCGAGCAACGAATTTCGAAACACTGAAAAATGCGTGCAGTAGTTCTGACTACGTAGTCGAACAGGGTCAAATTTTGGTTTGCGAAATACGTCGTAGTGACGTCCTTTGGGATCAATTTTGTCTTCGTCGGTATACAGATAGTCAATTTCATCATCAGTATTTAGTTCTTTATTGATCACCCCTAATGCTCTTTCCGCAAGCTTGTCGTCGTGGTCGAGCAGCGCAACAAATTCACCCGTCGCCATATCTAAACCATCTTGGGATGCAGCAACAATGCCGCCGTTAGCCGTTCGGTGCATTACTCGTATACGCGAATCTTTAGTGGCCCAGCGATCCAAGATTTTGCGGATACGTGGGTCCGGTGAGCAATCGTTGACTACACACCACTCCCAATCAGGAAAGTTCTGCTTGACAACTGATTTAATGCACGCATCAAGCGCTTTAGGTGGGGGATTGTAAACCGGCGTGACGATGCTGAATCGAGGCATTAATTTTTGCGCAGAAGTTTCTTCATCAGGTTGAGCGGTTTTAATACCAGTGAACCAACGCGCCAAGTGGGGGTTTGCATCATTGATTGGCGAGCTCCCTGCACGTCTATGCGAAGTCGCGCCTTCAACTCGCCAAGTTCAGCACTCATTCCAAAAACTGCGTCACGAGAAGCCAAAATCTCTCGCTCATACTTTGCTTTTATTGTCTGGAATTCCGAATACTTGGTCTCTTTGCGAAGCATGCCAATTTCGGTGAGGAGCCGCTCACGCGAAGCATCTCGTAAATCGGCAAGCGAGTCGATTTCGCCATGAGCATCATGTGCGTGTGACATCAATCAAATACTACACGCGCACATATTTACGTCCGTTGGTGCGGTGATTGCGCGTTGGTAAGGTAAACCATCCATTCGGGCGAGTGGCGAAATGGCAGACGCGCTGGCTTCAGGTGCCAGTGTTCGCAAGGACGTGGGGGTTCAAGTCCCCCCTCGCCCACAACTGAGTATTGGTAAGGTTTTCATCGTCGTGCAAGCATTTACAGAACTTCTTGAATCCCGCAGTTTGCTGTGGAACCTCACACTCCGAGAGTTGCGCTCGAAGTACCGCCGTTCCTTTCTTGGATGGGCATGGTCATTGCTGAACCCGTTATCAAACATGTTGATTTATACGTTCGTGTTTGGCGTCGTGTTTGGGGCAACAGCACCAATTGGTAAGCCATCGGGTTTGAATGTCTACGCGCTGTATTTGCTGTGTGGAATTTTGCCGTGGGGATTCTTCTCCCAAGTCACCAACCTAGGAATGAACGCGTTGCTCAGCAATGCATCGCTCGTTCGTAAGGTTGCATTCGCCCGCGAAACGCTGGTTATTTCTCAGGTCATTTTTTGCTTCGTTCAATGGTCAATTGAAATGTCATTGCTCGCGGTTGCGCTCATCATTGCGGGAAGCCCAATTATTCCGTGGCTACCGGTCACCATATTGCTCATGGTGTGCCTTGCGGTATATGCGTCTGGGTTTGCACTCGCGCTTTCAGCAGCAGCGGTGTTCTTCAGAGACCTTCGGTATTTATGGAGCATTTTGGTTCAGGTAATGTTTTTTGCAACACCGATTATTTACACACCAGATCGCCTAGAAGGCAAACTTCCTGCAGCAATCGATTTCATCCTCACATGGAACCCAATGGCGGTGTTTATCCTCACCTTCCGTCACATGTTGTACGGAGGGGCCGCGCCAAATTGGGGCGAAATGCTGTATGTAGTTGTGGTGTCAGTTGCTGTGTTTATTGCCGGTTGGGCAGTATTTGCGCGGCTTTCGCGCCGCGTTGCTGAAGAGCTGTAACAACAATTACTGAATAGTCCATGTAGATGGAATAGACACCAGTCCATCTTCAAACAAATGCTCTTGGTGCACATCAAAGCGAACCCAGTTCTGACAATGGTCGTACTCGGTTGTGCCAGTTGAGTCCGTGCACGTTGCAGAAATGTAATAGGTGCCTTCAAGTAATGGAACGTGGGCTAGCGATACGCGCATTGTTGTTGGTTCGGCCAATGCCCGAATAGGTGGTCGTGCAGTTTGCGAAGTAGTTGACCACACAGTTTCGCCGCCAATTTTGGCAATGGAAACTTTGATGATCGGTGAAACCAGTCGCGTTTGTGGCGTAATTGCCAATTCGATGCTCGCCGAATCTTGAGTGTTGATTCGCTCTACGGAGTGGCCATTTTCATTCAGTAAACGAATGGTGTTGAAGTGTGCCTCGCCGGTTCCCCATCGTTCACGAAAGTCAGCATCGCGTTCGGTGTGTGTGGCGTAGCTTTCGCCTGTGTAGGCAGCGATGACATCGGCAGATGGCCCGCGCATTTTCAACTTTCCTTTTTCCAACCAAATCACTTCTTGGCACATGTTCTGCATCGCTGCAAGACCATGGCTTACAACAATGATCGTCTTTCCGTCCCTGCGAAATTCTTCAATCTTTTCCGAACTCTTGCGTTGGAAGGCTTGGTCACCAACACCAAGCACTTCATCGATGAGCAGTACTTCTGGCTCAACATGAGTTGCAATCGAAAAACCTAGGCGAACCGTCATGCCCGACGAAAAGTTCTTTACTGGTGTGTCAATGAAACGCTCGAGGCCAGCAAACTCGACGATGCTGTCGAATTGTTGAGTGATGTCTTTTTGTGACATTCCAAGAATGGCACCGTTCAAAAACACGTTTTCACGGCCTGACAATTCGGGGTGAAAACCTGCTCCGAGTTCGAGCAATCCTGCGATCTTTCCGCGCACAGCAATCCGGCCGCGCTCTGGGCGATAAATACCCATGAGGCATTTCAACATGGTGCTCTTGCCGGATCCGTTTGAGCCAATTATTCCAAAGGTGGCGCTTTCCTCAACACTGAACGATACATCGTTGAGTGCCCAGAACTCTTCGAATCGAGCACGGCGACCACGAAGCAATGCAGCCTTGATGTATCTGTTTCGCTCGTGATAGAGACGAAAGTTTTTTGATACCGATTCAACGGTAATCACAGGCTCAGACATGAAGTGTTATTTTAGCGACTTGTTGCTCGTGAATAGCGGCTACGCATGTTGTTGATCTGAGCGCGAAGGTTTGCAGGAAGCACTTTGGCGTCCCAGTTAATGATCAATGAATCTGCGTGTGCAAGGTAATACTCAAGTTCTTCGTTAAGAACTGCTGAGTTTTCATACCACGGCATGTGACGCGCTACATATGGTGGGGCGGAACGAAGCGAACGATGATTGAGGTGACCTTCACCTGGTCGATACATGGCAAATGTTGTATCAATTGGTGAATAGAAAAATCCGGGATAACGCTCATCCAGCCACCACTGCGATTCCCACTTCACTACATCTGACGCATGCGTATAGTGCGTGGGAATATCGTCAATTCTGAGCGAAAACCCAACCTTGTCGATGTCGGGGAAAGTCTCTAACGCACGTTCAAAATGTTCAAACACATCTGTAGGGCATTCTTCGCATGGCACAACATCGGGGTCGGTCACGACGAAATGTGAATCAAGTCCGAGTTCAAATGCAAGACCACTGAGCCATGGTGCACGGTGTCCAAGATTGATGCTGTTGTATCGAACGTTGTGAGGTGATGACTTGAGGTACTCAACAAGTGGCGGATACGTGCTTGCATTGTCACACAACCAAATGTTTTCTTGTCCTTGCGATTCAAGCCATGCAACCAGTTGTTTCAAATGCGTAACGCGATCCCGCACATTAATAATGATCGGGTATTGCTTCATTGCGATGGGTTCTCGTGTTCTTTCAAAAACGGCACGAAACGAATAAAGCGCTTGCCGATGCGAAATGCACGGGAGGTTTCTACTTCGGCAACGCGACCCCGAAGTCTGTCCCGCTGGTCGGTCATCGCCGTATAGATGGTTCCAAGGTGCTCTAACTCGGTATTCACAAGCGCCAATTTGCCTTCAAGATCGTTTCGTTGCTCAACAACAGTTTCGAAGCCGTCTCGAATGGTGAGCAATTCGCGCTGCAGTTTCACCAGTTCGGCAATTTTGCTCTCGGTGTACAAACTGATCTGCTCATTTTTCATGCGCAAACCATGTGCTTCGGCGAGCAATTCCTTAATTAGTTCGTCGCGGTCGTCTTCGCCAATTGACACCTGTTCATCATATCTAGCCTCAGATAACCCATAACGAAGGCGATTTTGGTGGCGAAGTAGATTGATAATCAATGCAACTCGCACCAGTCAGCATCCGTTCGATTCTTCGGTGGACTGAATATGCCTATGCAGCAGCACTGATCTTTTTTCTCACTCAAGGTCCAGTGCTTTCCATGTGGTTTGCAAGCGAACAACAGAATGCGCGACCGGCACTCGCTCCACAGTTGGCAACATATTTCTTGGTGCAGATTCCAGCGCTGGTGTTCGTTGCGCGGCAGAAATTTACCATGCGCGACGTACGGGGCCCACTCGGCCTGCTTGCCGTGTTTTGTATCTGGTTAACTGCGACAACATTGTGGGCAACCAATGGTCAACACTCAGCAGTTGAGTCGGTGTCATTGCTGACTACGGGTATCTGTGGAGTGTATTTTGCAAAGCGTTTTACGCTGATTGAAAAGCTCACGGTCATGGTTGTAGCAATGCAACCAGGCCTGCTGTTCTCTCGTTACGCCATTGCTCATAACTGGAATTTTTCGAAGAGCACCGAAGGCTTCTGGACAGGGATCTACTTCAATCGCAACTCGCTTGCTCCGGTGGCAATGGTGAGCGTCATCTCTGCCGGTGCATTGATGTACGTCGTGTATCGCAGGAAAAATGACACATTGCGCATCTACAAGTTGTGCTTGTTGGCCGATGTAGTGATTTTTGGGTTAGTGGTTGCCATTCGAACACATTCCAACACACCATTTGGTGGGCTGATCGCGTTCGGTGCGGTGTTTGCTTTTTGGGATGTGTTACGAAAATCGCCACTGAAAAAACTATTGAACAGCGTCAAGCAAATTCGCAAGGTGTATGCAGGATTCGTCGCATTGGTAACGATCTGTTCGTTGCTTGCGATTCAATTCCAGTCGAAAGTGCTGCAAGCGTTTGGGGAAACCGTTGATTTCAATGGGCGCAGTGAAATCTGGAAGTACAGCTGGAATGGGTTTCTTGACAGGCCGGTTTTGGGCTGGGGTTGGTTATCCGCTTGGCGGTCATGGGCATTTATGAAAATGGATCTGTGGTGGACGGTAGAAGGTGTCATGTGGTCACACAACGCTTACTTAGACCTGTTACTTGGCGGAGGCGTGCTTGCTGCTGTGTTGTTTACAGCAGCAGTGATATGGGGTGTGTATCGATTAGTTCCGACAGATAGTGAAAACCCAATTGAATCTTGGTCAATCGCGTTTATCTTTTTCTATCTGGCAATGTGCACCCAAGAGAGCTTCATCATTGGAAACCACTTTTTGTGGATGCTGTTTGTCGCAGTGTTGACGACTGATACAGCTATTGCGAAGCAACCAGATCAATCATTAACTGCTTAGCCTCGGTGGTAGCTGCAGAAATTGCAGACGAAGAAACACCAGGAACCTGGACATGCGAAATAAGTGGGTGAGATGGCCGAACGTCGATTTCGCCGTCCCCGAAGAGTTCTTCATGAACCTTCTCACCTGCGCGCAAGCCAACGATTTCAATCTCGATTGCTTTTCCAGAATTAGTTACCAGTTGTTTAGCAACGTCGTAGATGCTTACGGGAGTACCCATATCTAATACGAGCGCCTCACCAGACTGTCCGATTGCTCCAGCCTGAATTACCAGTTGAACAGCCTCGGAAATGGTCATGAAATAGCGGGTAACACCGCGATGAGTGACCGTGAGCGGCCCACCATTGGCAATTTGGTCGCGGAACGACATCAATACACTTCCGCGCGAACCCAGCACATTTCCAAAGCGAACCGACATGTACTTGCCAGTTGAAACAGTTTTTCCAAAATTTGCAGTAATGCGTTCAGCAACGCGTTTGGAATAACCAAGCACGCTGATGGGGTTCGCGGCCTTATCAGTAGAAATATTGACGAATACACCAACACCTACTGCTGCAGATGCCTCTAGCAACGTGAGAGTTCCCAACACATTGGTTTGATACGCCTCGGTTGGGTACGTCTCGAGTAACGGCAGGTGCTTTAGGGCAGCTGCATGGAACACCACTTCAGGTTTGCGCGTGTTGAAGATGTGTTTGATGGTTTCCGCATCACGAATATCCGCAAGCACGGTTTGCGGGGTATTGAGCAGCGCTCGACCATGAATGGAAAGCTGCACCTCGTGTAATGCGCTCTCATCACGGTCAAGCATGATGAGTTCTGCAGGGTTGAACCGCGCCAGCTGTCGACACAGTTCGCTTCCGATACTTCCACCAGCACCAGTAACCAGTACTCGACGGTTTACGAGGTAATCCGAAATTTGCTGAAGGTCAATGACGACTTTTCGTCGACCAAGCAAGTCTTCATCGGTGAGGTCGCGAATGTCACTGGTATCAAGTGGTCGTTCGTTGAGGTTCTGCACCGCTGGCAGAACCTTTACATCCATCGAAAGCGCACGCGCACGCGCGCTGATGTCGCTAATTAATGAACTATCGGCAGAAGGGATCGCGATCAACAATGTTGTTGCACCGGTTCGCGTGCGTGCCTGTGCCAATTGGTCACGGCCACCCAAAACAGGAACTCCAGAAATACTTAAGCGATGTGTGTCGGGGTTGTCGTCAAGAAATCCAACAGGTAAATATGGCGATAACGGATTGCGCATCAGCGTGTTCACCATCTGAATGCCACCTTCGCCTGCCCCGTACACCAAGATTTTTGCAGCAGTAAGCGCCGACGGTCTGCGGACCTGCTCACGTACCAATCGCCACAAGTATCTACTCGCAGCAACAAAACACAGTCCTGCAAGCCCAGCAAGAATAATGACACTTCGCGGAAACGGATTTACTGAATTATCGAAAAAACGAAGGACGTAAAGAAATGTTGTTGTGATGGAGGTTGCAAGTACCAACCCGCCAACTTCGTCAAAACTTCCGTACCTCCAGCGCCTACGGTAAATACCTACGACATATCCAACTATTGCGTGAACGACAAGAACAAAAGGAAGAACGCGAAATACGGATGACTTTGTTGCACCGAACGGGTCATGGTGTCCTTGGTACTCGAATCGCGCGTATGAAGCCGCAATTGCAGTGAGTGACCAAATGATCATGTCAATAACGAACTGCGCCACCGAACTCAGCACGACAAAACGAGGAGAATGAATGAGGCGTTCTAGTAATCTGCGCATTTGATCGCTTACAACACTCATATTGAATCAGCTTTTTGAATCCGCAAGGACTACGCCAAGCAATGGCTTTTGTGCCTTCTCCAAAACCGACCATGTAGCGACAATGTCATCAGTTAGAGAAACGTTGCGCGAAGCAAGAGGAATCATTCCAGAGTTTGACGAAATCAAATCATTCGCCGAAATAGCTGAAATGGTTACAAGTGAAGTAACTGTTACGCCCATTGGCGAAGTGGCTGTGTTAATACTTTCAGCCATGCTCTGTGCATCTGTTTGCTCATCAACGGGGATAAAAGCAACTGAAGAAAGCGACAAACTACGAGCACGTGCCACAATCGCTGAAGCCACATGTTGAATGCTTGCTGCATCGTTCGTCACCACACCAAGTAGTGCCTGCGATTCAAAACGTTTAGCCAACTGACTCAATGATCGCACACGCTTGTCAATCAGTGTGAGCTGTAAAGCAATGAGAAGCCCAACCAAGGCGCCAGCAAGCAGCCCAAATACATAGGTAGAGGTTTTAACTGTTGACACAGTTGCACCGGCCGCATTAGTTGTGGTTGACAGGAGTGCGAGCTCGCCCTTGATCAACGACTTCGCTGCTTTAAGCGCTTCAATCTTTTCCAGATTGGATTGTGTGTGTATTGGAAGTGCTTCAAGTAAAAGCTGCAGTCTGTGCAATCCAGAAACCACACTCTCCTTACGAATCTTTTGCAATTCCAATTGATATTCATCTAACACGATGTTGCAGTGATCCTCGGATGGATCTGAGCACCAAAATGTGTACGTTGGCGTTCCTACAGAGAGAAAGGTGAATTTTGTTTTACCGTCACCTTCAACGGTGTCAAGAAGAGAAAATCGCTGCTCTGATCGAGTGATGGAAACGGAAGAATCAAATCCGGTCTTAGTCGCTATGGCTTCGCGGGTAGCTGGCTCTTGTATGTGTAGAACCTGATGCTCAAAACTCGGAAATGGGCTCACCGTGGCTGGATCGATACCAACAAGCGAAAGCAATGCGGTTTCATCACGCGACTCGTAAGTTCGTACTACTTCAGTCAGAGGCGGTGTAGCCGAAAGGTTGCTTTCTTGCGACCACATGGCGACTGTTCCAAGCAATGCGGCGATGAGCACGATCCACCAGCGAGAAACAATGCCCTTGGCAACTGGAATAAGTTCAACTTCCCCGACTTCACGATTCAAGAGTCCCATTACAAAACAGCCTACCAGTGAGTGTTTCTGCCGATTTCTCATAGTTTCAATCAGTGCAACTATTTCGAAGCCCAACCGTGGCACCATGGATGTAATGGATACTTACCCCCACCATCCAGTTGATGACCTCGCGCGCATTTTGTCGTATCAGGACGCAATAAATGAATCCGCCCCTATCCATGAAGTTGCTTCAGAGCTGTATGCCATGTCGTGCTGGACCCCGGAGTTCTGTGCGGCACTCATTCGCGCTGCCGACCTTGTTGGGGGATATACATCGCACGAAAGCGACCCAGTGCCCGGCCAGGAAATTTCTCTTGCGGCAATCAGTCCAAGTTTGTTTGAAGCAGTGCAGAACGACATGGGCATGCGCATATGGCCACAACTTCAACAACACTGGCCGCTCATTGACTATCACGGCATCAACGACGCGTTCATTATTCGTTACGAAGTCGGTGGACAAGAGGAACTGCGCATTCATCACGATGTCGCACAGGTGTCAGCAAGTGTGAAGTTGAACAGCGACTATCTAGGTGCCGAACTGCAATTTCCGCGTCAAAAATTTTCTAATGCAGACTTGTCGGTTGGGTCACTTGTTGCGTGGCCAAGCTTGGTTACGCACCCACACCTCAGTGCACCGATTACCAGTGGCGTGAAATACAGCCTGACTATTTGGTTTGAACTGCCACTTTCACTGCAATGAATAAACACCGAATAATTGGCGGCTTCGCTATGGCTGTGAGCTGTTTAATGTTGTCGGCGTGCAGTCAATGGACTTCGGCACAAAGCGTGCCAACCACGCAGGTCATCGCAACAACGACAACCGAGCCTGAAATCATTTCGCCTTCCGGGCAGCGAAGTGGCGCAGCAACGAAAGCTGCACAGGGAAAACTGCTGAGCCTCGGCTTCTGGCTGCTTACGCCTAATGGCAAGTACGACGAGACCACACGGCAAGCGGTGATGGCGTTTCAAAAGTATTACCGACTACGCCCGACAGGCAGCATGAATGATGCAACTGCATTTCTGTTGAACAAACTTGACGTCCGTCCACAAGCGCAAGCAACGAAGGAAACTTTGGCCGAGGTCGATAAAGCGCGACAACTGTTGTTTCTTGTGGAAGACGGCGAAACAAAATATGTAATCAACGCATCAACTGGCGATGATCGTGCTTATGTCGAACCCGACATGAACACACCGGGTGTCCTCATTCGAGGAACAGCGATCACTCCAGTAGGCAAATTCAAAACGAACCGCGAACGTCCAGATGGTTGGTGGGTTGGAGATCTAGGTCAGATCTATAGGCCGAAATACTTCATTGGTGGAGTAGCCATTCACGGGTCACAAACCGTTCCCGCATACCCGGCAAGTCACGGTTGTGTACGTGTGAGCACTGCCGCAATGGACATGATTTGGGATTCGGGTTTGTTGTCGTTGGGCTCAGATGTCGTGGTGTACGGAGAACTTAACTAGTTCGTTTGCGTACAGAAAGCTTGTGGTCATCGGCGTTTAAGCACGCTCCATCACTGAGTTGAAACTTCCAACCATGCAAGGTGCACACCACGTGGTCGCCTTCAATGACACCAAATTCAGAAAGGTCAGCTTTGCGATGTGGACAATAACGCTGCATCACGTAGTCACCTAGTTCGATTTCAATCGACACTTCATCTGGTGCACCATTTTTGCGTTCTACTTCTTGTTCGGCGCGGCGCATTCGTTCTACAGACAAACTCTTAAAAAAGTTATACAAGTATTCGTTGTATGAGCCGTCTCGCCAGGCGGTGAAGCGACAAGACAGGAACAATGAATTCGACCAGTCAACCGCTTTCTGTCTCACAACGCCTTCAAGTAATGGGCGAGCAATTTCCATGCGGAACTTAATCGGCTCGTTGCTGTAAGCCGAGATTTTTCCGTTTGGAAAATCGATCAAAATGTTTTCGCCATCGGTCTTCACCAAGCAGTTGCCGCCAATTGCACTACGGAGCAACGGTGCCATCGCGAGCAATGGTTCCCACCAAGCTTGAAGTTCGCTCACCAAGTTCGTGTTGCTTACTAACCATGAAGCCTTGGTTTCGCGCAACCACTCTGCCCAGTCAGCTTGGTATTCCAATAAGTATTCACGTTTGTGAACAAATGGACGCTGCACGTCAGCATCACCGACGCAATGTCGCACCTGTACGTCTGTTGGTGAAACCGAAATTGCGGTGCCTGGAATATTCATGACTGCATTGGTGTTGCCGTTGTGGGCAAGACGAGCAATGAATTCGGTCTGATCGGGGAAAATGGACAGTTCGTCGCCGTCAATCATGTTGATAGAAAACAAATCTTCGTCAAGGAAACATGGTGGGCCAGCCGATGGAACCACGACGCGAGCACCGAGCGCGTCGACATAGCGAATAGATCGAGCAAATTGACTTTCAACCTTGCTGCGCGCAAGCGCCATTAATTCTTCGCGTGGCTGGTCGTACACCATGGGGTACCAAATCGCTCCGCTGAATTGCAGCCAATGCATGTCCACAGGGCCATGCTTCAATAATTCGGCGAGGTCTCCCGTGCGACAATCGTTTTGGTTAACGAGGCGAGAGGTTCCATCTTCAACCACCATCGCCGAATCACCGCCGGGTCCGTCGGCAATTGCGGTTTCCACATGAATGGCTACGCGAAGCCCATCGCCCAAGTCGGTCATTTCACCGTTACGTGTGCGTATGAAGTTGGTGAAGCCAAGCCTGTTCAGTTGGCGTTCTAATTCGCGAGTAGCAAAGTCCGGCAACAACACTGGCGTTGACTTATCAATGTGCTTCGCAAGCCAGGCTTCGTCTAAGTGATCACCATGTTGGTGTGAGATGTAGAGATAATCGGGATGCTCGAGCTTCGCCATGACATCACTTGGCAATTGGTCATTGCGTGGAAACACAAACCACGAAGCCCAAAATGCCGGCACAAACCACGGGTCGCACACGATGGTGCGCGAGCCTGTTTCAATCAGAATGCCAGCATGGCCGATGGATGTGGCCTTCATTGCGAGTTAGGCGATTGGTGGGTCGGTGAACTGTTGGCCACCGCGCGCAACATGTTCGGTCCACTCGCTGCCATCCCAGTAGCGAAGCTCAAACCTGTTTGATGGGTCTGCATACCACGCAGCAGGTGCAGCAGCGCTCGATGATGTTGTTTCAGTAACCGTGACTTGCGCAGTAACGGGAGCAACGGCAGGTGTGCTTGTGGTTGAACTTGAAGTCGCGGCTTGTGTGGGGCGGCGAAGAAATGCGCAGTACCGGCCATCAAAGGTGGTCACAATGTCGACCACTTCCCAACCCTCAGCCGACTTCTTCGTCAGCTCTGCAGCGAGCGCCTCTGGGCTGGAATTGAACGGATTAAACGCCACATATTCGAACATGGACTTCAGGCTAGTGCTGGGTTGAAGCAATAAATAGGTCGGGAGCCAATGTGCGAACGGCGTAACCTCAATACGTGACTTCTGCACTGCGAATTGGATTCTTCGGGCCTTCGGGTACGTTCACCGAACAGGCTCTGCTTACGCAAGCAGATTTGGCCAAGGCAACAACAGTTCCTTTCCGTACGGTTCCTGATGTGTTGGATGCGGTTGAGTCTGGCGAAGTTGATCTTGGCTTCGTTCCAATTGAAAACTCCATTGAAGGCACAGTCAACTTCACACAAGATGCGCTGGTGTTCGACCATGATCTCTTAATTCAGCGCGAAGTGGTGCTCGATATTGAGCACTGCATTTTGGCGAAAAAAGGCGCAACGCTTGCAGGAATTGAAACGCTGTTTTCTATTCCTGTGGCAACCGCGCAATGTCACGAGTATGTGCGCACCAATTTAGGTAAAGCCGATGTTCGCGCAGCGAACTCAACAGCGGAAGCTGCGCGCATTGTGAGCGAAAGTGGTGGCAACACCACTGCCGCAATTGCGCCACGCAATGCAGCAAAGGTGTACGGCCTTGAAGTTATTGCAGACAATGTTGCCGATCATGCGGGAAATCAAACGCGATTCATTTTGGTTGGCAAGAACACCATTCCTTCACCAACTGGTCACGATCGCACAGCGCTTGTGGTGTTTCAGCGCGCGGATGAACCGGGCAGTTTGATTTCTATCTTGCAAGAGTTTGCAGCGCGTCGCATTAACTTGTCGCAACTGCTGTCACGCCCAACAAAGCGCGGCGGACTTGGCGATTACTGCTTCGTCATTTATGCAGATGGTCACGTAAAAGACGAATTGATGACCGATGTATTACGCGAGCTTCGCGCCAAACAAGGTGCAGTGAAATTCCTCGGTTCGTACCCTGCAAGTGGCGAACATGCTCATTCGGCGCGCGAACACGCAGACGCCAGATGGAAAGAAGCAGATGACTGGGTTACTGCGCTGAGAGAGCGAATTGCCCGCTAGCGTTTCTGAACGGAACGGTGGCAGAGTGGACAAACGCATCCGCCTTGAAAGCGGACGGCTTAATAGGCCCGGGGGTTCGAATCCCTCCCGTTCCGCCAGTACACTCAACACCTCATTCGTAAGGCTTTTCTAGGAGAGGTGCCAGAGCGGCCGAATGGGGCGCCCTGCTAAGGCGTTGTCCGGGTAAACCGGACCGTGGGTTCAAATCCCACCCTCTCCGCCATGGTTAATCGCATGAGGCGTGTCCTCGTTTGCGCAGTGATTGCTTCGTGCAGTCTTGGAGCTGTCGCGCCATCGGCGCAGGCGGCAAATTGCGCCGCAACGTACACCGTGAAGAGCGGTGACTCATGGTGGCGCATTGCCGAAAAGAACAACACCAACTTGCGCAAAGTGTTGACGCTAAACAACGCGAAAGAGTCAACGAAATTGCTTGTTGGAAACACGGTGTGCGTACCCGCACCCGCACAAGTTGCGCCTCCTGCACAAAACTTCACACGGGCTGAAGTTGTTCAGTTCATTCGCGATGCATGGCCGGATGAATTGGAAGAACGCGCGTTGGCCATTGCCCAACGCGAAAGCAAATTACGACCGGGTGCTGTCAGTGGTTCTGGATGTTGCTACGGGCTGTTTCAGATTTACTACCGCTGGCATAAATCATGGCTGCCAAATGTTGGCGTGAATTCTGCACGCGACCTCTTTGACCCACGACTAAACGCATTTGCCGCATACCGCATGTATCAACGCAATAACGGCTGGGGTCCCTGGGAGTAGCCATTTGCCGTTGTTGGCGACTTATTTTGGCGGTTACACTGAAGACGTAGTTTGCACTCGTAGCTCAATGGATAGAGCATTTGATTACGGATCAAAAGGTTGTAGGTTCGAGTCCTGCCGGGTGCACCAATCGCTTATTTGTAGGATTTGAAGCGTGAGGATTCGCGCGTGACGAAATCGTCGAGCTATCGCGCAGACATTCAAGGTCTCCGCGCAATTGCAGTGCTACTTGTCCTTATGTTTCATTTTGAGACCAGACTCAAAGGCGGATACCTGGGTGTTGATATGTTTTTCGTTATCTCTGGGTTTGTCATTGCATCCTCCACTCTGCGCGAGGTGGATCAAACAGGCAAGTTTTCTTGGAGAGCCTTTGTAAATCGTCGGGTTAGAAGACTGTTACCTGGAATAGCCTTAGTAACAGTAGTTACGTCCATAGCATCCCTGTTTTTATTGAGTCCATTTGGTCCACAAAAGGAAACAGCGAAAATGATGGTTAGTGCGGCTTCATATACATCAAATTTTGTCTTGATGCCACAGAACTACTTTTCACTGGATCCAAAAGCAAACCCCCTCTTGCACCTTTGGTCATTAGCGGTAGAAGAGCAGTTCTATTTTGTTTGGCCTATTGCAATCATCGTGTTTGTCGGTCTCCGTAAACATCTTCATGCTCGACTGTTTCGGTTCACGGTTTGGGTTGGGATTTTGGCTGTCTTATTGGCGTCGTGCTGGCTGTTTCTTATGTGCTCAATTCATGGGTCTCACGTAAATGATTATCGGTGGTTCAGACCATTAATTCAACGGAATATCAAGCCGGAACACTTTGCCTTTTATTCTCCGTTCACACGAACTTGGGAGTTCGTTACTGGAGTATTGGTTGCGTTATTGCTGCGATCAAGGATTGTTGCTTTAGTGTTCAAAACCGGATCGCTACTTGCGTGTTGTGGGGCTGGATTGGTGCTTTTCGGAGTGGCATGGGCATCCAAGTACCCAGAAATACAACATGAAGGGAACTGGTCAACCAACACCTCGGCAACACTCGTGATCACGATAGGCACGGCCTTCTGGATTCTTGGTGGCTCTAACGACAGGTTTTTGGGAAGGCTGATTTCTACGCGGCCACTCACGATGATTGGTGATTGCTCGTACAGCATCTACTTGTTGCATTGGCCGATTTGGGTTCTCCTGATTACATCTTTAAAGCAGTCAAATAATGTGCTTGTGCTTGCGCTTGCCATGTCTTTTAGTTTGGGTTGGTTGCAATTTCGATATGTTGAGGAGCCCATTCGTTCGCGAAACAACTTGCCAAATGCAAAGACATTTAGCTTTGTAGGTTCATTTGGCCTGGTCGCTGTAATTGGATTCGCAGTGATGACGTTTGCAACACCATTGGTTGCATTGCACTTGGCGGGGGTTAAGCCCAATGAGATCTCTCTACATATCATCGAGAAGCCTTGTTTTGGTGAACGATTTGTCATGGAGAGTGCACAAAGTTGCATATATCCAGCATCGAGCAATCAAGGTGCGACGATTTTAGTTGGTGACTCGATGGCAAAATCTCTCAGTGACGGATTCGTTCAGGCTTCAAATGCCCAAGGGCTAAATGGCTATGTATTTTCATATCCTGGTTGCGCGTTTCAATTATTTGACTCACCCTTTACAGCTACAAATGAATGTGTAAGGTGGCGAACAGATGTTTTGAGTGCACTGCGAAAACTCAATCCAGAGATTGTGATGATTGCCAATCTCAATTCCCTTTACGTAGATCCACCTCTTCCAGACTTGAGCGTTGAAGAGACTCAACTCATTTGGGGGTCGCAAATTACACAATTGTTGAATGTACTTTCGGAATTACGTACGCAGGTGATTTTTGTCGAGCCTCCACCTCGTTTTGCATACGACTTGCGCTATGACTTGTCACTACTTTGGCCAAATACCGTGAAAGAACCTCGAGGTGATGTCATCGCCCGTAGGAAAACGATTAACGAAATTGAACAAAATGCTGCAGCAGGGTTCAATTTTGTTCAGCCAACTGTCAATTTTACCGATCGGTTTTGTAATGCCAGCATTTGTGATCCGAAAATTGACCGCGAGTTTATGTTTGAGGACAACGATCATTTGTCGGTTGACGGCAGTCGGTTCGTTGAGCCCATACTACAGAAGGCCATTAGAGACGTTCTTGTTCCGTAATCTTTATTTGTCGATGCACAATATGAACCGCAAGTAGGTTCAGTTCTAAAGCAGGTAATAAACACCTGAAATTGCTACCGCAAACAGCAAGTTAGTTAATGCGATAACGAAGGCCGTTGTTGATCTTTGCCTGTTTTCATGAAAAAGGAGAACTAAAGAAAGCCAAAACATTGAAGTTGGAATGAATAAATAATGTGTATTTAGCCATCCATTTCCGTGAATCAAAAGAATCAAGAGAACAAAAGCGCCCCCAAAGAGCTTCAAAGGCGGCAATATGGAACGCAAATTAATCAATCTGGCAAAATTCGCCTGCATGACCCAAATAGCTAGGAGGACTAGAGGAATGAGCCAGAAAATGGCCACGTCGAAACCAAGTAAAGGTTCACCAATACTTTTGCGTATGTATTGTGGAGAGAAGTTGTAGAGAGCCTTGTGGAGCTCACTTATGAGAGAAAGCTTTGGGTTGTTGCGTGGCGAATATGAATTCCACTGGATGAATAAAGAAATTGAAGTGATCGAAAAGAGCAACACTTCAAACCTATGAAGTCGTTTGAAACTTTGAATCAGATTTAATCCCAGAAAAGCTAACGCTATAACTGTCGTGAGCGTTGAGAGAGATGTAACAAAAAATAAGACTGCAACTAAGACTCTACCAATTTTTGAATTTGGATACATTCGAGTCGCGCTCACAACAATCATGAATAGAGAAAGTGGCCAAATTATGGTATTCACTTGGGCCAGAATTACAAGATTGGAAAACGGTAGCAAAACGCAATATCCCAACGAAAGCAAAGCCATTCTTCGTGAAGTCTTGGTACCAATAATGAAACAAGTACATGAAGTAATCACAGCAAATGACAGTGTCATCAATAAATAAGCATTAAAAGTAAAAGATGAGTCTGGCCCAAGCATGGCGAGGCGGACAAATGCTCGAATCCACACAATTAGGTAGTTGTTGTAGGAGTCAAATAACCCTAAATGGTCAATCCGACCAAAGCCGCTTGTTGGAGTCGGCCGATTAGTTGCGTGTAAATATAGTTCGAGGTCATCGCCCCACAACTCTCTCCTATATCCATAACCTCTTATTCCGTAAACGACGAGCGCTATTGAGGTGAGAAGTACAAAAAAAAGCTGTTGACTCATCTCGTCAACAAGGCTTTGAATGCGTTTAATCAAAACGAATGTTCCCCTGTGCAGTGTCCAGAAGTTCTATGTTTAGAAACACTCCATGCTGTAAGGAAGTAGTTTGACGATTCAAATTCAAACCAAATGAATTCATCATCGCCAGTGGCTGCACCTAGAGCGTCACTGAGAAGAAGGTGGGTTCCTGTTCCTTGATTTATGGAAACAGGAATTGTTTTTAGCAACCCGATTTCGGAGAAAAACTTGACTTCAACTACGGAGCAATCAGCGGTTTCGCCGTCGTTCGCGAACGAAAGCCATGTGTCAAATTCAGATGAATGAATGAGTTGTCCCCATGTGGTTCGTGGGCGAGCGCTTGAATGTAAGACATTGAAATTCTGCATCGAAACATTAATTGAACTCTCAAGCCCCGAAGCGCTGAACACGATTTGATGATTGATTCTCATGGGCGTGTTTCCCGTTTTTGGTTTGGCGATGAGCGTGAAGGCTCGTGCTTCATGAGGAGTGACTTCAAGTGATGCGATGAGCTGGTTGATGTCAATGTCTAACGAGTCATTGCCGGGAGAAACCAATTCAAATTCTTTCGATGTGGCCAGAGTTGTGCCGTGTGCATCTTTAATGAGAACGCTAAACGCAAGAGTGGAAGGAGATTGGATGGGGTAAATACGAACGCTTGTGGTGAGCCCGTCAATTACGGGGTATGTGCGGTGTGCAGGGTGTGCATCATCCCAGTACTCACCCGGCACCTGTGAACCGTCGTAGTAGGAGTGATTAGCCGATAGGTCTCCGCTTGGTGATGTTTGCCCAACGAGCAGTCGACCATAAAACATGTCTTGGCGTGGTTGTCGGATGAGGAGGACACCCTGTTGATGTTCAATTTCAGGAAAAACCGAACCGAGGGTAAATATTTGATGCGTAAGACGAGGGATGTCAACAGCAAGCGTTGTAGAAACCGACACTGAATTGCTTTTAAACTGAAGGCCTATTTCATCCTGCAACCGATGTTGACCTGCATAGACCGTAAAAAATGTTGAGGTGAGTGGGTCTTGCGCGATATCAATCGCACCTTCCTCTACTTGAATAGTGTTGATCTCGTCATCTTCAAAAATGTCATTGAGCACTCGGTTAAATGAATGAACCGTGCTGTACGACTGCGGGCCTCGGTTGTTTACCATGACGGCTGGGAACGGGATCACCATGTTACTTGAGGAAAAAAACTCAACGAGATAGCTCGTTGCTTGTGCACAAAAGTCTCTCTGAAGGTGAAAGGTGTAGACGCGCGGCTCGTTGATGGGGAACAGGCGTGTGCTTATCCTCGCGCCAAGTTCATCTACAGCAGTTAATCGCAGTCCAACATTTGGGTTGTTTCGCTTGATTAAAAAGTGATTGAGAAAACTAATTGACACTTCCGTGTTTGGAATGGTTGGAACGAGAAGCGATGCTCGGTGAGTTGAATTCTTTTGTGCGTCTTCGTAAGAATCAAGCCGAGTTTTTTCAACATCGCGAAGTGACTTCATGAAATCAGTCTACTGAAGTGGTTTCCATCCGTTAGTCACTATGTCTTCTTCGTCAGAGTTGTTAGGTCTACCTTCCCAGCGAAGTTCGCCAGGGGTTTTTGCTAACGCGGCGATGAGTCCTTGCATTGGGGTGTCACCAACAATTTGAATCATGTTGCGGGCCGCATAATGGGGATCACTGGCAATGTCAGACATGTCAAACACAGGCCCAACAGCAGCTTCTGCCTCTTCAAATATTGCAACCACTTCATTACGAGTTCGCGTTGAACACCATTCACCCATGAGCTCTTGCAACAATTCACGATGTTCCATGCGCCCGCCAAATGTGGTGAATCGCTCATCGGTTTCTAAGCCAAGAATTTTCATCACTCGTGCAGCAACGCTGTCGCTCGATGCAGATACGCCTACCCATTTGCCATCTACACACTGGTACACACCGCGCGGAACGGTGTACGGCAATCCAGAGCCAAGCCGTGGCTGCAATTCTCCCGAAAGCTTGAATAACGAAATGACTGGTCCCATCATTTGGAAAATGGTGGTCAGCAAGTTCACGTCCACAACCTGGCCAACACCCGAGTGCAAGGCGACCATTGCAGCAAATGCTGCGGTGATTCCCGTGACTTCATCGGTAAGTGCAATTGCAGGCAACATCGGCGGCCCATCAGGGTCGCCACTAATTGCAGCAAGGCCAGCCATCGATTCAGCAATGGAAGCAAAGCCTGGTCGTTTTGCGTATGGCCCGTCTTGGCCGAATCCAGAAACACGTACGACAACCAGTTTCGGGTTCCGCGCAATCAGCATGTCGGGGTGCAGGTCAAGTCGCTCGAGCGTTCCTGGTCGAAAGTTTTCAACTAATACGTTTGCTTCGTCGAGCAACTTCAAAAACAATTCGCGATCATCAATATTCTTTAGGTCAAGCGCAATATTGCGCTTGTTGCGGTTCACTAATTTCCACCACAGGCCACTGCCATCTCGTGGGTCGCGCCATGCCATGCCGCGAAGCGAGTCGCCAGTGTCTGGTCGTTCAACTTTGATGACATCGGCGCCGAAGTCGGCTAAGTACCGAGCGCAGTTTGGCCCGGCGAGCACCGTAGAAATATCAAGTACTCGAATATCGGAGAGTGGCCCGCTCATTGGCAGTTGCCGCTAAAACTAAAAGCCAGGTCGTGTGCGTCGAGTAACAGCAGAGTCATTCCACCAGCGACCACTAAACCGCCATGCGGTGTGCAGTGGCTCACGTGGAATTGATGGTCCAACTTTTGGCCACAACGCTTCAATTGCAGCAGCGATTGCTGTTGCTTCTTCTGTGGTTGGGTTGGGAGTGACGCTGTGTTGCATTGCAGGCCTACAGCGGCATGTTGCCGTGCTTGCGGCGTGGCAACTCTTCGCGCTTTGACTTCAACATTTCAAATCCGGCGATGAGCTTGATGCGTGTTTCCGCTGGGTCAATAACGTCGTCAACATAACCACGCTCGGCTGCTGCATACGGGTTCGAATACTTTTCGGTGTATTCGTTTACCAATTCGGCGCGGCGAGCAACTGGGTCTGCTGCTTGTTGCAATTCACGGCGATACACAATTTCAACAGCACCTTGAGGCCCCATCACTGCAAGTTCTGCAGTTGGCCATGCGTATGCAAGGTCGGCACCAATGGACTTCGAGTTCATCACCACGTATGCGCCGCCGTATGCCTTGCGCGTAATTACTTGAATGCGTGGCACGGTGCTTTCGCAATATGCGTACAGCAGTTTTGCGCCATGGCGAATAATGCCGCCGTATTCCTGGTCTACTCCAGGAAGGAATCCGGGAACGTCTACGAAAGTGACGATTGGAATGTTGAATGCATCACAGGTGCGCACAAACCGCGCGGCCTTTTCGCTGCTTTCAATATCGAGCACGCCTGCCAGCACCATTGGCTGGTTACCAACAACACCAACTGCTTGGCCGTTCAAGCGCGAGAAACCGCACACAATGCTCTTTGCCCAATGCGGGAAGTATTCAAAGAATTCGCCGTCGTCCATTACTTCGGCAATAACTTTCTTCATGTCGTATGGCTGATTGGCCGAGGCAGGAAGAATGGTGCGCAACGATTCACACAACCGTGTTGGGTCATCGGTTGCTTCACCTGCAGGAACTTCTGACAGGTTGTTTTGTGGCAAGAAGCTAAGCAAGTAACGAACGTCCTGCAAGCACGATTGTTCGTCGGCGCTCACAAATGTTGCAACACCACTCTTTGAAGCGTGGCTCATTGCACCGCCAAGTTCTTCAAGCGTTACTTCTTCGCCGGTCACTGTTTTTACAACGTCTGGTCCCGTAATAAACATGTGGCTGGTTTCGCGCACCATGAAAATAAAGTCGGTCATGGCCGGTGAGTACACAGCGCCACCCGCGCATGGTCCAAGAATTACCGAAATTTGTGGGATCACTCCCGATGCCTGCACGTTGCGATGGAAGATGCCGCCGTAACTTGCAAGCGAAACCACGCCTTCTTGAATTCGTGCGCCTGCTCCATCATTCAAACCAATAATCGGGGCGCCAACTTTCAGCGCCAAGTCCATCAATTTGTGAATTTTCTCGGCGAACACTTCGCCCAGTGCTCCACCAAACACGGTGAAGTCTTGGCTGTACACAAACACTTTGCGTCCGTCGATGGTTCCCCAACCGGTAATGACGCCGTCGGTGTACGGGCGCTCTTCAAGACCTGCTGCATGTGCGCGGTGACGCGCGAGCAAGTCAAGTTCGTGAAAGCTTTCGGGGTCGAGCAGAGTGGTAATGCGCTCGCGTGCGAGCAGCTTGCCCTTTTCGTGTTGACGCTCTACCGAGCGTGGCGAACCGGCGTTGTAGGCCTGTTCTTTGCGTGCTTGAAGGTCTTGCAGTTTGGCATCCATGGCGTTGCTACTCACGCGCTAGACGCTAGTGCCCAAGCGGGGTTCAGCCGCCGACGGTGGTGGGTACTGCGGGAACTGTCGTCTCTGGAACAGTGGTTTCTGGGGTGGTCGACTGCACCACCGTGAGTGTGGTGGCAAGTGGAACCATGTCGCCAGTAGTGGTGGCTCCCGTAACTTCAATGGACCACACGCCAGCCACCTTCAAGTTGAACAGCCCGTCGTAGGCAACAATGGCCGCGCCACGTCGCTTCAATGGCACATTGATCTCAATGCCTTCAAATGCTGGGTCTGGCGGAATCAACTTGATGATGAAGTTATTGATGCGCTTCGGATTCAACAATTCAATACGCATGGCATTGGTGCCAGTTGTTGCTGGCGAAATAGACAACACAATGTGGAAGCGATCGTTTTGTAGTTCTTCGCGGAACTCATAAGCAACACTCGACTTAATAACTGCAGCGTTTGCTTGTGGTGGTTTCATCGGAATCATCCACGATGTAAGTGCAAGCACCACAATGCCAATCACTATTTCGGCAGTCAGAACACGACGCAAGCGCCACGCCATTTTTCCAGACAGGTCTTGAATGCGTGCGAACTTTGTAGCAACAAAACTCTTCAGCATCAGCGCAAGGAACACCATGAGTGCGGTAAACACCATGCCCAAAATTCCAAGTCGACCGTGACCAGAACTGAAAATTGCTAAACTGTCGAGCAACAACATTTGAATAAATCCGGTGATTGCACCAACGACCATGAGTGGGCCAGAAATTTTGGTGAAACCATGCACTGCTTGTACAAGGTCGGAATCGCCCGGACCAGTAAGCACCGTGCGCACCAGCAAAATCATTCCGCCCAACCACAGCCCAATGCTGAGCGCGTGTCCAACTCCGAATACATAATTCAAGAATGGAACATTCTGGCCAACACGGGTGAGGCCGTACGTTGCCATCATCAATGTGATGATGGTGAGAGCAGGAACTTGCGTTGTTGGGTCAACAATTTTTTCTGGGTCAAATGCCACCCAAAATGCGCCAGCAACTAAGACAAATCGCAAAATCAAGATTGCTCCTGCACTACCACCAGTGTGACTAAACCAACTAAATGGGCTGAGCGCACTGGCGAACCCGTCATTGGAATGACGGAAGGTATTCATGGCAACGATTAAGTACATGGTGACAACGGCAAGTAACCATGTCAGTTTGAAGAAGCGCAAACAGATTGGGTATTCGGTGCCTTCTGGCCAAGCGAGCAACATCAGAATCAGTCCACCGAATAATGCGGACACAAGCAAGTACTCGGCAATGCGCAACAAACCCAACACGATTCCGGTTTTGCGACCCGCACCCGAGTATGTAGTAACAGTTTCGCCAATCGCCGTCACTGTTTCGCCTGGGGCAACGATTGTGGTTTCTGTTGCCGTAGCCGTGCTGTCTTGTGTGACATTGAGAGCAAACGCAATTGACCCAGCGGAATTCGACGATGCGATGCTCCACTTAATGACGCACTGACCGTTTTCTGGTTGTTGTCCCGTTAATGGAATACCAAATACCAAGTTGTCTTGCGTTGCTGGCGGGTTTAACGCAACTGATATATCGGCGTTTGGTCCGCACAGCAGTTCCACCTTCAAATCACCTTCAACAACAGTTCTAAAGTTCAACTGCAGAGCCTTAGGTGGAACTTGAAGAGTTGAGCCTGAATCAGGGTTTGACGAGATCACCTCATTGGTCCCGGCAGCGGCAAATGCCGATGGTGCAAACGTGCCGGCGACAGCGGCAATGAGGCCGAGGCCACACACCAGGCGGACCGATTTACGGCGTAGAACATGCAGGATTTTCGTCATGGCGTCACCTAGACGGTAGCCAAATCTGACCGTGAACCACCTCGTAGGTAGGCTCGCAGGCAATGGCTGTCCAATCTCTTTACCGTCGCTACCGCCCTCGTCGCTTCGACGAACTGAAGGGCCAAGAGCATGTAGTCCGCGCTCTGCGCAACGCGGTTATCAACCATCGCGAAGGTCAGGCGTATCTGTTCTCTGGTCCACGCGGTACAGGTAAAACCTCAACCGCCCGCATTCTGGCCAAGGTGTTGAATTGCGAGTCGCCAGAAGAAGGCGAGCCATGCGGCATTTGTAACTCGTGTGGTTCTATCGACAGCGGTAATTCATACGACGTATTGGAACTGGATGCCGCCAGCAACAACGGTGTCGAAAACATGCGCGACCTCATTGAGCGCTCGTCGCTTGGCAACCCTGGTCGCCACCGCGTGTTTATTTTGGACGAAGTGCACATGTTGTCCAAGGCAGCGGAAGCCGCACTGCTGAAGACACTTGAAGAACCACCACCGCATGTGGTGTTCGTGTTGGCAACAACTGACCCGCAGAAGGTGAGCGAAACCATTCGCTCACGCACGCAGCACTTGCAGTTTCATTTATTACCGCTACACGATCTTGAAGAACACGTTCGTTGGGTCATTAAAGACGCCAACCTAAAAGTAAGTGAAGACGCAATCGCACACGTACTTGTACAAGGCGGCGGATCTGCGCGCGACACCTTGTCTGCACTCGAACTCATTGCAGCAGGTGGTGGCGAAGTTGGCGAGCAAATGTCGTCCGATGAATTCATTGAAGCCATTAGCGAACAAGACCCAGCGCGCGCACTTGCAGCCACCGCATTTTCCATTCAGCAAGGCAACGACCCGCGTTCACTGACCGAAGAAATTGTTCGTCACCTACGCGAATGCTTCCTGTCAATCATGGCACCCGAGTTGGTGCAGTTGCCCGAGCAACGCGCAACTGTTGTTGCCGAACAAGCGCGCAAACTTGGTGCAAGCACGCTGGTGCGCAGCATTGAAGTGTTGGGCGAGTCACTCATTGAAATGCGCCACGCACCCGATGCACGTTTGTTGCTCGAAGTGTCGTTGGTAAAACTGACCAACCAAACGTTGGGTGGCGACATCGCAGCAATCATTGGTCGACTGGAGCGTTTAGAAGCCGGCGTGGTGCGCACAGCCGACGCAACTGGCCCAGTAGCAAAACCTGTTCCAACAAATCCTGCAACAGGCAAAGTGCAAGTGGGCGGCAAGGCACGCATGCCGCAAGCCAACACTCCTGCACCTGCTGTGCAGCCTGCAGTTGCGGCACCAACTCCAGCGCCTGTTCAACCGGTGAAGCCATCAGAACCAGCATCGGATTCTCAAGTGGTTGCTAAGTGGGCAGAAGTGCTTACAGGCCTGAAGCCATTTGTTCGCGCGTTGTATTCGGCTGTTACTCCGCAATCGTGCACAGACACCACGTTGTCGCTTGCTGCGCCAAATGAAATGCACATGAAGAAAGCATCGGAACATATTCCCGAGGTTGTTGCGCAACTAGAAACCGTTACCGGTCGCACCCTGGCTATCGAATTCACAGTTGATAAAGATGCGACATCGCCAACAGGTCGTAACGCTCGACCAAAGGTGAAAGAAACCGAAATTTCTGACGAAGTAGATCGCAGCGAAATTGTGGATGCACCGAACAAAGCAATGCCGTCGGCAATGGATCAATTGTCCAAGGCGTTCCCTGGTTCGCAAGTTGTCGATCAAGCAAAAAAGAAATAATTAACAGGGCATCACGGCAATGGCATCTGCGTACACCACTGCAATGCAAACGCTTATTGATGCACTTGGTCGTTTGCCGGGCGTTGGCCCAAAGTCAGCGCAACGCATTGCGTTTCATTTGTTGAAGACCGATGCATACGACGTAGAAAAACTGGCAAGCGCAATTACTGAAGCAAAAGCATTGGTGCAGTTTTGTCAGAAGTGCTTCAACTTTTCAGAAGGCTCGGTATGTCACATTTGTGATGACTCACGTCGCGATCAAACCATGTTGTGTGTGGTGGAAGAATCGCGCGACATCGTGGCAATCGAAAAGACTGGCGAGTTCCGCGGTCGTTATCACGTGCTGCTCGGTGCCATGAACCCACTTGAAGGCATCGGTCCCGATCAGTTGAAAATTCGCGAACTCCTTGCCCGTCTCGACGATGAAGGCATTACTGAAATCATCTTGTGCACCAACCCAAACACCGAAGGCGATGTAACAGCCATGTATTTGGCCCGCCTACTGAAGCCACTTGGGCTACGGGTAACGCGTATTGCCAGCGGACTGCCTGTTGGTGGCGACTTGGAATACGCCGACGAATTAACGCTGGGCCGAGCACTCGAAGGTCGTCGCGAAATAGAGGGTTAATTAGTGCCGAATGGCAGTGCGTTTTTGCGCACCGTAAATGCCACCGTGCCCGCTGACTGCATACGACAGCACGCATGCAATGGTGAACGGAATTAATGCATTTGCGCCAAACAACTCAATACCCATAACCGCGCAAGCAATTGGTGCATTGGCTGCTGCGCTAAATGTTGCCACCATGCCAACTGCTGCGAATAATGGAACTGACGCACCGAGCACGGTTGCAACTTGTGCGCCTGCGAGCGCGCCAATAATGAACAGCGGAACCATTTCTCCACCAATGAACCCTGTGCCCAGGCTGATGCTGGTGAACACAAACTTCCATGCAAAAGCCGCTGCAGTTATGCCCGTTGCACCAATAAATGCCTGGCGTGCAAGTGGGCCAGAAAGTCCCAAATAGTCACGTGAACCAGAAAGCACAACAAGAGCGAGCACAAAGAATGCTCCAACTACTGGGCGCAGCGGAGGCCACGTAATAAAACGAGCAGCCGTTTTGTGCACAAAGTGTGTCGCTTTCACAAACGACATTGCAAGTGCAGCACTTACCGCAGCAAGCACTACCAACTTCCACACGAGTGTTGCGTTGATATCAATAGGGCCGAGTGCATTTTCGGTGAGGTGTTCCAGGTTGAACGACTCAACGGCGTAAAACGCTACGAGAGCTGCAGTTAATGCAGAAAGAATTGCTTCGTATCGAATGCGTCCAGACTCCTGAAACTCCAGTGCAAACACCACACCGGCAATGGGCACTCCAAACAAACCACCAAATGCTGCTGCAATTGCAGTAATCAATAGCAATCGACGAGTTTCAAGCGACGGCGAAAACATTCGAGCAACGCCATCCACGATGCTGGACGTAATTTGAATTCCCGCACCTTCACGCCCAGTAGATGCACCAAACAAATGTGAAACAAACGTTGCCGCAAACACCATTGGTGCCATGCGTCGTGGAACACCTGCGCCAGGCTCGTGAATTTCTTCCAACACCAAGTTGCTGCCGCGTGAAACATGATTGCCAAAGTGGTGATACGTAAGACCGATTACCAAACCCGCAACAGGCAGCAAGTAAATAAGCCAGCCGTTATCTACACGTGCATCATTGGCAAACGACAGCGCCTTCAAAAACGCAACGGCAACGCCAGCACCTACCAGGCCAACAAGGCCGCCTAAAACGAGGGAAAAACTGAGGTCTTTAGACCGTGCGTACAACGAGGGCATCGCCTTGTCCGCCGCCACCGCACAATGCTGCTGCACCTATTCCGCCACCACGACGCTGCAGTTCGTGCAACAAGGTAAGTGCAAGTCGGTTGCCGCTCATGCCAATTGGGTGACCAAGAGCAATTGCTCCACCGTTCACGTTCACGATGTCATCCGAAATTCCAAGTTCACGCATTGATGCAATACCAACAGCAGCGAATGCTTCGTTAATTTCAAACAAGTCAACGTCGCTTACTTTTTTGCCAGCGCGCTCGAGTGCTTTCATAATGCTTCGACTTGGTTGGTGCAACAACGATGCATTGTCTGGACCCGCAACCATTCCGTATGAAACAAATTCGCCAAGCGGCTTCACGCCACGTCGTTCTGCTTCACGCTTTGACATCATCACAATTGCCGAACCTGCGTCGCTAATTTGGCTGGCGTTACCTGCGGTAACTGTTCCGTCTTTGTCGAATGCTGGCTTCAACGAACCAAGTGATTCCATAGTGGTGCTTGCGCGCACACCTTCGTCGGTGTCAATCACCAACGGGTCGCCTTTGCGTTGAGGAATAGAAATTGGAACAATCTCGTCTGCAAGTCGGCCACCTGCAATTGCTGCTGCTGCGCGTTGGTTGCTCTTCATTGCTAATTCATCTTGCACATCGCGGCTGATGTCGCCGGCTGCGTAACGCTCGGTGCCAAGGCCCATGAGGCATGCATCAAATGCACACCACAAACCGTCGCGCTGAATTGCATCGAGCAATTGCACGTCGCCAAAACGGAAACCACTGCGTGCACCCATTGCTAGGTACGGAGCATTGGTCATGCTTTCCATTCCACCTGCAATAACAATGTCGGCTTCGCCACTAGAAATCATTTGGTCTGCTAAGTAAATGGAGTTCAGTCCCGACAAGCACACTTTGTTAATGCTGATGCTTGGCACACTCATAGGAATACCGGCCTTCGATGCAGCTTGGCGTGAAGGCACTTGGCCCTGACCCGCCATGAGCACTTGGCCCATAATCACGTGTTCCACTTCGTGTGGTGCAACGCCTGCGCGTTGCAACGCTGCGGCAATGGCGAAACCGCCAAGGTCTGCAGCAGAAAATGAGGCGAGTGCTCCACTCATTTTCCCAATAGGGGTACGGGCTCCGGCGATGATGTATGAACCTGGCATGACTAGAGCGTAGGCGTATTTACTCATTACTCTCTAACCCATGAAAAGCATCCTCGAAGCCATCGAAAACAATGCCGACACCAAGGCATTTGCCGCCCTTCAAATTCCCGATTCATACCGCGCCGCCGTTGTGCGCAAGGACGAGCAAGAGATGTTTGCTGGCGTGGCTTCAGCCGACAAGGACCCACGCAAGAGCACACACATTCAAGAAGTAGCCACACCAGAAATTGCGCCAGACGAAGCATTGATTGCTGTCATGGCTAGCAGTATCAACTTCAACACGGTGTGGAGCAGCATTTTCGAACCGATCTCCACTTTTAGTGCGCTCACTCGCCTTGCTCGCGAAAGTGAATGGGCAAAGCGCCACGACCTTCCGTACCACGTCATGGGCAGCGACGCTTCGGGTGTGGTGTTGCGTGTTGGTTCAGCGGTTCGCAACTGGAAACCAGGCGACCGAATTACGGTGCATTGCAATCACGTAGACGATCAAGACCCAACGTCGCATAACGACTCCATGCTTGGTAGCAACCAACGCATTTGGGGATACGAAACAAACTTCGGTGGCCTTGCCGACCTCAGCGTGGTGAAAGCAAACCAACTGATGCCAAAGCCTGAGCATTTGTCGTGGGAAGAAGCAGCAGTGAACGCATTGTGCAACAGCACCAGCTATCGCATGCTTGTTTCGCCAAATGGCGCACACATGAAACAAGGTGATGTGGTGTTGATCTGGGGTGCAACCGGCGGCATTGGTGCATATGCAACGCAATACGTTCTTAATGGCGGCGGCATTCCTATTGGTGTCGTCAGCTCGGCTGACAAAGCAGAAATTCTGCGTGGCATGGGTGTTGAAGCAATCATCGATCGTCGTGCAGGCAACTATCAATTCTGGAAAGACGAACATACGCACGATGAAAAAGAATGGAAGCGTTTCGGTGGCGACATTCGTGCACTCGTTGGCGAAGATCCAGACATTGTGTTCGAGCACCCGGGTCGTTCAACCTTTGCCGCATCAATGTATGTAGCCAAGAAGGGCGGCACCATTGCAACGTGTGCAGCAACCAGTGGTTACATGATGGAATTCGACAACCGTTACTTCTGGATGCGACTCAAGAAACTTGTTGGTTCACACTTTGCCAACTACCGCGAAGCATGGGAAGCCAACCGACTTATTCAAAAGGGCATGATTCACCCAGTGCTGTCGCAGGTATTCGACCTGAACCAAACCGGTGATGCCGCTTACCAAGTGCACAAAAACATGCACGAAGGAAAAATCGGTGTGCTGTGCATGGCTCCGCGCGAGGGGATGGGCATTAACAACCCAGAGTTCCGTGAAAAGGTTGGCGAAAAGAACCTTCGTCATTTCCGCAGAAGCTAAGGACCAATCATGTTGCTCACCGAAATTGACCACATTGCCATCGCAGTAAAAGACCTTGAAGCCGCCATCGCCTATTACCAAAACGCATTTGGCGCAACGGTTGATCACCGCGAAATAGTGGAGTCGGACGGCGTCGAAGAAGCCCTGCTGAAAGTGGCAGAAAGTTACATTCAGTTGCTTACGCCAACCCGCCCAGACTCACCAGTTGCCAAGGCAATTGAAAAGCGTGGTGAAGGCTTGCACCACATTGGCTACCGCGTAAACAATTGCGCCGAAGCACTTGCAGCCATGATTGCCGCAGGGGCAACAGCAATTGATAAAGCACCTCGCCCAGGCAGTCGTGGCACCACCGTTGCATTCATGCATCCAAAGGGCAGCTTCGGAACGCTGATCGAATTGGTGCAGGAGTAACCCATCAATCCATTTGCGTTAGCAATTGCCGCAATCATTGGTTTCATCATCGGCACACGCCGAGCACGGCGCGCACAACGCACCATTACCGAACTTGGTTCATTCAACAAACTTCCCGTATTTGCAGTAGGAGTACTTTCTGCAGCAATCGCAGTTCAACTACTGAACCAATTCAACTTTTCGTGGGAACTTTTTGCTTACGGCCACATGTGCGCAATGTGTGTTGAACAATCACTCATTGACGTCACTACACATCGTTTAACCCGCAGTGTCACCATGCGCGCAGCCTTCATCGGCGGGCCACTGCTGTCCATCGCGGCAATTGCCAACAACCACCCAGGCAAAATTGGTGTCATGGCTCTGTCGTTCATAGCCACACTGCTTACATTCATGACGCTGTCACTTGCATCGAAACGCGGTATCGGTGCCGGCGATGTTCGCCTTGCCGCAGTTGGTGCCATGTTCCTCGGCTATCTGGGTGCAACCCACGTATTTCAAGGTCTGGCACTCGGCTTCATTATCGGTGGCGTAGTTGCATTACTTCTATTGATAAGTCGCAAAGCCAACCGCAACACCCGCATCGCATTTGGACCATATATATGTATCGGCGCCATGGCTGTGGTGTTGTTCGGCGTGTAGGTTCGCACCATGCATGTGCATTTAGTTGACGGAACTTACGAGCTATATCGCCAGCACTACGGCCAAGCTTCGAAACATTCGCAGCCACCACCATTTGCCGGCACCATTGGGGTTCTCACCTCCACCATTCAGTTGCTGCAAGACGGCGCAACCCACATTGGCGTTGCCACCGACCACGTCATCGAAAGTTTCCGT
>Ga0194060_10000205_pt1 | contig 41674 bp, 26 predicted proteins | sample SepL225m_MetaG_FD_163427 | JGI IMG/M metagenome (GOLD analysis project Ga0194060, IMG submission 163427) | Anoxic zone freshwater microbial communities from boreal shield lake in IISD Experimental Lakes Area, Ontario, Canada - Sep2016-L222-5m | ecosystem: Environmental > Aquatic > Freshwater >...
ATTCCGGAAGGTGATCGGGCTCCCTTCCGTGCCCGAGTGCTTCGGCTTGACCGATTCGGAGTACGTGCCGGGCTTGATGAACACGGTGTCGCCCGCCTGCGCCACATCCGCCGCCTGCTGGATGGTAGGGTAGGGGGCCGAGGCGGACCCGTCGCCGCCCGTCGCCGCCGCGCCGTCCACATAGTAGTCGGCTCCGCGAGCTGCCAAGCCCAGGCTCAGAGCCAGGACACAGCTGAATAGCGACCGGTTCATACGCATTCTTCTTTATTCCTTGCTGTCGAAAATCTTTGAGCACTTAACTAAAGAAATATAACATATTCTTCAAAGAATGACTGCTTATTCTTCTGTTTTTCTTCTGTAGCCTGTAACCCTCGCCCCCCCGTTCGCCTTCGTCGAACGGCTACAGAAGAGGAAAAAGAACGCCTGCTCCCTCTTCTGTAGCCGTCGCACAAGGGGCGACGGTGATCGACCCGGGGTGAACCCCCGTTCGCCTTCGTCGAACGGCTAGAGTGAAACGACAACGCATCCTTCCACCCTTCCGTATACCAAGAATATTACTGCTTGCATTGCCGAAAGCGTACCGATATTTTTTGCCGCTTGTGAATGTAACGAACAGGTCGCGCAAACGTTTGACCGGACTGCGCTCCGCCATCGAGTCCGTCGGCGGCACGGTGCCGCCCGCCTCCTCTACTGGCGGCTGGCCCATCCGGATGAGCCCCGCCGCCGGTTGGTGCTGACCGCGCTGCTGGGCGTAGGATCGACAACGGGAGTGATGATCGGTAAGGCGTGAGGAGTTATAAGAATGAAAGCAGTTTCCCGGAAGAAAACCCTGCATGTGATCAACGCCACGCATTGGGACCGCGAATGGTTGCTCTCCTTCGTGGGCTACCGGCGGCACCTGCTGCACCACAATGACCGCCTGATCGAGCTCATGGAGCGGGATCCGGCGTTCAAGCACTACCAGATGGACGGCCAGTCCATCTGCATGGAGGACTACCTGCGCCTTCGGCCGGAGATGGCCGCGAGGCTGCGCAAACTCGTCCGGGCCAAGCGGATCATGGTCGGGCCGTGGTATACGCTGCCGGATATGCCGCTGCTGCACGGCGAAGCGGTGGCGCGCAACCTGCTGGTCGGCATCGCGGCGTCCGAGTCCCTGGGTGGCGCCATGCGCGAAGGCTACACCGCCTGTTCCAACGGCCAGATCGCGCAACTGCCGCAACTCTACAACGGATTCGACGTCCGGTCGGCGGTCATCTACAAGGGAATCTCCGACCAGCGCGCCCCGCGCGAATTCCGCTGGCAAAGCCCCGACGGCTCGGAAGTCCTGACCCTCCATCTCGCCGCACGCTACGGCCGCACCAATTTCTACTGTCTGCTCTACCACGAGGTCATCGCCAACGTGATCCACGACACGCCGGACCAGAACTGGGAATATGCGTTCACGGACAACTGGTATCCTTACCGCGTTGACGGGCTGATGCACCACGATCCCTACAGTTATCCATGCCTCAACAGCAGGGAGGGGTGGCATCCCCAATACCTGCGCCCCTATCTGGCCAAACTGCGCGACACCACCGCGCGGGGCGCGGCGACCTCGCACCTGATCGGCTTCAACTGCATGGACCACACTCCGCCGTTCCCGGCGACCCCGAAACTGATTGCCGCCGCCGACAAGGTCTTTTCCGACCTGCGGGTGCGGGACAGTTCCTTGCCGGAATACTTCGCCGCTCTCCGCCGCGAAGCCGGTACGAACCTGCCCGTGCACGTCGGGGAATTGCGCGACGCCAAGGCGGGCGCGCTGGACCGGGACGTCTGGTGGGCGACCCTGTCGGCGCGCATGCCCTTGAAGACCGCCAACCGGATGGCCGAGCACATGCTCGTCGACATGGCCGAACCGGCCAGCGTCTGGGCCTGGATGAAAGGTGCGGAGTATCCGGCGGCATCCCTGACCGAAGCCTGGAAACTCCTGCTTGCCAGCCAGGCGCACGATTCCATTGACGGCTGCAGCCTGAACAAGGTGACCGACGACATCCTGGGTCGCCTGGTCGACGTGCAGACCATGAGCGAGGGGTTGATCGATGATGCCTGCCGCAGTCTGATACAGCCGGCGATCTTGCCCGCCACCGCCAAACGCCAGACTCCGGAACCGCATCTGGTCCTTTTCAATCTGGACACACGGCCGCGTGGCGGATTCTGCCAGATGGATGTGGATATTCCCGGACGGAAAGCCGAGGGGAACCTTTGTCTGGTCACCGACACCGGGGCCGAAATCCAGCCGCACGTCCAATTCCTTCACGAGGGCGGGTCGTCCGTCATGGGCCTCGTCGGGCGGCCCATGCCGACCCACCGCTGTCGCATTCAGTTCGAGGCGCCGCCCCTTGCGCCGCTGAGCTGGCTGACCTTGAAGGTAACCGCAGCGGCGGCGTCCACCGCCGTCGTGACGCCTCCCTCCCTGATCCGCGCCGGCCGTACGCTGGAGAACGGGTTTCTCAAGGCGGTCGTGCGTGACGACGGGCGGGTTGACTTGACTCACAAGGAAACCGGGGCCGTCTACTGCGGACTGCACTATTTTGAAGACGTTGGCGACGTTGGCGACCCCTGGCTTTTCAAGCCGGTCGGCCAGCCCGTCACAACGTCAGGCCCCGCCGAGATCGCCGTGGTCGAGACTACGCCGTGGCGCGCCACGATCGAGGTCAAGGTGCGCCTGGAGTTGCCGCTGGCCCGGCCACCCGCGGCCAGGGAAGGAACGCCGGAGAAGGGGCAGGTACTCATGACCTCGCGGCTGTCGCTGACCCGCTCAGGTCGGCGGCTCGACGTCGAAACCACGATCGACAACCCTTGCCGCGACCACCGCGTGCGGGTCTGTTTTCCCACCGGGATCGTGACCGACACCACCTACGCTGGCGGCCAGTTCAACGTGGACGAGCGGCCCACAAAGCAGCCGGACATGTCCACATGGATCGAGACGGTGGACGGCTATCCGAATTTCGGTTTTGCCGGCCTGTCCGACGGGCGGTGCGGCCTGGCGATTCTCAATCTCGGTCTGCCCGAGTACTTTGTCGCGGGCGAAAAGAGCGATGTCCTGACCCTGACGCTGTTGCGGGCGATGCAGCTCAGGCGCTGGCCGGAGGGAACCGGCGAGGCGCAGTGGGCTGGCGCCCAGCATCTGGGGCGGTTGACGGTGCGGTATGCGCTCTATCCGCATGCGGGCGGCTGGCAACAAGGAAAACTGTGGCAGGCGTACCGCGACTTCTCGCGGCCGCTGGTCTGTTCAGAGATGATCGGCGCCGTGCGGACGGGTAAGGAGAGCATGGTCGCGCTGAACGCCGCGGACCTGGAGGTGGCCTGCCTGAAGAAGGCGGAGAAAAACGACGGGTTGATCGTGCGGATCTGGAATCCGACGGGCGCGGCGCAGGAAGGCAAACTGACGCTGGGCGTGCCGTTCAAGTCCGTGATCACGACGAATCTGAACGAAGACCCGCGGCCCGAGGCCGCAGTCAAACTACGCGCGGTCGGTCGGCGCACCGCGCGCTTTACGGTTGGCGCCAAAAAGATTGTAACGCTGCTGTTCAGGCTGACTCCTGAACACTGAACATTAAACACTGAACACTGAATACTGAGCACGGATAAGGAGACAACATGGCACATAAGTACGACATCATGGCGGCGGGGCATTTGTGTTTCGATGTGATTCCGAGTTTCCCGGACACGGGGATTCTGGACATCGGCCACCTGCTGACGCCCGGCAAAATGCTGAACATGGGCGACGTCACCTTGAGCACCGGCGGGCCGGTATCCAATACGGGCATCGGCCTTAAGATCCTGGGCAGCAAGGTGGTCTTCACCGCCCGCGTCGGCGACGACGATTTCGGCCGCATGACAATGGAGCGGCTGCGCCACAGCGGCAATGCGGACGGCATCCGCGCGATGAAGAACGCCACCAGTTCCTACACGGTGGCGCTCGCGCCGCCCGGCATTGACCGCATCTTTCTGCACAACCCCGGCACGAACGATCTGTTCGGCGCGGATGACCTTCAGCCGAAACTTATTGCCCAATGCCGGCACTTTCATTTCGGCTATCCCCCGCTCATGCGCCGCCTGTACTCCAACGAAGGCCGTGAACTGGAGCGGATATTCCGGATCGCCAAGGACGCCGGAGTCACGACGTCGTGCGACATGTCCCTGCCCGACCCGGCAGCGCCCACCGGGAGAGCGCCCTGGAACAAGATCCTGAAGCGGATTTTGCCCTACGTGGACATGTACCTGCCCTCGGTGGAGGAGACCATGTTCATGCTGGAGCGGGAGGCGTATCTTAAACTCAAGGCCAAGCATCGGAGCACGGATCTGCTCGACGTGCTGGGCGGCGCGGATTACTCGCGCCTGGCCGGCAAGGTGCTGGAGCTTGGCGCCAAAATGACCGCGCTCAAAGCGGGCCGCCGCGGGTTCTATTTCCGGACCCGGGAAAAGAGCGCCTTCAAGGGGTTGGGCGCGGCCCGGCCCGGGAACCCGGACAACTGGTCCTCGCGCGAGTTGTGGTGTCCGGCCTTCCTGTGCAAGAAGATGGGCAGCGCGACCGGCTCGGGCGACTCGGCCATTGCCGGGTTCCTGCACGCCTATCTGAAGGGGATGGACCTCGAGCCGTGCCTCAAGGTCGCCAACTGCCTCGGCTGGCAGAATATCCAGGTGCTCGACGCGATCAGCGGCATCAAGACCTGGCAAGAGACCCAGGCCTTCCTGCGTCGCAACCCGCCGATGGAGGACTTGATCCTGGACAAGACGCCGGGCTGGACCTGGGACAAGACGTTTAAACTGTGGCACGGCCCGAACGACGGGAAGCGGTAGAAAATGCCGTAAGGGCAAGAAGCAGTATCGTAAGCTCCTGGGGAGGGCATGATGGTTAAGATGAAAAAAGCAGTTGCTGAATTCAAGTCGGCGGGAGCGGACACATCGTGGTTTGTCAGGGACCGGTTCGGGATGTTCATCCATTGGGGGCTCTATTCCATGGCCGCCCGCCATGAATGGGTCCGGCATAATGAGGCGATTCCCAACGAGGTCTATGATCGCAAGTATTTCAAGCGGTTCGAGCCCGATCTGTATGATCCGGACGCCTGGGCGGAGGCGGCGGCCGGCGCCGGGATGAAGTACTTTGTGATCACCACCAAGCATCACGAGGGGTTCTGCCTGTGGGACTCGAAGTTGACCAACTACAAGGCCACCAACACGCTGGCGGGGCGCGACCTGCTCAGGCCCATGATCGACGCCTTCCGGAAGCGGGGCATCCGGGTGGGGCTCTATCACTCGCTGATCGACTGGCATCACCCCGATTACATTATCGACCCGCACATCGGCCCGTATAAGTCGCTCCCGGCCGAGGAGCGCGCCAAGATGAATGCAGGCAGGGATATGGCCCGCTATGCGGAATACCTGCGCGGGCAGACGCGTGAACTGCTCACCCAGTTCGGCGACATTGATATCCTCTGGTACGATTTCAGCTACCCGAAAGACGATGGCACGGGCAAGGGCCGGAACGACTGGCAGAGCGAGAAGTTGGTGAAGATGATCCGGAAGCTGCAGCCCCGCGTCATTCTTGACGACCGCCTCGACCTGCCGGGATCGGGCGATGTCAAGACGCCGGAGCAGGTTCAGCCCCGCGAGTGGCCTTGCGTGGACGGCAAGCCGGTCGTGTGGGAGGCCTGCCAGACCTTTTCCGGGTCCTGGGGGTATCACCGCGACGAACAGTCGTGGCGGGATACCGACGAACTGATCCGCACGCTGATCGACTGCGTGAGCAAGGGCGGCAACCTGCTTTTGAACGTGGGACCGACCGCGCGCGGGGAGTTCGACGAGCGGGCTGTGGCGCGGCTCAAGGGCATCGGCGAGTGGATGCGCCGCCACAGCCGGAGCATATACAGCTGCACTCAGGCGCCTGCCGGGTTCCGGTGTCCTGAAGGCTGCAAACTCACCTACAACCCAGAACGGAAGCGGCTCTATGTGCATATTCTGAACTGGCCGTACAAGCATCTGTTCCTGGACGGCGGGGACTACGCGAACCGCGTGGAATATGCGCAACTGCTCCACGACGGCTCGGAGGTCCAGATGGGGATCGATGAGTGGCATGGGCGCCAACTCGGCGTCGGCAAGGAAACGACCTGTCTCATGCTGCCGCAGACCAAGCCCAATGTCCAGATTCCTGTCGTGGAACTGTTTTTGAAGTAAGGATGACCCTCAAGCGGGACTTGGAGATGAGCGTTCCGGTAAAACTATGAAAACGATCAATCTGAATGGCACCTGGCAACTTCTTGAAAAACCCTTGTCCGTCAACGACGCAACCCGGCCTGCCGCCTTGAACTGGGACGGGGCTCTCGAGGCGGTCGTTCCCGGCGAGGTGCATCTGGATCTGCTGCGCCACGGCCGCATTGCCGAGCCCCTGTACGACCGCAATGCCCCGGCCTGCGCCTGGGTTGAGGACCGGTTCTGGTGGTTCCGGCGGAGCTTTACGTTCGAGGGCGATACCGGGTCGCGTGTCGAGTTGGTCTGCGAGGGACTGGATCTGAACGCCGTGCTGTGGCTGAATGGCGTGGAAATTGGTCGGTCCTCCAACGCGCTGATCGTGCACCGCTTTGAGGTAACCCCGGCCCTGCGCAAGGGCGACAACGAACTGGTCGTCCGGCTCGACGCCGGCGTGGCCGAGGCGAAGAGCAAGCCGTTGGCGAAATACGGCAAGGGAACCCATGAGAGCATCTGGGTGCGCAAGGCGGCGTTCACCTTCGGATGGGACTGGGCGCCGCGGCTGGTCAATTGCGGCATTTGGCGCCCCGTGCGGCTGGAAATCCTCGAGGCCGTCACCCTGCGCGATGTGTGGGTCCGTACCCGGCTCACTGGCAAGGGCAGGGGGGCGGTCGTCACCGTCGTGACCGACGTTGAGAACGTTACGGATACGTCTAGGGAGTCCGCGCTGACGCTCTCCATCCCTGGAATCGGCAAGCGGACTCTGGCCTTGAAGGCGCTTCGGCCGGGACGCACGCGCGTCGAGGCGGTGTTCAAGGTCGCGCGGCCGCGCCTGTGGTGGCCGCGGCCCATGGGCGAGCCGCATCTCTACACACTCGATGCACGGCTGACGAGCGGACGGATGCTGGGCGCGACCCGGACCGTGCGTTTCGGCATCCGCGAGATCGCGCTCCTGCAGGAACCGCTCGCCGGTGTGCCCAAGGGGAAGTCGTTCACGTTCGTGGTCAACGGCGAGAAGTGCTTCGTCAATGGCGCCAACTGGGCGCCGCTCGACGGCATCATTGCGCGCGTGACACCGGAGAAACGCGAGCGGGTGCTTTCCCTGGTGAAGGATGCCAACCTGAATATGTTGCGCGTGTGGGGCGGCGGCATCTATGAAGAGGATGATTTCTACGACTTCTGCGACGCCAACGGTATTCTGCTGTGGCACGACTTTATGATGGCCTGCTTCATCTATCCCGGCGACGACGCCGGCTTCCGACGCCGGCTTGCCGATGAAATCGAGGCGGCGGTGCCGCGGCTGCGCAACCATCCTTCGATTGCGCTGTGGTGCGGCAGCAACGAATCCGATTGGGCTTTCGACAACAACTGGTATCCCGGGTGCGAGTCGAACACCAGTCTGGTCCTCGAACACGAGTTGATCCCCCGTTTGCTCAAGGGCCTTGACCCCGACCGGCCCTACCGGCCGACGAGCCCGTGGGGCGGGGCAGATGTGAACGATGAAGATCAGGGCGACCAGCACTGGTGGTCCATCAGCATTGCCTCGGGCGGCAACGATCAAATCGACTACCGAAATTACCGGCGCGCACACTGCACGTTCAATTCTGAATATGGCTACTTCGGGATGCCGGCGTTGGAATCCATCGCCGACTACCTGCCCGAAAGCCAGCGCGCGGTTGACTCCGAGGGTTTTCGTTTCCACACCAACGCCCACGGCTTCATGGAAAAAGGACGGACCGGCAACCTCAAGGTGCTGGCGGCAATCGATTTGTTGGCCGGGGACTCGGCGGCCATGTCGCTGGAGCAGCTTGTGGACGCCTCCCAACTCCTGCAGGCCGAGGCGCTCAAGACGGCCATCGAACAGTCCCGGCGGCGCAAGTTCGATTGCGGCGGTAGCATGTTCTGGATGTTCCCGGACGCCTGGGGCGAGATCGGCTGGTCGGTCGTGGACTACTACCTGCGCAAGAAGGCCGCCTTTGAGGCGGTGCGCCTGGCCAGCGCACCGGTGCTGGTGTCCATCAAAGAAGAAGAATGCGGCGTCTCGACCTGGGTCGTCAATGACACGCGCCAGCGGATCCGGGCGACCCTCGAATGCTCCTTGATGTCGTTCGAGGGAAAGGTCCGTTCACGGACCGGGAAGTCGGTCAATATACCGCCGAACGCCTCGGTGCGCTGTGTCATGGAGCGGATGAACCTGATGCGCAGCGGCGACTTCTACCATGCGCGGCTGAGCGGTCCGGACGGTGTGATCACGGAGAACGTCTTCTTCTTCATGAACTTCAAGTCGGTGAAGATGCCGCCCGCGAAGGTGAGTGTCAGGGTGGTCAAGCGCAACAAGGGGAGGGCAGTGCTGCGGCTGTCCACGGATGTCTTTGCCCACTTTATCCGGGTTGATCCGCCCGCGGGACTCGATACCGACGACCGCGGCTTCGATCTGTTGCCGGGCGGCTCGCGGGACATTGTTCTGCGGGGCGATCTTGCAGGGCTGGACGCCGTCCGCGTGCGCTGGCGCAACCGGGACGCCGCGGGTTGACGGAGCAAGCGTCCAGACACAAGCCTACCTATTCCTGATGGATGACCAGTCAGCCCCTGATGGCCCCGCACAACAGGGGTTGGCGATGGACCTTGAGGCCGCGCAGAAACCAGTCCGTGGTCATGTCGGCGCTTCCCTTTGGGGGGACCAGGTTCTTCGCATAGCAAGGCTTCACGGGTGGCTTGGCGATGACGAGATCGAGCGGGACGGCTGAGTTCTCGTTTACGGCTGCCATCTCGCGATTGTCGGTATGCAGGTTCGACCACGCATGCTCGCACGGACCGAAATCCGTCCTTGCGACATAAAGCTTCTCGCCGCGATTGAGCATCACCGGGACCAATCCGTCCACTTCACCGGCCAGTCCCGCGGGAATCGTGAACTCGCCCACGTGCCGGTCGCCCCGGGCCCGGGCGGCGGCCAGATACGGGCGCGAGCGGTTGACGGGGTGGTCGAAGGCGGCCGGGTCGATGAAGGTGCAGAGCCGGCTGATGGTGGGGTCGGAGAGCATGGTAAAGTCCTCGAACTTGGCCGGCACCATGTCAATGTAACCCTTCTCGGCCCAGAGGCTGGCGAAGGTCCGCGACGGGTCCGCCACCATGACGTAGGTCCAGGCGCGTGACCATGACGTGTTGGGCGGTTCGAATCCCGCCAACAAACGCTTGGCATCCCGGGTCCCTGCGGGCACATCCTCGCCGCCCGCATACACCTCTGGATCGAATACGAACACGTTGTTGTGGCCATGCCGAAGAAGGAACGGCGATACCAGTCCCTTGTTGCAGGCGGCATCGTTGATGCCAAGGTAGATGGCCAGAACCGTCTCCGGGACGGACGGCGCCAGGTGGGCCAACTCCAGCGCGTCGATGCCTTCGCTCGGCGCCAGGTACTGCGAATGCCTGCCCAGGACACGGAACGCGTCTTCCATAAACCGCTTATACGCCTCTGCCGTTAGTGCGGACCCCGCTGGTATTTGCAATGTTCGTCCCAAAGTATTGTCTGTCATGGCTATAGACCTCCTTTAGCGCTTACGTCACCAAGAACTTGGGCAATTTCCCAGACTTCATCCCGCTTGACAATATCAAAAACGTTCGTGTAACGTTTGAAGATGATTTTATCCGAAGTCCGGGATCGTGACGGAGAGAAAGTTGGCGCGCCAGTATGACCCCCTGTTTGCTCACGTTTGAAACCGTTGTTCATGATCACAGCAATAGCGCCGCTGTTGCGTACGCCGCGGCCGCGTTGCGGCACGATCTGCGCCGTAAACTCGGATGGGAACATGGCGGTGGGCGTGCGGATCGAGCGGGGCGGATTGAATTGGGCTTGGATTCCTCAGGCGGCGTCTTCGACTCCCATTCCATCGAAGTGCGGTCCGACCGCGTCACTATTACCGGAACCGATGAACTCGGGCTGATCCACGGCCTCTACGCCTTTAGTGAGCGTTGGCTCGATGCTGATCCCTGCCGCTATTTCACCGAGATCGTTCCCGCGCTTGCGGAGCGGATCGAGATCCCCTGCGGAACCACAGTCTCCAAGCCCTACACCTTCCGCCATCGGGGGTTTTTCTTTAACGACGAGGATCTGCTGGTGGGCTTTCATATGGAGAAGCCCGAGCATGGGTTCTCGATGGAGGTGTGGCGCGAACTATTCGAGCTGGCCCTGCGCATGCAGTGCACCTGCGTGATCCCGGGTACGAACATCCTTCCCGACGAACCCCAGATCAAACTCGCGTCCGACATGGGGCTCTACATCGCCCAGCACCACGCCGAGCCGCTCGGGTCCGCGCCGTTCTTCTGGCCGCGCGGCACCCCTTTCTCGTGGTCCACCGACCGCGCCGCGATCATCGCCTACTGGCGCAAGGCCCTCGAGCGCCAGGCGGGAAAGAAGGTTCTGTGGACCCTCAATTTCCGCGGACTGCTCGACCGCCCGTTCTGGGTGGACGATCCGAACCTGACGCCGGACGCGCCGGCGGAACAGAAGGCGCGGATTATCAACGAGGTGCTCGCCGCCCAGTATGAGTTGATTCGCGAGGTCCGCAGGGAAGACAAGCCCGAGGTATTCGGTTATCTCTGGGGTGAACTCTACGACCTCTACAATGCCGGCCTGCTACGCTACCCCGCGACGACAACGATCGTTCACACGGACGACGGCGACGCCTGCCTGCGCCGGAACCTGGAGGATCTGGTGCGTAAGTCGCCGTATACGACCGGTGTCTATGAGCACATTTCAATGTTTAACGGCGCCCAGTCCATGCGCGTGACCAGTTATGCGCCCCGCGTTTTCGCCCGCGAACTGAAGCGCGCCGTCGATCTGGGTATGAACCGCATCTTCATTCTCAACGTCGGCAACCTGCGCGAGAAAATCTTCAATCTGCGCCAGGTTATGGGCTATGCCAATGATTATGAGGCCATGACCGCGATTGCCGGCGGGGACGGCGGAGGGTATTTCGACTGGTATACCCGTTGGGTGCTGGGTACGGAACAGCGGGAGGTGGCGGACGCGTACCGGGCGCTGACCGGAATACCTTTTGCCGCTAACGACGAACGGCCCGACAACACGGTGGGCGACAATTTCTACCCGATGGTTGTGCGGTTCACCCTCCAGCGCGTCTATAACCGCGAGGACAAGCCGCTGGGCATCTGGGGCTTGAAACGGTTCGCCACCTTGCGCGAGTCACTGGCGTGGCTCATCACACATCTGGCCGCCGCCGAACCGAAGTGGGAGATCGCCGCGGAGCGTGCCCGCGATGCCGTGCGGCACCTGCAAGGCAACCGCCGGACGTTCTTCGAGCACGACGCCGTGGCGCAACTCGACAAGATGCTGTCTCTGACGCGCATGACGCTGGCCTTTTGCCGCTCGGCGACACATTACCTGGACGGCCGCGGCCATGACGCTTATCTCGAAGCCTGGCAGGCGCTACGCCATGTTGAGGACGCACTGGCGGTCGAGAAGCGTCTCGAAACCGGGAAATTCAAAGGCTGGCACCGCAACGATCTCAACTGCCGTAACTGGAAGTGCAGGGATTTCCTGACCACGTGGCACGCGATGCTTGATGACCAGCGCTGGCTGAATCTCGAAGGCATGGCCGAAGGACCTCAGCCCTGCTACGCGGCCTACAAATACAACCCGAACTTTCCGACCGCCTACCGGTCGGATCTGTTCCTGCAGACGGAGCGTTGATCGTCCCTCTGCGAAAGGAGCGCCATGGTCTATGTTTCGACGCGTGAATTGATGCAGCGGGTCCCGTTGGGTCCGCTGGCGTAATTGAAGACAGGGAGGAACAAACAATGGATCCAGTGATATCCGGGCACGTCAAGAGAATCGTCCAATTTGTAGGCAAGGATTATCGCCTCATGTATCGCGAGCCGGGCGGGGAGATCAGGCACCCCTTTCTGACCCCAGGCAGCGACCAGTACAGCGACATTCTCTGGGACTGGGATTCGTGGCTGACAGACATCGCCTTGCGCCAGATCGTGCGGCGGCAGGCCGATTCCGCGACTGAGGCCCGCCAGCTAACGATCTACGAGCAGGGGTGTATCATGAATTGGCTGGAGTTTGCCAAGAAGAGCTCCTGCGTTGGCTGGGTGCCCATCTGGGTGAACCGGACCGGGAACACCATGCCGGAGGATGTCTATGCTCAGAACATGCACAAACCCTGCCTGGTCCAGCACGCCGCGTTCATTGTGCGCGAGAATGGCGGCGATATTGAATGGCTGCGCGAAGGTCTGATGCATCTCCAGTACTTCGTGAACAACTACCGCAACCACCACCGCCACGCCTGCGGCCTCTACTTCTGGCAGAACGACACCGCCATCGGTGTCGATAACGACCCCTGCACCTTTGGCCGGCCCCCGCGCAGCAGCGGCTCAATCTACCTCAACTGCCTGATGTACAAAGAGTTGCTGGCGCTCGTGTACCTGCTGGAACGGGCGGGACTGGACGAGGTTGCCGCGCAGTACCGGGCCGACGCCGACGCGCTGCTTAAAGCGATCCGGGAGCACTGTTGGGACGAGCGCGACGGCTTCTACTACAGCGTGGACTTGAATCTCACGGCGCCCGAACTCCAGAAGTGGGCCGCGCATTCCGGGCAGCCGCGGGACTGGCCGTGCCTGATCCAGCGGATCGGCGTCTGGTCGGGTTTCCTCGCCATGTGGGCGGGCATTGCCACCCCGGAGCAGGCGGAGCGGATGGTACGGGAGCACTACCGGGATCCGCGCACCTTCAATGCGCCGTACGGCGTCCGGACACTTTCGCGGATGGAGAAGATGTACAACCTCCGCGCTTCCGGCAATCCATCCTCCTGGCTGGGACCCATCTGGGGAATCTCGAACTACATGGTGTTCCGCGGTCTGATCCGGTACGGCTTCGTCGAGGAGGCGCGCGAACTGGCCGGCAAGACCATAGCGCTGTTCGGTTCGGACCTGGAGAAAAGCGGTGCTTTGCACGAGTATTATCAACCCGAGAATGGCGCCCCTCTGCTCAACATCGGCTTCCAGAACTGGAACTACCTGGTCCTCAACATGATCGCCTGGCTGAACGGTGAACCGGTGGTCGAGGAATTTTAACGGAGTTGATTTAGTAAAGGAGCACAGGGATGGCGAAATACGGACGGTTCGACGAGCAAGCGCGAGAGTATGTGATCACCCGGCCCGATACGCCGGCACCGTGGATCAACTATCTCATGGGCCGGGACGTGAATGCGATCGTGTCGCAGGCTGCCGGCGGGTTGGCATTTTACAAGGAGCCTTCCGAGGGCCGGCTTACGCGGTACCGGTTCAACGGCCTGCCCGTGGACAGCCCGGGATTCTACCTCTACATCCAGGACGGCGAGACCACGTGGAACCCGTCATTCCGGCCCACCTGCACGCCGCTCGACCGGTTCGAGTGCCGGCACGGGCTCGGATACACCCGGTTCGACTCCGAGCGGAACGGCATTCGAGCGGACGTGACCTACCTGGCGCCGCTCGAGGACGACGTCCTGTTGTGGTCCGTCCGGCTGACCAACAACAGCCGGTCGCCGCGCCGGCTCAAACTGACGAGCTACATGGAGTTCTCGCTCCATGAATACGTCAAGGATGCGCTGTGGTACCTGGTCTGCGGCAACCAGTGGCGGTTGACGTTCGACCGGAAGGCGAACGGCATCAAGTCCCGGTATTTCGCGTTCCAGAGTGTTTTCAAGGGGCAGTGCATCTTCGCCTCCACTGCTCCGGTGCGGGCATTTGAAATTGACCGGGACCGGTTCATCGGTTTTGGCCGTTCGGAAGCCAATCCGGTTGGACTGGAGCGCGGTCTGTGCAATTCCGAGATTCCCGATGGCGGACGCCACGCCTGCGGCGCACTGCAAAGCGCGATTGTGCTGGCTCCGGGCCAGACCCGTCACGTGCTCTACCGCTACGCGGTGAGCAAGACGTTCGCCGAGAGCGCGCGGATCCTGGCCCGGTATCGGACCGAGCGGGACGTCGAGCGGGCGAAGGCCGGAATCGCCCGATTCTGGGATGGGGCCTTGGGAAGCGCCCAGGTGCGGACCCCGGATCGGGCCGCCAACGTGATGCTGAACACCTGGCTGCCCTATAACATTCGCGTCACGTTCCGTTTGGGCCGTTCGGTTTCGAGCCGCCATACCGGCACGGCCGGCGCGCTGCGCTATCGCGACTCCATGCAGGATGCCATGCCGGCGCCCCAATTGTTCCCGGTCGACGCCCGCGAGCGGATCGAGCGGATCCTGCACACCATGTACGCCGACGGCCACTGCGCCATGGGCGTCAATCCGGAAACGCTCAAGCCGTCCCCTGAAGAAAAAGACCTCAACCGCAGCGATGCCGCCGTGTGGGGCGTGTTTACGGTGTACCAGTATCTCGCCGAGTCCGGCGACCTGGCGTTTCTTAACCGCGTCCTGCCGTATCTGGACAAGGGCGAGGGGAGCGTGTTCGAGCATCTTCTCCGCAGCCTGACGTTCATCGCCGAACACACCGGCAAGGACGGACTGCCGCAACTGTTCACCGTGGACTGGAACGACTTCCTGCAAATCTTCACGGTGTCCTACACGGGGTGCCAGAGCGTGATGGTGGCCCAGCAGTTCATCTACGCCACGCGCCTGCTGACGGAAATGGCGGAACAACTCGGGCGCGGGAAGGACGTCGCGAAACTGCGCGCGGCCTGCACCCGGTTCACCCGGGTTCTCGAGTCGAAGAAATGCTGGGACGGCGATTGGTATCGCCGGCTTCTCGGGGACAATCTGGTCATGGGATCCAAGCAGAACCGGGATGCCAAGATATTCCTCAATACGCAGTCGTGGGCGGTGATCGCGGGGACGCTTGACGGTAAGCGTGTGACCCGGGCCATGAACTCTGCGTACAAGCGCCTCAACACGGAATTCGGCCTGCGTATCTTTTCTCCCGCCTTCTGGACCATGCCCGACGGCAAGACTGAGGTTCCGTCGAACACGCCTGGCGCCGGCGAGAATGGCGGAATCTTTGTGCATGCCAACATGTGGGCGATCATGGCCGAAGCGCTGTTGGGCCGGGGTGACAGGGCATGGCAGTACTTCTCGCAGGTTCTGCCGCCGAAGCAATCGGAGCGGGATCCGGATCGCTATGCCAACGAACCGTACGCGTTTACCTCGTGGATCTATGGGCCGGATCACGAACGCTATGGGACCGCACAGCTCTCCTGGCTGACCGGCGGGACGGCGTGGATGTACCTGGTGGGGCTGGAGTACATTCTCGGCGTACGGCCGACCCTGGCGGGGCTCCGGATAGACCCCTGCATTCCGGCGCGGTGGAAACGGTACTCGGTCCGCAGGCGTTGGCGGGGTACGCTTTACGACATTACGGTCGAAAATCCGTCCGGGATCTGCAAGGGCGACGTGGCCTTGCAGGTCGATGGCGAGCCCATCGAGGGCAACCTCCTCGCGCCCACGGAATCCCGGTATGTGAAGGTGCGGGCAGTGCTTCGCCGGCGTGAAGTCTGATTTACATCCCGGGGTTCATAATGGGAAATGAACCCAGGTTCTGATTCTTCGGGGGTGGAACAAGGGCTTTAAAGGGCGGGGCGTCGCGCAGGGGTGTGAATCGCGGGTCATCCCGGAGAAGTGCCCGCGCCACTTCGCCGCCCACTTCGATGGCCTTCCGCAGGGATCCGAATGCCTCTTGAGGTTTATTGATCATGAATTGGGTATAAGCCAGATCAATCCAGCTCTTAAAGGCATTGGGGTCGCGCGTCAGGTACTTCTGAAGCGCATAGACGCGCAGATCCCAACGTTTGTTCGCCTCAAATAACCGGGCGACCGCCAGACAGGTTTCAGGCGGAAGGTTGGTGCTGTCCACCAAACCGCGGGTCAGCCCCTGGAACGGCCCTTCCATCCCAAGGCGGAGATAGACGGTGGCCAATTCCATGGCGTTTCCGAAATCCAACTTCCCGCTGGCCATCTGTTTTTCAAGATCGGTTCGGCGGGTGTTGTCTCGCTCCGCGCTCTTGATGGACTCGAGAAAATTGGCGGCATTGGCGTTGAGGGGATCGAGTTTTTTGTACGCCGTCATGACCACGGCGGCGTCGGCGTAGCGCTGCTGGCGCATGTAGAGATCAGCCAACCGGAAGCAGGCCTCGGGACTCTCGGGGCATAACTCGCGTGATTGCTTGAAGGCATATTCTGCCTCGGAAACCAGCCCGCGCGCCGCATACAGGCCGGCAATGGCTGACCGCATTTTCGAGAAGGATTTCTTGGCATCGGAGTTGCGCAGGAAGTCCTCGCGGGCAATAAACTCCCGTGTGAGTTTGTCCCAGTAACCGCGATCCCGCGCTATGATATCGGTCCATAGTTGTGGATTCTCCTGCGGGGACGGCACGGGATCTTTTTCGATCTTCATGATCACCCCGTAGGGGGTCAGGAAGGCATACATCCAGGGGATGACATAACTTTCCTCCACATAGAAGGCATGTTTGTCCTTGTTGCGGTCGAAGATCCAGCGGGCCAGGATGCCGTTGATGGTCATCACGCCGCCCACGCCCTGGACACTGACCCGTCCGTTTTCGATCTTGATGTCGGCGCTGGCGGGGATTTTCCCGGTTTGAACGTCGCGGACATATTCCTGGAACGCCCGGTTGTTGTCCTCGGCGCTGGGGATATAAATGGGCTGAACCGGATAGGTATGATCACGGTGGAGAAGGCGTTGGAAGGGACCGTTATTGGCCGGCCGCGAGTAGTCGTAATGATCGCGGATATAACTCATGTAGGTGTTGTCGGCCAGGGCGTTCTGGGTAATGATATACACGTCGGAACGGTCAAAGTCTTTGTCGCGGAAGCGATCCTTGGGCGCCACGCGGCTTTCGCAGAAGATCATGTAGGTCGGCACGAAACGGCCCGGGTCGGTGCCGCCGTAAAGAACCGAGTCTTTTTCCATAGGCTGATAGCCGTTGCCCGGGTTGAACATCAGGTACCCGAAAAGGTACCCGAAATCATAGCCGCGCAGGTTGCACAGCGACCAGTTCTGTTTCCAGGTCACGAGGGGCATGGCGAGGAGGGCGATACAGGCCACGCGAACCACGATGGGGCCGATGATCTTGTTTTTCCAGGCCAGGATGCTGAACAGAACGGCGAGTCCGTAGCCGATCAGCATGGCGTAGAATCCATGGGCGGGGGCGAAGAACTTGATGTTGATCTCCTGATCCTGCCGATCCAACTTCGGATTGATGATCGTCAGAAGACCCAGGCTGGTGATCAGGAAGGCAACCCAGATAAACGCCAGCCAAGCGCGGCCGCGGGGTTTGAATCCTTTCCACCAGTACAGGATCACCACAGGAGTGAGCAGACCCATGCTCAGTATTGTGATCGCGAAAAACACAATCCATTCAAGGGTACTAGGTTGGGTGCGCATCCAGAGCAGGGACATGAATATCGCAATGAGCAGGACAAGTCCCAGCAAGGGAAGTGACCAGGCGTTGATGGTTTCCAAGAGAGGGCGTAAGGCGGCGGGAAAGTGATTGAAGACGGTATCAGGGAACGAGTACTGATTGATCAGCGCCTGAATGAACAGCTTGATCTTGATGAAAAACTCCTCGCTGAAAAAACTGGCCGTGTGGATTTTTTCGTATTGGCCCCGGGTGACGGCGTGGACAAAGCCCTCCTTGGTAGCGGCGTAGCCCCAATTCATGGGCGGATTGGTGGCGGCGGCGAACGGCATATAGATGTACACACTGACCCCGGCCATGAAGCACGCCGCGCAGGTGAGCGCCCGGCGGGTATCCCACCAGCCGGTCATTCTTGCGATGATGACTGCGGCAATTCCGAGTGCCCCGCAGGCGATTCCCTGCCAGAAGGTGGAACTGTTGAACATGGCCGATGTGGTGGGTTCGGTAAGCCAGGCCCAGATGAGGAGACCCACCAGCAGACTGAAGAAGCCGGCCGTGGCCAGTTCAAGGAAATTGAACTGGGTTTTCATGAACAGGCTCACCTGATTCGGGGCCGTCGGAGATTTCTGGCGCGCGGCCAGGAATTGCTCGAGACCAACTAGAAAAACACCGATCGCAATAGGCGCGCCCATGACGACAATAGTCTGGTGATTGGAGAGGCTGAGCCCGAAGATCAGCAGCATTGCGTAAAGGAAGCCACGGCGGTGGGGTTGCATCATCCAGGCGAAGAAGATGCAACTGATCAGGACAAAGGAAAAGACGTTGAGCACGCGCATTTCCGAAACGCAGGCCCACAGCCAGACCCCGCGATTGAAGCCGAAGAGAAGCGCGCAGCTTGAGCCGATAAATAAGGCCATCCAGTGCTGAAGTCGTTCGCTGAGGGAGTCGCCCCAGGGAAGCGAATGAAGCAGCAACCGCAAGCTTCGGGTCATGATGATGGTGGTAAAACCAACCGTTAGGGCGCCTGTGACGACGGACATCAAAGCCATACGCCAGGCAGGATTACCGAAAGGCACAATAAAATGGCACCAGATATAGCCCAGCAACGCCCAGAGGGGGTAACCGGGCGGATGCGGGACCCCGAAGGAAAAGGCGCCGGTGACTAATTCGCCGGAATCCTGCAAGGTGACTTCCGGGGCCATGTAATAGAAGAAGGCCAGGCCGGAGATGAGTGTTGTGAGCACCGCGGCAATCCAATCTTCCGGCTTGAAGAAGTGTTGGAGGCTCTCGGTGGGTTCTTCGATGATGTCAGGAGCCGACACGCCGGATCCTGTTTTGTTTACGGTTTGAGATACGGTATTGGATGACATGAAAACACTCTCCCTGGAAACAATGACTGCTCCAAATATCTTGCGGAATCTATCAGAATCGCCTTGTGATGCGCAATGACTAAGAGTCTGCAATAAATGGCGGGACAACCCGTGAACTCAATGGACAGTTATTTCGCCATCCGTTATAACTTCAGCCCTATCAAGGAGCATAGGTTATGGATGTCAGATCAGTTATTGACGTTGAGCAGAGGTTAATTCAGGAGGTGGCACTCATCTTGTGCAAGGAGCCTGCCGCCATCAAGCCGGATGTTTCCCTGCCGTCGCTGGGGTTGGACTCCATGGGATTTGTGGAATTGCTGGTGGTGATTGAAAAAGCTTTTGGCCTCCGCCTGATCGAATCCGGACTCACCCGCGAGGATTTTGAGACCATTCATGCGCTTGCCGCCCGTATCAGCAAGGAAGCCCCGGGATGAGGGTCAGTCTTCCGTATTCCAAAAACCGGCGCTACCTGACAGGCATCGACTGGACCATCGGCGCGCTCGATGCCATGACTCGTCGCGCCACCGGCGGAAGCAATACCTTTCAGATAGTTCTGGAAATTAAGGGACCCCTTGAGCCAGCCCGATTTCAGGAGGTGATCGCAGCGTTTGTCCGGCAGTTCCCGGTGTTGGGGGGGCGCCCGTCGCGGGATTGGACGCTGGCGCCGTATTGGAAAATGCCGAGACCGGGCAGTCGGGTTCCTGTTTCCGTAGAGTTCACCCAGGTTGAGGGACAAGATAGTGCCGCTCTTCTCGAAGAAAGCGCCAACCGGTGTCTGCCTGATCGTCAGTCGCATGTGGCGTTCCGGGTATTCCATGTCAACGTCTCCCATCATTTCATTGCCGTACAATTTGATCACCGGCTGTTTGATGCGACCGGCGCGGAAACCTTCCTTGGGCTTCTCCACCGCTGGGCCATCGGAGAAGACTGCAGTGCGCAAATCCGGCAAATTTCGCTCAAAGAGCCGGCGCATCTCTGTGATTGGATGAAAAAATTCGAGGCGGGGAAATTGCTGGTCCGGCTGTTGCGCAAATTTGCGGAGTCGCCACTGGCTGTGCTTCCACGTCCGGCGGCCTTGAAAGGGCGTCGTACCCGGTTCAGCATCATGGAGTTCAGCGCGGAAGAGACGAAGGCGATTTCCATGCGGGCCTCGCAGGAGGCGGGATTCCTGATGTTCATGCCCTACACGCTGGCGGTTTCTCTTGAGGCGCTCGCGCCAGCCTTTGCCCGGCGGGGCACCGGGGGAGGCGATTATCTGGTTTCGGTCTCGGTTGATCTGCGCCCGCCTGAAGCGGCGCCCGCCTGTATGTTCTTCAATCATGTGTCGTTTATCTTTTTCCAGATTCCTGCGGCGATCCTCCCGGATCGGAAGGCCTTGCTGAAGGCCCTGCGACTGCAGATGTACGAGCAGATTCAATGCGGATTCCCCAAAGCCTTGTATGAATCCAGTATGGTGATGCGTATTCTGCCCCTGAGCGTGTTGAGCCGCTTGATGTTGAAACCGCTTCGCGGCGAATTTGCCTCACTGGGCTTTACCTGTGTGGGGAAGAGCGGTTATGCTTTTGACCGTTTTATGGGGGCTGAACTGGTGAACCTGATTCACATGCCGCTGGTTCCCGTTCCGCCCGGCATCGGCTTTTTTATCAGTCAGTCCGGCCCGAAAATGAATGCCGTGCTGTCTTTTGTGGAGGGCATGTTGACCGATGAGGAGGCGCGGCGCTTTCAGGATGATGTGCGGCGTCTACTGTAACGATGAAGTTCACCTGTGATGTGTTGATTGTGGGCGGCGGTGTGGCTGGTGTTCCGGCCGCCGTGGCGGCGGCCAGGGCTGGCGCGGATACCCTGTTATTGGAGAAGCGGGACTTTCCGGGCGGAACCGGGGTAATCGGTCTCCATAGGACGATTTGCGGCCTCTATTGGAATGGCGAAGCCGTGGGGACACCTCTCCCGTTACTCAACGGTGGGCTGGTGCGGGAAGTGTGTGTGCGTCTGCATGACCTCGCGCCGGAACGGCGGCCGGTCAGGCTCGGTAAAGTCGACGTGCTGCCCTATGACTCCGAGCACCTCCGGGCGATCTATAGTCAATTGATGGGCGCCGAGGCCCGGTTGCGCGTCTTGTTGGGTGTTGAAGTCACCGGCGTTTGCCTTGAAGGGGGGCGCGTGTTGACCGTGGCGGCGGGGGAGCACACGATCATTCCGCAGGTCGTGGTGGATGGTTCGGGCGACGGGGTTGTCATTCGGGGCGATCCGGCCTTGCATGAGCCGCCGCCGCTAATCGGGCGTCAATTGGCGGGTTACGTTATTCATTTGGACGGGCTCAGCGGCAGCGACGATATGCTGCCCATCAAGGTGCCCTATGCCATCCGGCAGGGGGTTGACGCGAAGACCCTTCCTGCGTGTCTTCGGTTTACAACGTTTGTGGCGGGAGGGGGCCGGAATGAGGGCTGGTGCAAGTTGAGTGTTCCTTCGGGAACGCCCCTTGCGACGGCGCAGGAACTGGCGCAGCGGTTGCATGACGCGCTTCAGGAGGCCTTGCCTTCGGCCCGGGAGTCGCGGATCATCGGCAGTTCACCGGACGTGCTCGAGCGTGAGGGCGCGCGGCTCAAGGGGCTGTATACCCTTACGGCGGAGGATGTATTAGGGGCGCGTCAATTCCCGGATGCTATTGCCCGGAGCGCCTGGCCGATTGAATTATGGGATCCGGAACGGGGGCCCACATATCGTTATCTTGAACCGGGAAAGGCCTGCGGCATTCCTGCGGGGTGCCTGAAAGCGGCGGCTGCCAGTAATTTATATTGTGCTGGACGCTGTATTTCGGCTACGCATGAGGCCTTGGCGGCAACCCGTGTGATGGGAACCTGCATGGCGCTCGGTGAAGCGGCCGGCCGGGAAGCGGCTTTGCAAAGTGGTGGCGGTGAACAGAGTTAACATAGTTGATGTCATCCGTCGGGAGACGGGGGCGGTTCATGGAAACGTGGCGATCGTGGATGGTGCGATCGAGCTTTCCTATGGGCGGCTTCTGGATGCTGTAGACGGGGTTGTGGCGGCTTTGAAGCAGCAGGGTGTCCAGCCCCTGGATCGTGTCGCTTTCCTGTGTGAGGACTGCGCCGATTATATCATCGGCAGCCTCGCCATTCTCCAGTTGGGCGCCGTGGTGGTTCCGGTGTCGCCTTCCCTGATGGGGGACGAATTGGCGGAGTTGCTCGAACGCATGGATGTGACGGCTGTGCTGAGCGACGCGTCGGTCGATCAAGAAAAGGGCGGTATTCTGTTGACCGGTTGCGGCTTTATGGCCCGTGAGTTTGTGATGCATGGTCGTGTGGCCCGGAACGATTTTCCGGAAGACTATAAAAGCCTGAATCCGGCCTTTATCCGCTTCTCTTCCGGGACCACCGGCTCAAGCAAAGGGGTGTTGCTGTCGCATGAAACGATCCTGGCTCGCACGGAAGCCGCTGACCAGGGACTTCGGATTACCAGCGTCGATACCGTGATCTGGGTGCTCTCGATGAGTTTTCATTTTGTCGTCACTATTCTACTCTACCTGCGCCGGGGGGCGACGGTGGTGATTTGCCGCCAACCCTTTCCTGAATCATTTCTTGAGGCGGCCAAGGGACGGAAGGGGACCGTATTTTATGCCGCTCCTTTCCACTACCATGTTCTTGCCACATCGCCGTTGGTGTCGGCAGATTGTCTCAATGGGGTCCGGTTGGCGGTCTCGACGGCGATGAAACTGTCGCGCGAGACGGCGGTGGCGTTCAAGACAAAGTTCGGGTTTGATCTGGCCGAGGCCTATGGGATCATTGAGCTCGGATTGCCCTTTATCAATACGGAGGACCGCCCGAAGAAGCCGGGTTGTGTCGGGCATCTCCAGCGGGGCTATGAGGTCAGGATTGAGTCGCCTGGCACAGATGGCGCGGGGGTGATTTTGATCCGTGGGCCGGGGCTGTTTGATGCCTATGTATCGCCTTGGAAAAGCCGTCGGGATGCGGTGCAGGACGGCTGGTTCAATACCGGGGATGTGGGGCGGCTGGATGCCGATGGCGATTTGACCCTCCTTGGACGTGAGAAAAACGTCATCAACTTTGTTGGCATGAAAATATTCCCTTATGAAGTTGAGGATGTGCTGGCCTCCCATCCGGCGATTCAGGAATGCCGGGTGTACGGCGAGGCTCATCCGCTTTTTGGGCAGATGCCGTGTGTGGATGTGGTGGTGAAACCAGGCTTGGCGGCGCCCGGCGCGACGGATCTGCGGCGATATTGTTATCAGCGGCTGGCCGCGCATAAAGTTCCCAAGGAATTCCGGTTTGTCGGGCATCTGGCTCGAACAGTGAGCGGCAAAATCAAGAGGGCCGGGTGAACATGAAGCCGACGCTCACACAAGACGAGGAGCAGGTCACCGCGCATGAATACGACCAATGGCTTGCCCGGGATTCGCTGAGCGCGCGATGGGTCAGATTCTGGTTTTCACCCAAGCGGACGCTCTGGCTAAACACACAAATCCCCAAACTTCCTGCCGCCATTTCACTCAAACCCGGGGATTCCATACTGGATATTGGTTGTGGATATGGGGGATTGCTGATCTATCTGCATCGGCGGCTCGCGGCGACCGCAGGCAGGCTTCAGTTAGAGGGGGTGGATAGTTCCCCGTTGATGGTCCAGCGAGCCAGAGACGAGATTCAGCAGCGTGGACTGGAGTCCGCCATTCGTATCGAGCAGGGAGTCGCAACGCAACTGCCTTATGAAGACCATTCCTTTGACGTTATTTTATGTGCCTATGTGATCAAGCACCTGTCTGATGAGTCACTCCGGCACATGCTACGGGAGGTAAAGCGGGTTCTGAAGCCCGGGGGCAGGTTCTGCCTTTGGGAGGCGACGCCCTCCCGATTCGGGTTCATGAATGTGTGGAATCTGATGCTGTTACGAATCGGGATTTCAGTGATTCATTTGCGCTCCGCTGAGGACGTCGGTAGAATTCTGGAAGAAGAGGGCTGGGTGATTCAGCAACCCTTTGGCCACGGCCTGTATTATTTCTATCCGCCGCTCCCCCGCGCGGGGTTCATTGTGAGACGTAAGGCGTGAGACGCAAGAGGTGAGACGTAAGACGTAAGACATTTCGAATTTCACGTTTCACATCTTGCGTCTCACGTCTTACCTCTCACGTCTCACCTCTTACGCTTTCCTCCCCATCCGGTGGGGCCGTCGGCGGCTTTGAGTGCCCCGTACTGATTTTGGCTGTGTGAGGACAGGTTGGTTACGACCAAATCCAGACCCTTGGAGGGATCCAGGCCGAGGGCGAAACAAAGGCTCACGAAATCGATAACCTCAAGGCGGCGTTCACCATTTTCGGTTTTGGCGACCCAGGTATGCGATACGCGCAAACGGGCCGCTACGGTGCGCATGGAAAGATGTCTGGCAAGGCGATTGGTTCGTAGCCAGTTCCGCAGGGAATCCCTCGCCTCGCTCTGGAGTGTTTTATCCATGACTTGAAGACAATACCGCACCAAGCGCCTATTCTCCAAAACGGGAACACTATGATTAAGTCATAACTGCATCGTGATAAGGATCATAAAAAAGTTATCATGATATTAAAGCGTTCCCAAAACAGGAACATCAATTAGAGCGCAGCGGCCCGTTAATAAAGGATACTTGCTTAGTAAAGGCATCTTTGTCATGTTCCCGATATGGTTGAAAACAGAACGAAAAGAGATGCCCAGTCCGGTCCGACGGCAATTGAGATCCGTAATGTGAGCAAGCGGTTTGGCGCGGTAGCCGCGCTCGATGAAGTGTCGTTTGCGGTGCAGCCGGGCGAAATGTTTTTTCTCATCGGGCCGTCAGGCTGCGGGAAAACCACGCTGCTTCGTATTCTGGCCGGCTTGGAGACGCCGGATTCCGGGACGGTTTTTTTTAATGGCCGGGATGTGGCCTCGCTTCCGGCGCATGAGCGCGGGGCGCCGATGGTGTTTCAGAATTATGCCCTTTGGCCACACCTGAATGTCCGCGACAACGTGGCCTTTGGGTTGGTGGAGCGACATGTTTCCAAAAGCGAGGTTTCGACCAGAGTTGAGGATGTTCTGAAGCGAGTGGGACTTGAGGGGATGGGAACACGCCTGCCAGGGCAACTCTCCGGAGGACAGCAGCAGCGGGTGGTTTTGGCGCGTGCCCTGGTTCTGAATCCCTCCGTGATCCTGCTTGATGAACCGCTCTCCAACCTCGACGCCAAATTGCGCGTCGAGATGCGGCAGGAGATTGAAAAACTCCGGCGCGATACCGGCATCACGTTTGTCTATGTGACCCATGACCAGACGGATGCGCTGGCCCTGGCTGACCGGATGGCGGTGATGGTGGCGGGAAAGGTGTCCGCCATCGGAACCCCGCTTGACCTTTATGCCCGCCCGCCGAATCTTTTTTGCGCTGATTTTCTGGGAGAGGCGAATTTTATCGAGGGTCTGGCGAATGAGGGGACGGTTCAGACGAAGCTGGGCACGTGGAGGGTGGGAGAGTACTCCTTGTCTGGTTCGGTTGTCTGTCTGGTGCGGCCGGAGAATATCCAAGGCGTGGAGGGGGATGGTTCCGGGATGAATGTATTTGAGGCGGACGTGACCGGGGTGCGGATCAATGGCGCCACGGTGACGGTATCGTTGGCAGTGGCCGGGCAGGCCCTGAAGGCGACCCTCCTGACGCAGCGTAGTCTGGGGATCAGGTCGGGAGATCGCCGCATGTGGGGGATTGCGCCGGAGAATGTGGTGCTGTTGCATCCATGAAAGCTCGCTTCGGAACATCCGTCATCGTCGCGCTCATTGTGGCCACGCTGGGAGTTTTTCTGGTTTGGCCGATGGCTCATGTATTCTCCCGGTCGTTTTGGGATCCGCAGGGCTTTACTCTGGTCTATGTTGCCGGACTTTTCACCCATGCCGTTCACCTGGAGTCGGCCTTCACGAGTTTTATCATCGCCACCAGTGTCACGGCCTGTTGTGTATTGGTCTCCCTGCCGATGGCCTGGCTGTTTGCCCGCCGGTCGTTCCCCGGCAAGGCGGTCTGGTCGGGGCTGCTTCTGCTTCCCATGATCCTTCCGCCCTTTGTAAGCGCGGTCGGTATGAAAATCATCTTTTCGCGTGCCGGGGCCTTGAGCACCCTCTTGATGAACCTTGGGCTGGTGGACGGGCCGGTGGACTGGCTGGGGCATTTTCCCCTGTTCGGGATTGTGCTGCTTGAGACGCTGCATCTCTTTCCGATTCTTTTCCTGAATCTGGTGGCCTCGCTGGCAAATATTGATCCCTCGCTTGAAGAGGCGGCCATGAATCTCGGGGCTTCCCCGGCGCGTGTCTTTCGTCGCGTTACGTTACCGCTGGCGATGCCCGGATTGTTTGCGGGAATGACGCTGGTGTTCATCTGGTCTTTCACGGAACTGGGGACGCCCCTGGTTTTCGGGTTGCGACGGGTGTTACCGGTGGCGATCTACGACAGCGTGGCCGAGATCGGCACCAATCCCTCGGGTTATGCGATGGTCACGTTCGTTTTGGTGATTTCGGCCATCGGGTTCTGGATCAGTAAACGCCTGTTGTCCCGCCAGCGATCGGTCGCCACGCTGGGCCGGTTAAGCCAGGCCCGCCGGGAAATTCCCTTATCGTTCCGCGGTTCCCTCCTGGTCTATCTGTTGGTGGGCGGGGTATTGTTTGCGGCCATTCTTCCCCAGCTTAGCGTGGTGCTGTTATCGGTCAGTCACCGTTGGTTTCTTACGGTTTTACCCCAGGGCTTCACGGTGGAGTTCTTTGGCCGGGCGCTCAATTCCGAACTCACCCGGACGGCGTTGGTGAACAGCCTCTCATTTTCCTTGTGTGCGACCGTCCTGGATCTTCTGCTCGGCTTTGGCATTGCGTGGCTGTGCGTCCGGAAGCGGATCTGGGGAAGCGACTGGCTGGATGCGCTGGCGATGCTGCCGTTGGCGGTGCCGGGGCTGGTGATTGCGTTTGGCTACATGGGGTGTTTTTCAGGGACGTTTCCGAATACCCTGCTCGACCCGCGCATGAATCCGATGATTCTGCTGTCGGTCAGTTATGCCATACGCCGGCTGCCCTACATGGTGCGTGCGGCGCATGCCGGGCTGGAGCAGGTCAGTTCCACCTACGAGGAAGCCGCGGCCAATCTTGGGGCCACACCGTTCCGGGTGGTCTGGCGCGTCACGCTTCCTTTGATTTCAGCCAACTTGCTGGCGGGCGCCATCCTGTGTTTCTCCTTTTCCATGCTGGAGGTGTCGGACAGTCTTATCCTGGCACAATCCGAAAACTTCTATCCCATCACCAAAGCCATTTATGTGCTTCTGGAGAGTCTGGAAAACGGGTTGAATGTGGCCTCGGCACTCGGGGTGTGGGCCATGGCGCTGTTAGGCGCGGGTATCCTGCTCGCCGCCGCCCTAATGGGAAAGCGACTGGGGCAGATGTTCCGGGCCGGGTAAATTCCGCCTGAGCGTCCCTTGTGACTAATCGCTCGACATAAGGCGGTGTTTAATGAGAATAAGAGACATTTAGGAGGATGCAAGAATCATGGCGTTACAGGTTATTTCCCAGGCGATTCCCGAGGTCAAATTGATCATTCCGGATGTGTTCGGCGATTCCCGGGGGTTCTTCCAGGAAACCTTTCATAGGGAGAAATACAGTGCCGCCGGTATTGCCGTGCCATTTGTCCAGGATAACTGGTCCCGCTCCATAAAAGGAACCCTGCGCGGGCTCCATTACCAGCTCGACAATCCGCAGGATAAACTGGTCTGGGTGGTTCGCGGTGAAATTTATGATGTCGCCGTGGACATTCGGCGTGACTCGCCCACCTTCGGAAAATGGGTGGGCGCCGTATTGTCCGAAACCAATCACCACCGCTTTTTTATTCCCGTCGGCTTCGCGCACGGGTTCTGTGTGTTGAGTGATGGGGCCGATTTCATGTATAAGTGCAGCAACTATTATTCCCCCAAGGATGAGAAGGGAATACTATGGTCCGATCCGGCCCTGGCCATTCCCTGGCCGATCGAGAGCCCGATCCTCTCGAAACGGGACATCGGCCTGCTCCCTCTTAAGGATATGAGGCCGGAAGATCTTCCCGTCTATCCGACGTCATGAACTATTATCCTACAGCGTCCCTTTCTCCCGAGGCCCGAAAGCGGCTGGAGGAGCGGGTGGGGAGGGCGCTTCTGGCACATCGGCTTCACATGGAAGCCCATTGGGTATCCCGGGCGAGGAGAGTCGGGGTAACCACTTTCCATATCGGGGGCTTGCTGTGGTACCACTGGTTCATGAGGGTGGGATTCAAGATGCTGGGACTGTATGGGTGGGGTCAACACAATACGCTTAAGATAAGGGTGCGGCTTAACCGGCTTCCCCTTCATGGACTACCCCCTGAATTTGAAGGCTTCACGATTCTTCAACTATCCGATCTGCATCTCGATGCGAATCCCAAATTGGTGGACGCCGTGGTGGCGGCCATCCAGCCGCTGGCGTACGACATCGCGGTCATTACCGGCGATTTCCGGGTCAGCACGTTTGGCGGAACCGATCCCGTCCTGGCCGCCCTCGCGCGGCTTCGCCCGGCGATTAAAGGCGACGTGTATGCCGTCATGGGTAACCATGATTTTATTGAGATGTTGCTCCCGGTGGAGGCCCTGTCCATCCGATTCCTGATGAATGAGCATGTGATGCTGCGGCGCGGGAACGGGTCGCTTTGCCTCGCCGGCGTGGATGATCCCCATTACTATGAGACTGACAACATTCAGGCGGCCGCGGCGCACTTGAACCATGATGTGCCGTCGATTCTGTTGTCCCACTCTCCTGAGATATACAAGAAGGCGGCGGCATGCGGGTTTGATGCCCTGCTGTGCGGTCACACGCATGGCGGCCAGATTTGTCTGCCCGTCGGCATTCCCGTTTTGCAGAATTCCCGGGCCCCGTGGCGAATGGCGCAAGGCGCCTGGGACTACCAGGGGATGCGGGGCTACACCTCTTCAGGGACCGGCAGTTCAGGCGTGGATGTCCGCTTCTGGTGCCCCCCGGAGATCACGCTGCATACGCTGACGGCAAACAGGTAGGGCGCTCGCGGCGGCCAGCGGCGTGGCCGCCCTACCCTCCTATTCCAGATCCGTGCGCGGCTTGAAGAACTTGTCCTGAACCTTCTCCATGTAGAGATAGATTCCAGGGGTGACGAAGAGGGTGATAACCTGCGCGAAAATCATGCCGCCGACGATGACCAGGCCGAGGGGTTTTCGGCTGGACGCATCGGCGCCGAAGCCCATGGCGATCGGCATGGCGCCCAGGATGGCGCACAGACCAGTCATCAGGATCGGGCGGAACCGCACCACGCAGGCGTTGTGAATGGCATCATAACTGTTCATCCCCTCCACTTTCCGTTGCAGGGCAAAATCCACCATCAGAATGCCATTCTTGGTAATCAATCCGAGCAGGACGAAGACTCCAATGTAGGCATAAAGCGAAAGTTGACTGCCGAAAATGAAGAGCGTCAGAAACCCGCCGAAGAGCGCCACTGGCAGGGTGGTAAGAATGGTGAACGGGTGGATATAACTCTCATAAAGCATGCCCAGCACGATGTATTTCAGGAAAATGGCAATCAATAGCAGAATGCCGAGACTGGCGATGGATTTTTTGAACTCCACGGCATCCCCGATGAAGGAGCCTTGCACGGTGGGGGGGAGTACGGCGGCGGCCTTCGCCTCGATCACAGCCGTGACAACACCGAGCGGAACCCCGGGAAAGGGGCTGAATGAAATGGTGGCGGCTTCATGCTGTTGGGCATGGGGAATATTCTGGGGACCGGCTTCCTCGGTCCATTTGATGAGCGATTTAACGGGAACCAAAGGCCCATACGTGGATCGCAGGAAGAGCAGCGCCAGGTCGTCAGGAAGGCGCTGGTTGGATTTCTGAATTTCAGGGATTACCTGGTATTGATCCTGGTCGGTGGTGAACTGGGTCGCATAGCCACCGGCAAAAGAAAGAGCCAGTGCCTGTTCAATGGACGTGGCTGTGACGCCCAGCGCCGAGGCGCGGGTACGGTCAATGGTCACGTTCAAGCGGGGCATGTTCAGTTTAACGCTGTTCTGGGTGTTGAACGGATTCAGGAAGGGGATCGTCCGGATTTCCCGCTCCAGAAGAAAGGCTGTTTTATAGACCGTCTCCCGGTCCAATCCCTTGAGGAGATATCCATAATCGCTTCCCTGGGCCGTGGAGTCGACGCCGGAACTGATCTTGAGAACCGGCATCGCCTTCATGGCGCAGAGTCCATCGGGGATCATCATCGCTTTCATCATTAGCTTGAAGGAAATTTGGTCAATAGGTTCGCGGGGTTCACGTTCACGCGGTGATTTCAGGCGGACGAAGACAAATCCCATGCTCTGGTCCGCACCCGGGAAAATGCCGGTGACGCTACCCACGCGGGCGACCGCAGGTTCCTTCCGTAACAAGCCCATGACCTTGGTCTGATAGGCCTGCATCTGTTCCGTGGAGGATCCTTGCGGCATGATCATGGCGCCGAAGATGAAACTGCTGTCGCCGGGCGGCAGAAAGTCCCCTGGCAGCACAAAATAGAGGATGCCGGCGCCGAGAATGCAGACGACCCAGGCGACAAGCGCCAACCATTTGTGGCGGAGTTGGAAGTGCAGTGCCCTGGCGTATTGCCTGATCATGCCCTGGATAAAGGTGGTGATGCCGCGTTGGACAGCATTGGGGGCCTTTTCGTGGTGGAGGATGCGGGCGCACATCATGGGGGAAAGCGTCAGGGCGAGCAGGGTGGAGACAATAATGGCAAAGATGACGGTAAGCGCGAATTCCCGCAAATTGCGGCCAACGGCCCCGCTCATGAATACCAGCGGCAGGAAGACGATGATCAGCGCGGCGCTGGTCGACAGAACGGTGAACGAAATTTCCTTCATGCTTTGCAGGGCGGCAGGGATGGGCTTTTTTCCTTCCTCGAGATGGCGCACGGTGTTTTCCAGAACCACGATGGCGTCATCCACCAGAAAGCCAACCGCCAGAATGATTCCCATCAGGGACAGGATATCGAGGCTGAAGTTGGAGGGCAGCATCAGGAGGAAGGTGCCCAGCAGGGAGATGGGGAGGACGATACTGGGAACGACAGTTTCACGGATGCGGCCCAGGAAGAAGAAAATAACCAGAATCACCATCAGAAGGGCAATGCCCACGGTGAGTTGCACGTCGCGAAGGGACTCTTTGATGGGTTCAGAGCCATTGTACATGGTCACCATGGTGATTGTGGAGGGAAGTTCACGGCGGGATTCCTCCAACGCCTGGGTGACCCGGTTTGCGACGGCAACAGTATTGGCGCCGCTGACACGCGAGAGGCGCATCACGACGCACTGGCTGTGGATGGGTTCGTCCGCAGTTGTATACCGGATATTCACCAGGTCGTTCGCGATGCTATCCACGCACCGGGCCACATCCTTTACCCGGATGGGGGCATTGTTGCGGGTGGTAATGATGAGTTCACCGTATTCCCGGGCCGTACGCAGTTGCCCCTGAGGTTCAATCACAAACGTGCGTTGGGCTCCATTTAAACTGCCCCCGGGGATATTGGCGGTACCGGCTTTCAGCACCAGGGCCAGTTCATCAACCCCGATTTGATAAGCGGCCAGTTTCTCGGGGCTGAATTGAATGCGCACGGCGTTCTTGGCGCCAAAGGCCTCAACCTTGGAGACCCCCTCAATCATGCTTAATTTCCGGGCGACCACGTGGTTCGCATAGTCGTACAGTTCGCCATGCGGCATAATATCGGAATAGAGGAGCACATAATAAATGGGGGCGTCCGAGGGGTTGAACTTCTGATAGGTGGGGGGGCTCGGCAAATCGGTAGGCAGGTTTCGCGTAGCCCGGGTGATGGCCGCCTGGACATCCGGTGCCACCAGGTCCACATTGCGATTCAGGCTGAATGACAACGTGAGGGTGCTGATACCCTGCCGGTTGTCCGAATACATGGATTCCAGTCCGCTGATCTGGGTGAATTCATTCTCGAGCGGGGTGGCAACCGTGGAGGCCATGGTGGCCGGGCTGGCGCCCGGATAGGCGACGGTCACCTGGATGACGGGATAATCCACGGTGGGCAGGCTGTTTACAGGAAGTTGGAAATAAGCCCACACGCCGCCGACCACCATCAGGGTGGTGAGCAGAATCGTCATAACAGGACGCCGGATAAATACTTCTGAAAAGCTCATAGTCGTCTCACTTTTTGCATCTCACATTTCACGTCTCACGTCTTACTTTTTCGATGCGCCTTGTGGCGGTAGTTTCGAGGCATCCATGACGGTGGCGCCGGGCCGCATCATCACCAGCCCAGTGGTGATAACTGATTCGCCAGCGCCAACTCCCTCGGTAAGTTGGAGCAGGGTGTTGTGGCGCAGTCCCGCCTTTACGTGGCGGAGTTCCGACACATTGTTCGAATTGACGACATACAGGTAGGCGCCATCTTTCCCAAACTGAACGGCGCTTTCCGGAACGAGAATGGCATTGGGGATGAAGTTCACAACGATCCGGATATCGATGAACTGTTTTGCCCAAAGCGCCCGATTGGGATTCGGCGCCTCGCCGCGGAGCAGGATGGTGCCGGTCATCGGATCCACGGCGTTGTCTATGAATGAGAGGGTTCCCGGGTAGCTGTTGGTGTCGCCGCGCGGCGTGATCTCGACCGGAATGGGGCCAGCCGACAGGGCGCTCCGGATTGCGGGGAGGTATTGCTCCGAGAGGGTACACTCCAGCCGGAGCGGGTTATTGTTCCGGATATTGGTCAGGCGCGTCATGCCCGCTGCCACCAGGTTCCCGGCATCCACATAACGCTTGGAACAAATTCCCTCGATGGGCGACACGAGCGTACAGCGGGACAAGTTGAGCAGCGCCTGCTCAAGGGCCGCCTGGTCAATGGCCAGTTGCGCCTCAAGGGCGGTGACCTTGTTTTTGATGGTATCAAACAGCTCCTGTGAGATGAGCCGTTTTTCCAGCAGTGGCTGGTTGCGATCGAGGGTGATCCGGGCGAGTTCCAAGGAGGATTTGTCAGCCGCGATCATGCCTCCGGCCTGTTGGACGCGCGTTTGGTAATCCCGCGGATCGATTTGGAAGAGCGGCTGGCCATTGGTGACAATCGCGCCTTCCTGGAACAGCACATGGGTCAGTTGGCCCGAGACTTGGGGAACCATGTCCACGCTCTCTTTGTCCTGTGTCGTTCCATAGGTGGTGATAACGACGGGTAAATCCGCCTTGATGGCAGGCGCCATCAAGACCATGAGCGGGGGTGCGGAAGGGGGGCCGCCCGCCTGTTTCTTACCGCAGGCGCTGGCGAAAAGCGCAAGGGCGGTGAGGGTGAAGAGTGTGGTGGTGAAACGTGTGCTGCTATTCATGTTGTGGTCCTTTTTCGATTGCTCCCGTGGCATGCGCCAACTGCGCCAATGCCGTGAATACGTCTTGTCGTGCAACAATATGTTGGCCGCGGGCTTGCGCCAGTTGGGTTTCGGCGGTCAAGACATCGAGGATGCTTTTGACGCCGGCCTTGTAGCTGTCCAAGGCCAGTTGCCAGGCGGCGGTGGCGCTCGTGAGGGCGGAGAGGCTGAAGTCGTATTTGTGCAAGGCCGTCTCGTAGTTCTGGAATCGTGACCAGATTTCGGCGCTGGCGCCCAGTTCAACCAGTTTAACCTGGGCCCGCATGGCCTCGGCCTGAGCTTCAGCGATGCGCTTGGAACTCAAAGTCTGAAAGCCGTCAAAAAGATTCCATTTCAAACTGAGGCCGCCCGTGTACGCCCAATCGTTGGCGGCGGCGGCGCGGTTGTTCAGTCCGTAGAGTTCGTAGTAGTCGCGGGCCACCGAACCGTTAAGATAAAGGGAAGGCCAGCGGGTGGCATTGGCCACCTTGATGGCAGCCTCGCGGGCGGCCAGCGTAGACCGCAACGCGGAGAGATCCGGACGCCGTGCCAGGGCGGCGTCGATGAAACGCCGCAAATCTGTCTTGGAGAGCGAGGCGGGCATGTTGGTTGCGGGCATGGCGATTTGGAGTTGGGTGTCGGCCGGCAGTCCCACGGCTTGGGCCAGCAAGCCCCAGCCGATTTGCTGCTGGCCCTGGGCGCTGGCCAAGGCGTAGAGGGATTGATCGTAAATGGTCCGGGCCTGGAGCACGTCCAGATCCACGCCGACGCCCGCGTTGCGGCGCTCGGTGGCAGCGTCAAGAATCACCCTGGCATCCAGGGAATTCGTGGCGGCGGTTTCCACGCCAGCCTGGGCGCTGATGACGTTATAGTAAGCCAGTTGCGCTGAAAGGAGCGTGTCTTGCACCGCCTGGTTGAAGGCAAAGTTGGCGGCATACACGGTTTGGAGCGCCTGTTCCACGGCGGCGCTGCGGCCGCCGCCGAAGTTACAAACCAGATAGCTCAACTGCAGACCGGGGCCGTAGGTCAGGCTGTTCTGGTCAAAACTGTCCGGGTGTGCCGCCGTGGTGACGCGGGTCATACCGACACCGGCGGTGAGATTGGGTATGAAATAACCTTCTGTGAAACGAACCTGCTCCGAGGCGGCGCGAGCTTCGTGCCAGGCCCTGCGGGTGGCGGCATTGTTTTGTAGCGCAAGATCGGCAAGCTCGAAGAGGGTTAACGGTTTCGTAAGATCCGGCTTCTCAGCCCGGACTGTGTCCCAGACTCGATCCTGCTTTTTTGCGTCATTTGGCGCGTTCCATTGGGTTGTCAGAGAAGACGGTGGCGGCGCCTCCACGCAGCCGGCCATCAGGAGAACCAGCGTGGCGAAGGAGAGGAGTTGTAGTGCGGCTATTTTCATGCTTTGGACCTCGGTCGATGGGGGTTGGTTGCCTTCACAAGGGTGTCCACAACATTGCGGACATACGCATCCGGGGATGAGGGTTTGTATTTGAATAGGATTTCGCACCAGGCGTAGTGGGAGAGCGCCCCGAGAAAAGCCTGGGCCTGGATTTCAGGAGACGTCATCACCATCCGGCCCGCCTTGATTTCCTGTTTAAAAAAGCGGCACATCACCTCCATGTTCTGGATGGGGGGAGGCCGCCGGCCCGGGTGATGATGCTTGGGGATGGTAACCCCGCTCGAGGTTACCATCATGATGCACGGCAAAATCAGGCGGAGCCGGTTGAGCAAAAGGATGCCCGCCGATTCCAGGGTGTCGCGGATATTACCGGCGCCGATCGACGCCATGAGGAGATCTTCCCAGGATTGTTTTCCCGCCTCCACGTCCATGGCGGCGAGGAAAAGGTTGCATTTGCTTTTGTAATGCTTGAACAGCGAGCCTTCCGAAACCCCCGCTTCCCGGGCAATCAGGGCGGTGCCGGCCTTGTAGCCATGTTTGATGAACACCCGGCGGGCCGCCTTCAGGATAGCGTCAGGTTGTATGGATGCCGGTCTTGCCACGTGAAAATCCTATTCCCCGAATAAGTAAGTGCTCACTCATTAATAAATCGCCGGGGAATTGTCAAGGGGAAGGTTGCTTCTGTGTCCCCGCGCCGTTGCGTTGCGGGACGCAGAAATTTGAGGCGCCTGCCGCCCAAGGCGGCAGGGAGCCCCCGCGTCAGCGACCTCCTGCCTGCTGCGCCGTGAACACCAGAGCCGCCGAATTCAGACAGTAGCGGAGGCCTGTGGGTTTGGGACCATCCTCGAAGACGTGGCCGAGATGGGCGTCGCAGCGGGCGCAGAGAATCTCGGTGCGGGTCATTCCTAAGCTTGTGTCCTTGTGCTCGATGATGTTCTCAGGGGCGATGGCCTTGAAGAAGCTCGGCCACCCGGTGCCGGAATGGAATTTGGCATCGGAACTGAAAAGAGGCAGTCCGCAGCAGAGGCAGGAATAATGGCCGGGTTCCTTTTGATCCGTCAACAGGCCGCAGAATGGCGATTCGGTCCCTTTCCCGCGGGTGATCCGATACTGTTCGGGGGTGAGCTGTTTCTTCCATTCCGTATCGGTCTTGATTATCTTGTTCATAAGGGTTGCCTCTTTCAGCGTGCTATTTTTATCGAATTCACGGACGCGAACAATGGGAACCGGTTCAGCGGCCAGTAATGCCATGCTGGTTGCCAGCAGGCAGGGAAGGATGATGTGTTTCTTCATACTGGTGACTTTATCGCAATTCTGTACAATGCGCGACCCAATATCATGAGCGCTGTAAAGACCCATAACTATGACGAGAGCAAGATCAAGACGCTCTCCTCGCTGGAGCATATCCGCAAGCGGACCGGGATGTACATCGGCCGCATTGGGGATGGCTCCCATTACGACGACGGCCTCTATGTGCTGGTCAAGGAAGTGGTCGATAACGCCATCGATGAGTTTATCATGGGGTACGGGGATCGTGTGGTGGTGGCCGTGGAGGGAGCGCGGGTGACGGTGCGGGACTTCGGGCGCGGCATCCCGCTCGGCAAGGTCGTGGAATGTGTGTCACGCATCAATACCGGTGCCAAGTATAATGACGATGTCTTTCAGTTCAGCGTCGGGCTGAACGGAGTGGGCACCAAGGCGGTGAACGCGCTGTCCTCGGCGTTCCGGGTGTGCAGTCACCGGGGCGGTGAATTTTCTGCCGCCGAGTTCAAGCGCGGCAAACTGACCCATGAATCCAAGGGGAAAACCGATGAGCCCGACGGGACGCTAGTCGTGTTTGAGCCGGACGCCGGCATCTTCGGCGCAGCGGCATTTCTTCCTGAACACCTGAAGCGACGGTTTCAACTCTATACGTTTCTCAATGCCGGTCTGAAAATCGAGTTTAACGGGGTGGCCTTCCATTCCAAGGATGGGCTTAAGGATCTGGTGGATGACGAGGTCGGCGATGAGGCGCTTTATCCCATTCTTCACTATCGTTCCAAGACGCTGGAACTGGCTTTCACGCATACCAACCGGTTCGAGGAAGTGTTCATGTCTTTCGCGAACGGCCAATACACCAGCGATGGCGGAACGCACCTGAGCGCCTTTCGGGAAGGCCTGGTCAAGGCGTTTAACGAATATTCCAAGGGCAAGTTTGAGGGGGATGATGTCCGGGAAGGCATGGCTGGCGCCATGGCGATCCGATTGAAAGATCCGGTCTTCGAGTCGCAGACGAAGAATAAGCTTGGGAATACCGAAATTCGGAGCGACCTGGTTCAGCACGTAAGGGAGGTGGTGGTGGATTTATTGCACCGCGATCCCAGGGCGGCCGAAAAGGCGATCCTGAAGATTGAGGAAACGGTCAAACTGCGCAAGGAGTTGCAATCCATCAAGAAGATGGCCCGCGAGCGTTCCCGCGCCACCTCCATCAGGGTGCCGCAGTTGAAGGATTGCAAGATTCATTTTGACAAGAGCGATGGAATCGGCGAAGGCTCGATGTTGTTCATTACCGAAGGGCAGTCGGCGGCGGGCTCGATCACCAGTTGCCGCGATGTGTCCAATCAGGCCGTCTTTACGCTGCGTGGTAAACCGCTCAATACCTGGGGGCTCAACCGCGACGTGATGTATAAGAACGAGGAACTCTACAACCTCATGCGCAGCTTGGACGTCGAGGAGTCGGTTGAGCGGATCCGCTATAACAAGGTGATCCTGGCCACCGATGCCGACGTGGATGGGCTCCATATCCGCAACCTGTTGCTGACCTTCTTCCTCCGGTTCTTCGAGCCAATCGTGCATGGCGGGCATATCCACATCCTGGAAACACCCTTGTTTCGAGTGCGCAATGCCAAGCGGACGGTGTACTGCTACTCCGAGCAGGAGCGGGACGCTATGGTAAAGGAGATCGGGCGCGGGGCGGAAGTGACCCGGTTCAAGGGCCTGGGCGAAATCTCGCCGGGCGAATTCAAGCAGTTTATCGGGCCGGACATGCGGTTGACCCCGGTCGAGGTGGAGAATCGGCACAGCATTCCCGCCATCCTGAGTTTCTATATGGGGAGGAATACGCCCGAGCGCCGGCAGTACATCATGGACAACTTGACCCTCTAGCCGGATTTCGGCATAATTTCGGAAATTGAACACTACCCCGCGCATCGATAATTGGGCTCGATTTTCCGTGATGGCCTGTACGATCATGACGGGCCTAGTGGCCTTGTTTATAGCAGGGGCTTGGGCCGTTGGCCGGTGGTCTCTTGCCACCTTTGGGGCCGGATACATCCCGATGGCACCCACCACGGCTTGGTTGTTTGTCCTGTTCAGCACCGCATTGTTCGCCCGGGTTTTCCGTTCCGAACACCCCGCAACCCGCCTCGTCACCGTCCTCGCCGCATCCCTTCCCTGCCTGATCGGCTTGTTTGTGATCTGGAATAGCGATATGGGCGTTGGCGCGATCGAGACAAACGGGGTGTACCCCGTGATCAACGGGACCGTGAATCCGGGCGAGGGCAGGATGTCGTTCCTGACGGCCGTCGCGTTTATCGTATGTTCCGTCGCCTTGGGTCTGCCCCTGGTCGCCGGAACGCGGTACCCGTGGATGCGGCAGGTCGCCTCGCGATTGGGAGCGGCCGTGAGCCTGTTGGGTCTGACCGTGCTGCTGGGCTACATGGTCGGGGCTCCATTGTTTTACGGAACCTCCATCATTCCCATGGCGCTCCCGACGGCCATCGAGTTTATCCTGCTGGGCTGGGTCTTGGCGGTTACTCCGAACCCGCTGGACTGGATGTTCCGGGGCATCGTCGGTGAGAGGACTCTTCAGGACGATGCCAGCACCCGTACCATAAGGCTGACCCGCATCACGTTGGTGCTGGTTGTGTTCGCGGTAATCGCGATTGTCGGCGTGATGTTTATGAAGCGTGAGATCATGTCCGCCAAAACAACCGCCGGGAACGAGCTGCAGACCATTGCACAGGTCAAGTCCGACCAAATTTCCGCATGGTATCGCGAACGGCTGGTCGATGCCGATCTCTGTTCGACGATGGCGCCCTTGTTTCTCGGGTTTGTTCCCCCCGGCGAAAAACAGGATCACCTCCAAGTCTGGATGGACATACTTCAACGACACGGATTTTATGGCAGGGTTGTGTTGATGGACTCGAACTTGAACGTGATCTCGTCGTCCCCGGTGGGTGAGACCCAACTGGGCAGTTTGACGCTAACTCGATCCGCCGAGGCGCTTCAATCAGGGAAAAGCATTGTGTCGGATCTGCACTTGAGCAGTGTGAAAGCGGACTTTCCGCACATGGATATAATCATCCCGCTGTCCCTGCCGGGCCGCCCGCCCCGGGGGGTGATGCTTATGGAAATTTCCGCCGCGTTGAGCTTGTACCCCGTGGTGGATATATGGCCGATCTTCAGCCAGACGGCCGAAACGCTTCTCATTCGGGCCGAGGGTAAAGAGGTGCTCTTTCTCAACAGGCTGCGGCACCGCCCGGATGCGGCCCTCAAATTCAAACTTCCGCTCGATACCCCGGGTTTGCCGGCGGCGGTGGCGTTGCGCGGGAAACCGGGCATCATTGAGGGTTTGGACTATCGGAGGGTTCCCGTATTGGCGGCATTCCAACCCGTGCCGGGGACTCCCTGGACCATGGTGGTAAAAATAGATCAGGCGGAAGTGTATGGGGCGGCCCAGCGACAAACATGGCTTCTGACCCTTATCCTCATGATCCTGTCCATGACGGTGTATTTGGGATTGGGCCTGATCTGGCAACGCCACTCCACCCATCTCCTCCGTGCCCGCCTGGCTGCCGAGGAATCTCAACGCCGTAGCGAATTTCTTGTCACCAGCATTATCGAAAACACCGCCGCCGTGGTGTTTGTCAAGGATCTCGCCGGGCGCTATATGATGGTTAATCGTCGTTATGCGGATTTGTTTCACGTTACCCAGGAAGGCGTCATCGGAAAAACGGACTATGACATCTTCCCCGCCGAGTATGCTCGCCGATTCCAGGAAGCCGATCAGCGGGCGATTGCCTCGGACAGTCATATCGAGACCGAGGAGCGTGTGCCCCATGATGACGGGATCCACACCTATCTTGACGTTAAATTCCCGATACCGGGATCTGACGGAAAACCCTGCGCCGTCTGCGGGATCTCCACCGACATCACGGAGATCAAGCGGCTGCAGGAAGATTTGGACCAGGCTCATAAAATGGAGACCGTTGGTCAACTCGCCGGCGGTATCGCCCACGACTTCAACAATCTCCTGCAGATCCTGTTCGGCCACACCGAGATGCTGCTGGAACAGTTGACCCCGGGGAAGCCGCAGCACGAGTCAGTTTCAGAAATCCAGCGTATCGGGAAACGCGCTGCGGCCCTGACCCGGCAACTACTGGCCTTCGGCCGCCGGCAAGTCCTGACGCCGACGGTAATGGATTTGAACGAATTGGTGTCCAATGTGTCATCCATGCTCGTCCGCTTGATCGGGGAAAACATACGGCTCACATTCGAGCCGGTACCCGGCTTGTGGCGGGTAAAAGCCGATGTCTCCCAGATTGAACAAGTTCTCATCAATCTGGTCGTCAATTCCCGCGACGCCATGCCCAGCGGCGGTACGATTTTTATCCGGGCCGAGAACATTGAAAGGGCGGAAGGGGATCCGGCGCTTCAATCTGACCGACATGCCGGGCGGGTCGTCCGCCTCTCCGTAGCCGACACCGGCATCGGCATGGCGCCCGACATCCGGGCTAGAATTTTCGAGCCGTTTTTCACCACGAAGGAACGGGGTAAGGGAACCGGCATGGGTCTGGCCTCCGTCTACGGCATCATCAAGCAACACGGGGGGGTGATCACCGTGGACAGTGAGCCGGGAAAGGGTACTGTTTTCACGATCGACCTGCCCGCCGCGGATGGGGAGGCCGTGACGTTCGCTCCCGCCTTTGTCGTTCCGGCTTCAGGGGGGCGCAATGAGCGTATTCTTGTTGTTGAGGACGAGATATCGGTATGCCGCCTGATTACGCAGACGCTGGTACGGAACGGATATCGGGTAACGGCCGTGGAAACGTGCGCCGAGGCGGAAGCCCTGAACGCCGGGAACTTTGATTTGGTGTTGAGCGACGTCGTGCTATCCGACGGGAACGGCGTGGATCTCGTCCGGTCGCTTAGACGGAAGCACCCCCTGTTGCGTTGCGTGCTGACCAGCGGCTACGCTGATATTCATGCGCGGCGCCCGGAAATTACGCAGCAGCCATTCCTGGTCAAACCGTTCAGCAGCGCCGATCTCCTTAACACCCTTGCGGCCGCGTTGGGGCACTCCTCGTGAGCGATCAACCGGAATTGTTTGGCGATGAGGAGTTGGTGACGCCCATCCCTTCAGAGGCGCGGGGTGGGGCCAAGGATAGCCTTGTGATCCGGGATATCGCCGCCGTGGCCGATGGCCCGCTCAAGGGGCTGGTGAACGGAAACTTCCTGACGTATGCGTCCTATGTTATTCGCGACCGAGCCATCCCCGATATCGAAGACGGCTTGAAACCGGTTCAGCGCCGTATCCTTCATTCGCTGGGCGAAAACGATGACGGGAAGTTTATCAAGGTGGCCAACATCGTCGGGTATACCATGCAGTTTCATCCGCACGGGGATGCCTCCATCGCGGACGCCCTGGTCACGCTGGCGAACAAGCAGTACCTGATTGAAGGACAGGGGAACTTTGGAAATCTCTTTACCGGCGACCCGGCGGCGGCGTCCCGCTATATCGAATGCCGCCTGACGTCACTGGCCCGGGATGAGATATTCGATTCCGATCTGACCGACTATGTTCCTTCCTATGATGGGCGCAAAGAAGAGCCCGTAACGCTGCCCTG